>Ga0209092_10003586_pt1 | contig 13399 bp, 8 predicted proteins | sample FraStrMetagenome_FD_187446 | JGI IMG/M metagenome (GOLD analysis project Ga0209092, IMG submission 187446) | Marine eukaryotic phytoplankton communities from Arctic Ocean - Fram Strait ARC3M Metagenome (SPAdes) (version 2) | ecosystem: Environmental > Aquatic > Marine > Oceanic | place: Fram...
ATATCTTTGTATTCTGATATCACATTATTAGTTGTGGTATTTGTTTGTAACTGTTGATGGATAGATTTGTATTCTGATTCCCATCGATGGAAGAACAATTTACGTTCAATTTTTTTTTAGACCAATCAGAATGGATTATTTTTTGGACAAAGCTAATTTAAAAAATTGTACGTGAACGTGAGATCGTATTCATATTCATATTACGTGAGTTGGCAACCCCTATTATTGGATCCACCAACATACCTTCTTTTCCGTATTTTCTTAAGATTTTGTTTTTTCACACATAACGTTTGTTCGTAGAAAGACGCTTACTTGGTTAGAAAAAAAAACTTTCGTGGATCGAACCTCATTTACACACCGCAGGAGAGCTCAATAATCATGAGATGAGCCAAAAAGGAAACAGTATCCGAGATCTCACGTTTATTGAAAAATTGGATGTCAAAGAAGAAGAATCGTTCATTGAATGTAAACGGGCAAAAATGAAAAAGAATTATAGGTTAATAATTGATACTTGTGAGTCCAATGTTCCGGAACCGAGGAAGATTTCTGGTATCGAAGAAGATGAATTGGAAATAATAGACATGGCATGTCGGTTAGCAAAGGAAAAGAAGAAGAAGAAGAAGAAGAACAAAACGAAAAATGTTGAAACTATGAGTGCAATCTTAGAAAAGGAGAAGAAGATAGAAACCTCAACCTTGGTTCGTCATGATGTTTTTAATTGTGTAAGGAAGAAACCGCAACATTTTTGCACTGTATCAAAGTGGCGCGCACTGGGCGGAAAAAAATCTGTTGGATTGAGACCGAAGCGGCTGCAACGTTCGTATGAGCCAACAATGAGTGGACTGAATAAAACAACAAAATCAACTTCCCTTCATACAACTACATTTTTGAATACTTCTAGCGTTGGTTGTCTACCCTTAACAAAGAATCAAAAATTACCGAACATAGCGGGGATGGGAAAACATATAACATTCACCGAAATTATAGCTGAAGGATGTTTAGACATGATTATTCCCTTCTTGAATTTCGAGGAAGCCTTGCGACTTTCTTCAATTTGTCGCATTTGGTATGTACTTACGCAGAGAGAGCCTACAAATGGACAAAGCGATTTTTCTGGCCATAATCATGCTAAACACAATAACGTATGCCATCCTCCTCTTTCCATTAGTGATTCTCTTGTAACAAAAGGCAAATTAAATGACCCAGAATCTGGGAAAAATGAAGCCATGATAGCTATGAACGCGAAAAATGGGAAAGAAAGCAATGACTTTCAGCGTGGATCCCGTATTGTAATGTGTCCGGCACCGGAACCAATATATACACCAAACCAACTTCAACCTTCTCGACAAGAGATAAAACAAGAACGAAGCTCTAATGATAAATCATATCTCAAATGCAGTTCGTTCAATGACAACACAAATACAGATACAGATACAAATACAGAAATTGGGTATTTTCAAGAACCAGTGCAATATATTTACCAAAAACAAGATCCAATACACAAGCGAAGACGATTCCAGCCTACTCAACAAAATTTTTTTGTCGACAATAAAATTACAGAGAAAAGATTACCACGAAAACCTGTGCGATATTATGATACAAAACCAGAACCAATTTTCAAGCCAAAACAACTCCAGCTTACTAAACAAAAGACGAAATATGAACGAAACAATGTTCCTCGTTTATATCACAATTTTAGTTACAATAACACGCTTAAGCCATGTAAGCTAAGCATAAGAAATGAACCAACCTACGATAAACACTCTTACGTCGATTACAGCCGTTTAACCAACAGTATGATTCCCAAGAAATTTGATGTCAAAGGAGATAGATTAGAAACGATATCTATAGTCGCGAATGGTGTGAAAGAAATGGATGAATTTCAGTGCAGATTCGGTATTCCAATGTATCCGGCTCCGAGACCAATACATGCACCAAACCAACAACCACCTCGACAAGAGATAAAACAAACACGACGGAAATCCTTTGTAAAATCTGGTTTCTCTTCCAACAACACAAATACAGAAATTGGGTATTTCCGAGAATCTGAACAAGTTTTTAAGTCAAAAAATCTCCAACCTGCTAAACAAAAGGTGATGTATGAACGATACAATATTGAACGTTCTTGTATTAATTTCATTTCAGCAGACGACAAGCCAAAACAAATCCAGCCTGTTCAACAGAATATGAAATGTATAGGAAAGCGTTTTGATATTAATTCTTATAACAATATCATTTTTCAGCCATGTAAGCAGAGGAAAACAAAAGATAAGCAGAGGAAAACAAAAGAACGAATTTATCTTGATCATTCATACATCGATTTCAGTCGTTTAGACGACAGCACGGTTACCGATTATTCTGATATCAAAGGAGATAAATTAGAAAGTATCATTGAAGGTAAAGGAGCAAAAACGAAGGGTGATGTTACAATTGATAATGATGTCGTCTCAGTGGAATTTGATCAAATGCCAACAAAAAGACGTGGCAATAACTGCCTTTATTTTCCCCATAAACTCATGATTATGCTTCATGACAATCCCAATCCAGAAATAGTAACCTGGCTCCCTCATGGACGCTGTTTTACAATTAACGATCCAACGAGATTTATGCATGAAGTACATCCTCTTTACTTTAAAACTACGCTTTACAAGACGTTTAAAAGAATGTTAAATCTTTGGGGCTTTAAGCGATTATCATCAAGGATTGATAATGGAGCGTACTACCATCAGTTTTTCTTAAGAGGTATGCCAAATCTTGTGTGTAAAATGGTTTTGACAAAGAAGAAAAATGGAGTACGACCTTGGCCTAACCCGTAAGTATACATCACCCTAAAGACATGTTGTGCAATTTTTAAAGCAGACACATATCTCCTTACATAATATGCATTGTTGAATTTCAGTGATCAGGAACCAAACTTTTACGCGTTGTCTAAAATTCGCCCTCTACCAATAAAGTATTCTGGTAGTGAGGTTAAAGAGATTTATAAAAAAGCGAGGTTAAAGAAATATTCAAAAAAACAATGTTTGATTAAGTAATGATGAGAAGGTAGTGGACCCCTAAAGAGGATCTCAAATGCACTTCTATTCTTCCATAGAGTTATGATCATGCTTCACAACGCTTCCAATCAAGAAATAGTATCCTGCTTCCACGTCGGCACTGCTTTGTGGTTGAGAGCTCAATGAGATTTATGAATGAAGTTCATCCTATTCACTTCACCACTACACTTCACGGGATTCTTTTAAGAAAACGATTAACATTATGTTTTCTTACATATGTTAAGTGATATGCCAAATTTGGTGCGTAAAACGATTTTGACAAAGAAGAAAGTTGATGTACGGTCTTTTCCCAAACCGGAAGTATACATCACCCCAAAGACATACTGAAGGTAGGCATGTGTGTTCACATAATTCAGACTTTTGCGAATGTCTTCTGGTTGTGAGATTATTCACCAAATTTATCGAGACGCCGACTCCAAAACCAGTTTCGTTGCAAAGGAACAAAAATAAAGTGACGAAGCAGAGGAAGCACCTTGATTTTGTTCGGTTTACGCAGATAATGTGATCCTATATTTTGACAGAAGGAGTTCCACAGCTAAATCTTCTTTTCGACCTCCTTTACATAAATCCTATTCTCTCAAATTTTGTCCTTAATTTCTATTGAATGAGAGATGAAAAATAAGCCATTGGCGGTAGAAAGTGAAAGGAAGCCTGAAGCAAATATTTTTTGTGTAACGTCATGGTGATTTGAGTCGATAGTTAGCTAGTAGTATGCCAAGGGGAAAGAGCGTTTTAGTTCCTGAATTTGAAGAATGGAAAGGAGGAGATCAACGGTATTCTGAGAACGATGACAAGTCGTTTGATTTGTATATGATGATAGAGAAATGTCAAGAAGTTTGGACAACAGATTTGTTGACATTTGAGTATTGGCCCGTGTATGCCCAGTCTCCAAGACGTCAATACTACAAGTCAATGTCATGTCATGATACGACAAAGCTTGGATGACTGTTAAATTTTATTTTGCTTCGAAATTTCATAGTCCTTAAGAATCCATACATAAGAGAGAATTTTACTATGATAGGATCTTTACAATATAAAGTAATTCAAGAACATGTATAGCTTCGGCTAGCAAACGACTCCAAGTGTGTAGCAAGCCTTTCATCCATCTATGATCCTGATCTTACTTGTATGATCCACCGTATTACGAACAACAACATATCTTACTTATTCTATTAAGGATTTATTCTTTTTTTCTAAGATGACGTAACATCAACTCGTCAGGATGGACTATCCTCACTTACAACTTACAACTATATATTGGATATTTTTTTAAACTGTATGCTTTTATTTTATTAACTTCTACTCTTGTACCAGGTATAAATTACTTTGTAGTTACAACTCATCATCCTCTTCATCAGTTACAGTAGTAGCAGTTGGATATTGAGAGTTTAAACAAAGAGCTAAGGTAGATAGACGCATGTTAATATAGATATTAGCGATATGTAAGTTCGCAATGACGACCTCCATTCGTTCTCTCGTTCCCGCTAGAATTTCATATTTTCTCACTTATCATTTTGTTTGACGCTGAATGAGAGAGAGAAAAAGAATAGCATTGATCCATTCTGAATAGTAATCTTAAATCATAATACCACGCCTCTCAACAAAAATACACACAGACTCTAATCTCTCATTACAACACACAAATAAAAATCACAAACGAAACAGAAATGTTGACATCCACAACTGCACCGGGCAAAACATTTTCCTCTCGTTCCGAACTTGCCAATCATTACAAAAGTGATTGGCATCGTTACAATTTAAAACGAAAAGAGGCAGGGCTTACATTGTTGACGGAGAAGGAATTCCAAGCTCGGCTCGCTGCAGCTCTTGCACTGAAACGTGAAAAGCAAGAAGCTGCGGCCAAAGCAGGGACGTCGCATTTGAAAAAGAAGAAGCATCAGCAGCAGATGTCTGCCAAGGAACAAACACAAAAAGAGGAACAAATGGATCCAGATACGAAACATGAATCCGGTGAAAATGTGGGTGAAGAAGTTGAGGAGATGGAGGACGAGGAGGTGCCTCCAGTCATTGATCCTCGTATGTGTATTTTCTCCAATAAGGTGTTTCCCTCTGTGGCTCTTAATGTAAAGCATATGCGTGAAAAGTTTGGATTTTTTATTCCAGAACAGGAATATTTATCCGATTTGGAGGGGATTATTGGTTATTGTCATGAAAAGGTTAAGTTGGGGCATGTGTGTTTGTATTGTCAACGTGTGTTCCCCACGTGGAGGGGAGTGCAGCAGCATATGATCGATTCGAGGCATTGCAAACTCCGTTATGAAGAGGGTATTGACATTGAAGAGTATGAGCCATTTTATGACTTTGAGGAAGCGAATCGTGAATTTTTGGATCATTTCAATAGTGGAAAGCGTGCTGATGGACAGGAAGGGGATGTCGACATGGAAGAAGATGAAGCTGAATATTCTGATGGCGATGAAGATGAGTGGGAAGATATGGACGAAGATGATGATAATGATGAGGTATCGATGGATGGGTATCAGGCAGAGGCATTGAAACGAGGGTTCGACGTTACTGAACTTGGTGAACTTGTTTTCCCCGACGGTCGTGTAGTTGGTCATCGTGCGTTGGCGAAGTATTACAAACAGCGATACTCTTCTAATCACGTAGACAGTGCCGCAGTGTCAGCTTATCGTAAATCATTGGGTATTGCACCCGGTCAACATTTGAGGGGCCGAGGTATACTAGTTCAATCGCGAGACGCAGCTGCGAACGGTGCCATAACATCAAGAGGGCTTTCGAATTATACAACGCTGTCTGTCTATCGGTATAAGGCAGTTGTGAAAAAGCAACGTAGACAAGATGCGAGCGGGTATAGGCGATTCCAAAAGTACTACAATCGACATAATCGCTTCGATAAAAAGGGTAATCGTATTATGAATGGTGTTTCCGTTGCTCATGCAAAGAGATAAAGAAAGTAAAACTGGTATAGGGGCGTTCTTATTGGACAACTTAATTATTCTCTTCTTTTTGATTGTTGATATCATCGATGTGTAAAAAAAACGAGAATGATCGCCTTGCTCTTGAAAATGAATTGCGAGTCAGATAAAATAATGACGTCCCTTCAGCACAAACAAATACTGCACATGAATTTCATATGGCCAAATTACTTTTAGAGACAGGCATTATTCTACAGGATAAAATATAAAAAATTAAATACTTAATATTGCCAAATATCAATGGCACACAAAAAATTAGATATTGTTGTAAACCGATTCCTCATCCGGATTTATTATTCCTAAGTTTTCCATCAAGTCCATTTGGTAAGAAGACATATCGACTCTATCAAGATCCTCACTTTCAGGAGGTATAAAGGTACACTTAATATTTGGTAGGAGGATACTCCTGCACATTGGACAATCGTCATGCTTATTCAACCAATGTAAGAGACATTTTTCATGAAATATGTGATAACAAACAGACTTGGATGACATAACAATTTTATCATTGGCATCATACTCCGTTAAACACACACAGCAAGTTGATGGACGTTCATTTAATGATGATTGATATTCGCTAAATTTCTTGTACGATAAATTATTCTTCAGCATATTCACTCTCTCATCACCAGTCACTTTTTTCAGACCATTCATTCTTCTCTCTACAATAGCATGAAATAGTTCCTCACGTTCAATTTGATCCCTTCGTCTTCGCAATCCTTTAAAAAGAATATGCTTAAATAGGAAAAGATAAAATATGCCAATTAAACTGAAGCATATAACCGTTGGAACTGTCTTGTCAGGTCCTGACGAGGACGAAGGCGACGAATCATCTGAGTCTTGAGAAATCCCTGATACATCCATATTCAATATTTTTGACAAACGAAAAGTCGTCACAACGTTTAATTTGATGGGAAATTACAGGGTATCAAAAAATGTCAGATATGGATAGGATCCACTCCATGCGAACAATGATGATATCCAAAGAAATCCCCAACTTTTTAGAAACGTTATAGAATTCAAGGTTTCCTCGATGCAATCAGTTTCTGCTCGATTACTTCTCACATCAAAAATTTGATTTTAAGAGATAAAACCGTAATAAAGATCAATACTTTAATCCTTCAAAACTGTTTGATAGCCAAAAAATATAGAAAAACCAAAATGTACGGCCATCATCTATCATCTGTCATCTGCAACATATGGACAAAAGTGTATCCTGCGGATCCTGCGTAGGATTTTACAGTTTTGACATGATGTGACAATTCGCAAGAGGCTAAATTATTTTGTACATCTTGATTATTTCTGATGTTCGCGAAGTCAAAAGTCAAGTGATGTTGCAAAATACCAATAGTTTCTTTGCACTCTCTTGCATTTACTGAAAGCATTACGGGTTTCAAGAAGAATTTTAAAGGGGTATTTTTGCATGGTGAGGCTTTTTTAAACATACCGATTGCCTTTGAAGCTATTATTATTATCTGTGTTATTTCGAAGATTACTAAAACATACTCTCTAAATTACAATAAGTGTGGCATGCGTTTCAAGAAGATTCGCAACCCAGCAAGTATGTAGAGTAAATCTAAATTGTCTTATAAGACTTCGCCGCTCGGGATCAACATAATATATGTATTCAACCTATTGTTGGAGGTAGTTGTTTTAAAAAAATAATGCGACGATTAACACATACAGTATAGTCTAAATTATTTCTGCGTCATCTTCAGTCGCTTTCACATTGGTAACAGGAGCTGCCACGTTATTACTACTGGCTGGCAACGTTACGTTTGCATCTCCAGCTACCGGTAGCTCCAAATCGGCATTGAGTACAGTTCCTGTAGGAGGAGGAATATCCACAACGTCATCAGCTTCGTTAATAAGTGGACTAGGATATCTTCGAAATATCAAAACCGCCGAAATGCACCAAAAAATAAGAGCAATAATATCTGAATGGGCCCCATAATGAGCAGTACAGGTACCCCCATTTTTACATAAATCACTGCCAAACCAACAGAAGGCTAAAATTTGAAAAAACGTCGCAATCGCAACTTCATAACCGGCCCACTTCCAAGTCGATGGACCAAACACAAAGCAGCTACTAAACCACAAAAACAAAGCACCTCCACCCCCAAATACGAGGGCCAAAAACGCAAACACTCGCGCCATTTCAAAGGCAAAACCAACCTCATAATCACCGTAACCCATGCAATCCTCTGCATAAACAATTTCAAATTTTCCAGCATTCACATCATATTTCGGAATTCGAAACGCTTTCATTCCCACTTCCAAAAACGGTATGTCCTCCAAATTACCCGTCAAATCACCCACAATCGGACCTTCTAAACGAGCATAATCACATCCATCCTGAGATAAGCTCGCAATCCAGGCCAAAGTAGCCAACGTAGTCGGGATTAACGTATAGGCACCGTGTGGGAGCATACGACTAAACATAACGGACAGCAGCAGCAGCAGCAGCACAAATGAAACATGAGTTTTTTTCCTTCTCCACATCATAACCATTAAAATCCTCTTAATCATTTTTCATGCATAATATACGTACCATTCGTATTTGCCCAAAATCGGAGGAGGTTGAGCAGTGTTGCTGTTATCACCAGCATAGGCTTGTTGTGTAGAGGAATCTGTCATGATGGATTTAATGTTTTTATTATTGTAAGGTATATATAATATATTGAATAATATCCAAAACACAACACCTATAATTTTGGAGAAGGAGAAGGAGAAGGATGATCCGTGGACTGTTGTGTGTGGTGTGAGGCACGAATGTAATAGCGTTTTTTTTAAACTGTACGTTGTAGTTGTAGACTTTAGTAATCTGTCCTTGTAGGGTTCGTTCGTTCGTTCCAATCGCAAGTCTCAAGACTCAAGAGACCATTCAATACACACACACACATGAAACTAAACTTTTAGAATTTTCAAAAGACCGCGTGTTTTATGGTAGATATTCGCTATTACCGAATTTTGTTTGGAAAAGTTCAAGTTTTCAAGTAGGCTCGTACACGTGTACTCGTAGATATTTATTCTCTCTGTGTAGGATTCTCTATTCGTTCTCTACGGAATCCTTTCCAATATTCAACCAATTTTGACATTTCCAATTTCCAAGTACACTAACCTCCTTATCATTTTGATTTTAATATAATGAATTTAAGTAAAGAGAAAGTGAGATATTCTGGAATGATCAAAATAGAGCTCTACTAAAATTCCAAAAGTGTTTTGTTGCGCAATTTTTGGTAAGTGATACTTCTCAAATGAGTACCAAACAAAATCAATTGTGTTAGGGATTACAATGTTTCTACGACTAGAGCTCAAACTATGAAAAGCATAGCGTGCGTGATTATTCCAAAATGCTTCTGGCCTTGGATTGACTTCGACTTCGGTTACGTTGTCTTGTATTCTGAATACCTGCACCGAAATTTGAATCGTTTCACACTTTCTTCACAAGTTTTCAAATCAAAACCAACAAAGGTTAACTTGTTGTTAGTATAAAAACTATGAAGAATTGATTTTTCTCTTGCTATATTAGGAAAGGGAAGTCTTCTGGCTCCATTTCTGCTTTGATCGAAAATCCTTTTTCGGCTTTAAAATGTCGGTCACATTTCGACCCATTTTCATGATAAAAATCAACCTCCCTATTAACATTAAGACTTAAAAGCCCTCAATTGGTCCCTAAACTTTGCTTGGAATAAGAGAAATAAATGATGATGTATTGCTGCCAACTGGATCCACAAGAAGGGGATGCGGCGAAAACACTAGATCTTGATGATATTTCAGAATTTCGCTTTTATTTTTTCTCTGTCGTGTCTACAACCCTCACATTCAAACTACTAATTCGGGAATATGTGATTTTGTTACAATGTTTATTTTTATTCTTGAGGAGTAATTAGTTGTTGTGTTACGTGGCTGGCAATCAAATTGGTTGTGTTGTTTTGTGTGTGAAATCGTAAAAAATAAAAGGTTTCGGTAGGAAAATTTAGAAATTTAAGGTATATTGGATTCAGAGGTGTCTGCTTAGTGGTCTTATTACCATGTTTTAAACTTGCTGAATTCTTACATGATATTGGTTTTGCGTGTAGCAGATTTTATGAAGCTAATAATAAAAGTAAGATTTGTATCTACTGTAGAACATTAATAAAAATTTTGTTCGGATGATTGACGAATGACCGGCATTGAAGTTTGTCGATTTATTAAGTTTAATCAAATATTCGCGATTGTTGGCCTTTATTTCGCGAGAGATTCTCTTCTTAAATCAAGATATCCTCGATTGTTGTTCTTACCTCACGTTTCATCTATTTACATAAGTTAGTCCCTCAAAATATATATCATAGGCGAACAAAGAATAGTACTTTCGATTCAGAAAAAGAAGCGAGCACAATATTTCTGAAAGATATGAATAACGAACACGTACGTGACTCAAACATCAAATGTTATATAACATAACTACACACACCTTGATTAATATATCCACGTATGAATACTCTCACATATAGGGAACATGGAACACAGAAAAATCTTCTGCACTACACCCTAAATCCAAATTCTCACAACATGAAACGAGCGACTGAAAATAGAAACCTTTCGAACTGAAACACTTCAACAAACATGTCATCCCACCAAACTACAAATGCGGATGACAATGCCACCAGCAACAGCAGCAGCAGCAATGCCAACAACATGAACACCAACACTAATACAAGCACCAAGACCTCATTTCCATCCTTTACGGTACAACCATGCGTCAAGATAGCAGTGTTAGCCGATCAGCCAACCGATGAAATGGTTGATTTTGAAGGAGAGGATGGAATTTCGGATGAAACGTTGGTATCGGTCATTCCATCAAAGGAGTGTCCGGAGATTGATTTATTGGAACACCTCAATCGGTATGCTGTGGAAGGGGATGAGTGGAAGGTTGAGGAGGATGTGGCTGCTCCCGTGGTTCATGAAAAAGTTCTATTGAGGTTGTCGAGTGATGTAGCATATTCGCTTCAAGAATTGCTGGAAGAATCGGATTATTTTGGAGAATTACGGTATGGATATGAGATGGTGTTGGATCCCCAGCAGCTGATGAAGAAAAAGATTCAAACGTTGAATGATAATGTTCGTAAGCGGCATGTCTGTGGTTCTATAAAATCGTCGGATGATAGCACTGGCAGATCTAGTAGCGTCAATGTTGGGAAGAATATTGTTATGAAAAGTGCGTTTTTTTCTTCATCGGACAATGTGCCGGATGGTTATATCGCTACTCGGCTAGATGAGGAGGATCAAAATACTCACGATAAAAGCAAAGATGGTGTATATGTATTCTCGATATCTGCTAAGGATTGTTCACACCATATATTACGAGTCCGCGATTCGAACAAAGAAGATACTAATGATATTGTTTTCTCTAACATTAAAGATTTAAAGCCACAATGGACCATGCTTCAACATGATATGTCTTTTCGAGTGATTTCGTGGAAATGCTTGGTGAATAATGGGAAGGCTAACGTGCGTGAGCATTTTAATGAGTCGCTGGTAAACGAATTTTGTGTACATGAATATTTGAGGAAGTATCAATGTGAGCGAAGACCAAATTTCATGGTCGTTGATGAAGATGTTGTTTATCGATATGATAAAAATGATTTGTATGTTATCTCAAAACGCAATCAAAGTGGTCATGGTCTTTGGAACCGTATTGAAACAACGGACCATATCGAGGAGTCCGAAGCCCGATATTGGTCAAGAGAGATCTTGAAGAAACTGAATTATCTCCATTACAATATAGGTATTGCGCATAGAAATTTAAATCCAGACAGCCTTTTGTTGATAGCCAGTACATGTGTTTTTTGTGATTTGGGTTGCGCTGTACGTGTACCATATTCCATCGGGGGAGACGGAAAACGAATTTACGAGAAGCTCTCGTTGGATAAAACTCCGGATAAAATGGACAAGGCCTATTTACCCTATACACCGCCTGAAATTGTTCATAACATGAGAGAAACGTATGACATGTTTGCAGTGGATCTTTGGTCATTCGGTATATCTGTTCTAAACATGCTTCTTGGCAGCATTCCTTTTGAATCGCCCCCAGACAAAAATTACTATGATCAATATGTTGACAGACTCTCTATTCGAATGCGAGTTGCCCGGGAATTGGGTTTGGTAAGCGATGCAGCTTTGGATTTCATTCATAAGTTGCTGTACACGAACCCTGACGATCGACTAACTGCTGAACAAGCACTCGAGCACGATTGGATTTGTTCTGACGATGGATATGTACATCTACCGTCGTAAATTTTTCATAATTTTCATAAATCTTTTAAATAATTAAGTGTACTAAACGAAAAAATTTGACCTTATTGTTGGAGTATTCTCAACGTTTTATGCATGTTACGTAGGAGTAATGATAAGTGCTGTACGAAACTATCATGTAAGTTGTCTTTTGCACAAAGAAGTGTTACGAGCAGGAGAACAGGGGCTCGATGAAAAAGCCAGGATGGTCACCTAACGAGGAAAAGGAACGTGAAGATCCAAACAACACGGAACGCATGCTCTTAAAAAAGGAGAATGGCAATTTCTCGCGAAATTTTTTTTGGGAAAGAAGTAATGAGGAACTTTGAGGGAAAAAAAAATTATTTTATAATCACATCAAGTACGCACAGAGGAGAAATGAAAACACTCAGGTAAAAATTAGATGCGGTTGAAACTTTATTTTTTGGGACTTGAAAATTTTTTAGGAATTTAATTTCCGGACAAGTCCAGGAAACGAACAGATCCTTCAAACGTCCGAGACTGTTACGATATCGGCCATAGCGAAAATAAACAATTTTTAATTTGAAGCTATATGCTGATGTTGTCATTGAAACAAAAAAAAATTTAGGTAATGTTTGCGAAAGATTTCATGATATTAACTGAATGGTTTTGTTAATACATATTAGGTAGTCCTCTAGAATTGGGACGTATAACCCTTTCTACCCGGAGTGTCGCTTTTATAAATTGTGAATTGTGAACAAGTGATCAAGTACATTCATCTCCACACAGCTATCTATCTCCATCTTCACTGAGGTTTTTTTTAATGTGTATGCTTTTATTTTGTTAACATCTACTATTGTACCAGGTATAAATAACTTTGTAGTTCTAATTCATCCTCTTCATCAGTTACAGATTCGGAAGAGGAGTAGTATTAATAGAATTTGTTATATGATCGAAACATATAATACGCGTCATCGTTTTCCCTGTTATTGAACCATGAGTTCCCATATTCTGAATGGTATCCTCTGGCATTTCCAGCGCATGCTACCTGGGTTGCAGCTTCTTTTTTTTTAAACTGTATGCTTTTATTTTATTAACTTCTACTCTTGTACCAGGTATAAATTACTTTGTAGTTACAACTAATCCTCT
>Ga0209092_10003589_pt1 | contig 13390 bp, 16 predicted proteins | sample FraStrMetagenome_FD_187446 | JGI IMG/M metagenome (GOLD analysis project Ga0209092, IMG submission 187446) | Marine eukaryotic phytoplankton communities from Arctic Ocean - Fram Strait ARC3M Metagenome (SPAdes) (version 2) | ecosystem: Environmental > Aquatic > Marine > Oceanic | place: Fram...
CCATACCAACACGCAATTCATAAACGATTGAAAGAACATGGCTTCCACGTTTATGTCGTGGATAACGTAGCCCAAGGAAAATTATTATTTTAGACCACAGCGATCTTCACCAATATCAATTGCGCTCCGCTCAGTTCATAAAAGACAATCCAAAGTGCGCCCTCTGGGTGGATATGGGACTGGGCAAGACTGTTAGCACATTGACTGCATTAGTCGATTTAATTGTGACCAAAGAAGTGAGAAAGGTTCTTATTATTGCGCCTCTGCGTGTCGCGCAACACACATGGCCTCAAGAGATTCAAAACTGGTCGCACCTGAAAGCCATACGGTTTTCTGTCCTAGCTGGGTTGAGTCCTATTAAAAGAGAAGAGGCTATGCACTCTTCGTCGCATATACACATCATCAACAGAGAGAACCTACCTTGGCTCGTAGAAAATTTAGGGCGCAATTGGCATTACGACAGCGTAGTAATCGACGAGTCCAGCAGCTTCAAAAGTCACAGCAGCCAGAGATGGAAGGCGCTGCGTCAGGTGGTGAAGACGGGCAAGATCAAACGGATGGTTCAGTTGACGGGGACACCGTCACCAAACAGTTTGATGGAATTGTGGCCTCAGATTTACCTTCTTGATGGCGGCAAAAGATTAGGCGACACCCGTGGAAAGTTCATTGACACATTCTGCAAACAGGTCGGCAATCCGCAATGGAGCCAATATGAAGTCCGCGCAGACATGAAAGAGGCTTTGCAGCGTCGAGTTGCTGATTTAGTTCTGCGCTTAGCTGCAAAAGACTACTTGGAATTACCAGACCGCATAGACAGCAACGTAGTTGTGCAGTTGCCGCCCAAAGCGAAAAAAGCTTACGAGCAAATGGAAAAAGATTTCTTGATAGATCTTGATGACGGTGAGGTTTTAGCGGCTAACGCTGCGGTAAAAGTAAACAAACTACTGCAAGTTTCTTCTGGCTCCGTTTACACCGAAGATGGGTACACGGTTTTACATGACGAAAAGATTGAGGCGCTAAAAGAGATTGTAGAAGCCTCAAACGAACCTGTTCTGGTGGCGTACAACTTCAAAGCTGACGCAGATAGGATCTGCAAAGCTATAAAAAGTGCAAAGGTGTTAGGAAAGAACACGAATTTGATAGAAAAATGGAACCAAGGTGACGTTCCGTTGATGCTTGCGCACCCTGCCAGCGCGGGGCATGGCCTCAATTTACAACATGGTGGGTCGCTAATAGTCTGGTTCGGACTTTCTTGGTCTTTAGAGTTATATCAGCAATTTAATGCGCGTTTGCACAGACAGGGGCAAAAGAAACCAGTGCGTGTAATCCACCTTCTGGCGAACACAAGCGCGGATTACATGGTCAAAAACGTTTTGGTGAATAAAGAAACAGAGCAGAACGCATTGTTTTCTTTTGTACATTTTATGAAGCAAAGACAACAAAAAGTTGACAAAACTCTTTAAGACTATGGTACATTCGCGCTTACATATTTTGCCCAAGGGAGCGTTTTGAAAGAATTTAAAGATAGATTTGCGAAAGCGTGTTTAGACAACCCAGACATCCCACCTTTTAACAGGGGGCAACAAACTTTTTTGGCGCAAAATCTTGGAGTTAGTCAAGAAGCTGTCAGAAAATGGTTTTACGGAGAAAGTAAGCCAAAGAGTCCAACCGCTCGAAAGTTAGCGAAGCTGCTGAAGGTTGATTACCTTTGGCTAATGATGGGGACAGAGCACGGCGAAATAGAAATAAAAAAAGTGGCTGCGCAGCGGCAGGATTCCGCCGTCTACGCTTTTATGGCTTTTATGCTTGAACAAGGATACAGCGCAGCGTTTGAACAAAGCGACAGCGACACAGACGTAGTTAGCATCCACGGCGGAGAGCAGAACCAATTTACAGTACGCGCAGTCGAGTCTGCTGAAGAGGGTATGTTTGTGCGGTTTCCGTCAAGCAGCCTTTCTTTAAGCACCCCCATTGTTGCGGTTAAGACACAAAACAGTAGTTTGTCGTTTGATTTTTTGATTGTTAAACCTGAAATATGGAAATCTGAATCTAAAAAGAAAGGCAGTATGTCTGTGCTGAAAATAACCAACCCGTCAAAAAGAAAGTATCTTGTTGGCGACACCAAAATACCGTTTTATTTGGAGTAACAATGGACAAACCGTACCTAACATCCGTCGAGCTTGCCGATCTTTTCGGCATCAGCAAAGGCGCTTTGATGAACTCGATTTCACGCGCTGAGTTCCCCGTGCCTACTTACCGACTTGGCAGACAAAGAGTTGCTGATAAGATTGTTGTGGAGACATTTTTTGAAGCTCGACGGCTTGAAGGATTACAAAACATTACAACATGATGTTGTTTACACAACATTAAATCGAGTTATTTTATGGTAGATGATATGGCTGAATGGGCAAACGCGAAGCAAGACAATGTAAATCGACCTCCCCACTACAACCAAGGGGAGATCGAATGCATAGATTACTTACAGGATAATTTAGGTGATGGGTACTCTTTCTACCTTGAAGGCAACGTGAAAAAGTACATGCACCGCTTTAGGCATAAAGGCCAAGCGGTGCAGGATCTACAGAAGGCGCAATGGTATCTAGCTCGACTAATAGATCACTGTTCGATTCAGCATCCATAGCTGCCACCACCTTGTCGGCGTTTAGGTGCGTGTATCTCTTGAGCATGTTCAAGTCTCTGTGACCTGAGAAAAGTTGTACGCGCATAATGTCGTAACCAAGCTCAAACAAGCGGCTGATACCCTCGTGCCGCAAATCGTGGAAGCGCACTTGCAGACCGGCTTTTTTAGCCGCTGCTCTCCATCGGTTGCTCAGTGTCTCATCGCGGTAGGGAAATATCCTAGAACTGACTCTCTCTTGCCTTTGAACAATCTTAGCTGCTTCCTCTTGCAAAGGTACGCGCACATACCTCTTACCTTTTTTTGGACACTTTCTCCACAAACCGATTGTTCGACCATCCTCACCTAACTCATCCCAAGTCATGTTGAGTATCTCGCCACGGCGCATAGCTGACAAAACAGCAAACTTAACAATATCCGCAAACGGCATCTTAGTGCTGACGCTGCCGATTACCTTGTCAATTTCTGCATCAGTCATCCTGACTTCTCGCTCATCACTTTCTGACACGATCCGCATTGATCTGAGGAAGTGCGAAGCCTTTCTGAATTCGTCCAATTTAGGTGTGCAGTCGTATGCTGCTTCAGCCGCTTTTAGCAGACTGCCTAAATAAAGCATGTCTTTTTGCACTGTGCTGGGATGAACTTTCTTCCCGCGCTCTTTGGCAAACTTAATTATTACTGGAGACGTTAGTTCGCTAAGGTTTAGATGACCCAGTTCCTGCTTTACACCTTTAAGGTGACCCACCTTATCTCTACGGAAAGGACCGTACTCTTCTAGATAAGTAGTGATCAACACTCCAAGGTTTGAAGTGTCCTCAAACCAAGTGCCTTTGTTCAATGCGGTTTCTATCTCTTTCATTCTAGCTTCAGCCTCAGACTTTTTGAGAAAGCCACTCTCTGAGATTGTGTCTATTCCGACTCTGCGGATCAGAACCCTATAGCCTTTTCCGTGCTTATTAATGCTGCCCATTTTGGTACACCTATTGGTACATGATGAGCATTAGTGTAAATGGTCAATCGTTAATTGACAACGAGAATTGCACCACTGGTACAACCCCTCCGTTATGTTAAGTTATTGATTATTATCAATTATTATATGTTGTGGGGGATGATGGATAAAATGATAGGTCTTACAAATCAATGACTTAGAGCCGATTGGTTCGTTTTTGGTTCATTTTTTTGATTTTTTCTTCTTTGCCGTCTTTGCGGCAGCTTTGAAGTCAGAGTCAGAGGGTGCGCCTTTACTGCCCTTCTTGCGCATCTTTTCTTTTGAACCCGCTGAAATTCTTTTCTTCTTTGCAGCGATGTTAGCATAAAGACCTTTTTTCTTCGTAGGCATTATTTTCTCCTAGCTCACGGCCCACCACAGAACCAAGGCGACAGCCAGAGGGACTAAGCCAAGGCACAAGGCCGCAATTGTTAACATTTCAATCATTTGTTTTCGCTTTTTACGCTTCAATGCTTCAAGGCGTTTTACTTCTTCTTGGCGATTTTTTCTAGCGTCAGCCATCTTCTGCTGCATGTCATTCCAGAGGTCAGTCCGATTTAAAGACAAGAATAAATCCTTCATTCTTTGTCGGGACTGACGAACCATCTCTTCAGCCATTACGGCCTTTGCAGCCTCTGCCTCGCTCATCGTGCGGGTAGAGTTCTTGGCTTTTTGCAGATCGAACTCAGCAGCGCCCATGCGGCCTATGAAAGCGCCAAGGCTTTCAATATTGTTAGCCGCGCCAGCCGCCATTTCTAAAGTTTTGCAGGCTGCTGTAACCGCCGCTACCGCTTCGAGGATCATATGGTTATCTGATGATCCTAGTGTCGAGCAGACCACTATTGATTGCTCTCATGTCCCTTTCGTATTGGCTCTCGTTTGAATCATTCGGGTTCGCTAAGTTGGAATAGTCATCTAGCATTTGCTGCGCTAAATCTCCATAAGAAGGTTGCGGGGCTTCCTCTAAAGCGCCGCCGCCCATTGCTTTTCGGGGGTCAACACTGACCATAGATTGTGGGGGCGGTGGAGTAGCCAACGAAGGCAGACCGCCCGACAACATGCCAGATGCGTCCTGCACACCAGCCGACTGATTGATCTGTTTTAGCAGTGACCCACTATCAACCATGCCCGTAGGCGTAGCTGTTGCAGGGTTGTTGATAAAACCTAACACGCTGGTTCCGTACTGCTGATCTAAATCACTTAGCATGTTTGCGGTGCCGCCCGACTCACCGCCACCTAAACTGCTAAAAGCCTTAGATGCCCTGCCCATAATGCTGTCTAATAGTCCCATTACTTGACCTTCCTTGTGTCTAACACACCGCCCATCAAGGCATTCATATCTTTATCAAACTGGCTCAACGCTTCTTCCTCAAGCCGTCCACCCTGCCCCGCAGCAATTTCCAACTTTTGGTACGTTGGGTCGCGGAGCAATTTTCCTGTTCGGTTTGTAAGTATTGCTAAATTAGACTTCACAGTTGGTGCGTCTATCACTCCTTGGAGAGCACCAAGTATTGCCCCTGGGCCTCCTCCAGTTGCTGCACCCGCGCCTATTTTAAGTGGAGCACCGATCCCAACTAAGTCTCTGTTTCCAATTCTGGCAGCGGCTGGATTTTGTATTTTTCGTTGCACTTCGGAAACCTTCCCGTAGGCAGCATTGATTTTAGCCAGTTGGGGGTCGAGTATCTCTAACTGCTCTTTAGCTGCTTTCGCTATGGCTTTTAAAGTGGCTTCTTGTACATCGTCTATCTTTCTGTTGTCGCCCAGCTTTTTGTCGTAGCTCACAGTCTGATAGATGTTTCGTTTTATTTTTGCTACGTCTTGAGGCGTAAGCCGACCACCGGCATAAAAAATGCCGTCCATCATATCCTCGACAACTTTATCAATTTTTGCCATGTTGCTTTTAGCGTTAGGGTTGAGAGGAATGAAATCTTTTTCCACCTCATCGACATAGGTAAATAGTTTGTTTGAAGGTATTTCAATGTCTTTCTGAGTCAACGCGCCTTCTGCCGCACCAATAGCCGCGCCTAGCTTTTCTTTCTTACCTTGCACCTTTTCCGAACTTCTTTTTGTTGGTGTGGCACCAACTTCTAATCCAGCGTCAAGCAGTCTAGCCCTTTCTGCTTCAGGCAAAGTTGTGCTCGGCTTCATCGCGCTTTGGTATAGCTTACGCGACAAAGGCTGACCCATAAGCTCCTCCACAACCGCTGTTGGTCTTCGGACTGAACCGCTTAACGGGGATAAGCTAGTACCGGCATTAATCACGGAGTCTGCTAATTGTGTGTCTAATCCAGCGGATTTTAAGCCAGCTTTAGCTCCCGCACCGGCTCCTGAAACCAAACTGGCTACATCAAGCAACATTCCCGCAGGGTCTTCCATCAATGTTGTTTTAGCGTTATCAACAGAACCATATCGGTCATCAAGCGCACCGGCAAACGCTTCACCTTCGCCTTGCCCTTTAATTTGATAACCCTCTAACCCTTCTACGGTAGTGGGCCTTTCTTGCAAACCAATAGCATTGCCAAATCTGTTTATAGCAGCCGTTTTTTCTGGCCCAATAAACTCGTTAACTTCTTGAGCAGCATTGTGCAAACCGCTCTTAGCCAAAGAACCCGCAGCATAAAGTGTGTCTATTGGGTTCATCACAGCTTGCGCCGTATCTGCCGCCACGTTGTAGAGGCTTGATGGTATGTTGCTAACCATTGTGCCTAGGTCAAAATCCACGCCTTCGTTAGCGGACGCGGCAGTTTCTTCCGCGTCTCTCAGCATCCGACGAAACTTTAGCTCGTTAGAAGGGTTTCGTTCTAGCTCCGCTATTCGGATGTTGTCTCTTATTTCAGATATATCCATCAGTTAGCCGCCTGTCTTTCGTCGCGGTTACGCCTTAGCATTTCTAACTCAGCTTGCTCCTCTTCATTCAACGGGGATGCCGCCGTATTTGGTGCTGCTGGCGTTTCGGTGAGCGCACCGCTTTGCGGCCCCGCACTGTTAGCAGAAGAGTCTTCGAATTTAGGATCTTCTAACAAAGCTTCAAACGCAGTGTTTCCGTCGTAGGCTATGTTCGGGTTGAATACCTTACGGTTGGTTGCGCTACTTCCGTATAGACCGTCCATTTCTGAGAGGTTATATTCCAAAGAAGTGACAGATTCGTCATAACTTTCTAAAACAATTCCTAGATTCTCTCGCAAAATTTCTGGCTTATCGAACAGTGAAAGTCTATTCAAAACTGCTTGTAAAAAAGCAAGTTCTTTTTCAGTCACCTGACCTAAAGCACCGCCACTTTTGGATTGCTCTCGCATCTTCTGTATTTCGGCAAAACCGATGTTTGCCACAAGCATTTCTAACTTGCCTTGTATCGTCTTTTCATCAGTTCCTGGGATGTACTGCAAAACACCGTCGATTGCGCGGGTTGATCCTTCCAACAGGCTCATAACCTCTTTCACTTCTCTCTCAATATCATCTCGTTTGCTAGAAAAACTTCGTATTGTTCTTTGCATACGGGGTCTGTCTGCGTGGTACACACCTTGTGCTGCGGTGTAGTTTTCAGATGTAGCCAGCATTTCCTTTTGCTTTAGCTCGGTTTCAAAGTTAGTCGCATAACCAATAACACTTCCGTCCGTTTTGTTGACCATAATAGGTCTGCCGTTTGCGTCCGATGCCATAACTATGTTGTCTTTCAATTTCAGCACATCATGCGCCTCAGAATGAGGGCGACCCTGCTCTATCAATCGTTGTGCCCTTGCGGTTGATTCGGGTGTGTAGAAATCAGGGTTAGGGGATTTGAAAAAAGAACTTTGATTGTTTGCATTCAAACGGTTAGTAGAAGCTACATATCTTTGATTTCGAGCAGCCTCTAACGCAATAAATCGACTATCTTTAGCCTTATCGTACAGTTCAGAATTTGTGCCGTTGAGCGCATCAAGTTCTTTTAGACGATCTTTATGGCGTGACTGCACTTCGCGGCTAGGGTCGTTATTGAAAGCCTGACCCCCAGACATAATATGGAAGGGCAAACCGATAGTGTTTCGAGCCACATCGGTTACAGTGTCTCTGAAGCGGAACATTGGATCACTCAACTGCTCCTTCGCTCTGGCTGTCTCTCTGGCACGCTCTTGATCAACTAACCTGTCGTAATAAGCACGGGTTGCAGCCGCTGGATCGCGGTATGTTTGCGGGTTAGGCAAAGGCGGTCCCATTTCACCTATAGCTAGTTCTTGAGGCGTGCGGGGCAGAGCAGTCATAGTTTGCTCCGCAAACTCTTGCGCCACCATGCTTCGAGACGGCGGCGTATACGCTTGCGTTATTGGCTTGTTCTCCGCCAAGAACTGAGCGTTATTAATGCTCTCATCATCTTTCGAGCCAACAAGATCCAACGCCCCACGGTTAGTGAAGCTGTCAGCTATGTAACTAAATATTCCCATTACTTTTCTCTTTATTTAAAGCCGAAGCCAACATTCATACCGCTGCTCTTACCCGTGCTGCTGCTGGTAGCCGATGACAAGTTATTAGGCGCACCAACAATCTGGTTGTAGAAGTTCAACGAATTGTAAGGTGCCATTTGTTGACGGAACTGCTGATTATAAAGCTGCTGTTCGTAGTCTCTGCCGTACTGACCACTCGCAAGCTGTTGGCCCACGCCAGTGTTGAACATTCCCGCACCAGTGCGCATATCGGCAGTGCCTTGCGCCCCAAGCCGTGCAGCCAAACTGGCACCAAACTGTTGATTCTGTTGATTCGTGTTAAATGCGTTTTGCCCTACACCAGTGCCAAACTGTCGCGCCTGATTAAACTGTCCAGCATTGAACTGATTACCTTGCTGCTGTCTCCCCAAATTCGATTCAAGCTGAGAAGCGCCAATACCGTAGCCTTGACCGAGCAGAGCATTACCGGCTCCAGCGTTGAACATGTCGGACTGTTGGTCGAAACCGGCGTTCTGGCTGGCCCTTGCCGCGTCTATGCCAAAACCTTGACCAGTAAACTGATTGACCGAGTTCTGGTTCGCCATGCCCTGCTGCTGGCGATAGCCAGTGTTCATCGCATCCACACCTGTGGCGGTGTTAATGCCTTGCGACAACATGTTGTTGGACTGTCCGGTGTTAAACTGTTGGTTCTGTTGACCCATCTGCGCGTTCTGCTGCGCTCGGTTTGCTTCGATGCCAAGGCCTTGGCTATATGCGTTACCCCGCATGTTCGCGGCAACGTCCGCAGATCTATCCTCTGCGCCACGGGTGGCGATAGCATCCATTACAGCGCGGCGGCTAGACCCACTGTTACCTGATGCTGCTGCGTTTGACGCATTACCCGTCAATTGATTTTCAGCAAGGTTGCGCGTGATGTCTCTCGTTGAGGCATTAATCTGCCCCTGTAAAACATCGTTGTTTATGTAATTGCTGAGGTTGCTTTGGTTAAATCCTTGGTTTTGTGTGCCTGATGATTGGTTAGCCATTCCCCCGATCTGCGATGCAAATCCTAAGTCTGGACCCTGACCCTGCGCGGCGTTTCCCATCATCGCCTGACTACCATAGCGTCCAGCCGAGGTAACGTCAGCGCCCTGATTGACAGCGGCGTTAGCGTTCACCGCGTTGCCTGCCATCTCGTTAGCCATGCCAGAGTTCACGCCAGATCCTTGGGCTGGGCCAAAACCTGCAACGCCTCCTGCGTATCGGTTGCCTGCGCCGAAGGCTGCACGCATACCTCCTGCTGGCCCTCTCATCATTGCGTTGTTACTAAAACGAAGTGCGGAACCAGATCCACCAGCCAGCGCAGAGCCTGAACCCATGAGACCTACACCCGCGCCAGCTTGCATGTTTCCGCCCATATATTGGTTTTGCAGGGCACCTGCAAGGTTGGGGTTGATCCCCGCAACGCCCTCAACGGGCATACTGCCGCTATTGTTCAGGTCTTGCGCCTGCCGCATCAGGTCTCGACGGTACGGCTGTTGAGTAGGATCAACATATGTGTTTGAGGAGCTATTTGAACTGCTCTTTGATTTGTTTTTACCGAAACTAAATAAACCCATCTTTTTTCCTATGCTATATGCGTCCAAGCATTCGTGTCGTAGTAGTACAAACCCCTTCCAGATCCAGGGTTCCAAGCCGTTCCGTCAGCGAATACCACCTGACCCGTCTCTGGCTTAGATGGCTCCACGGTAAGTACCGGCAGTGTTGTTGTTTGCGCCGACACAGTAAAGCCGTTAGCGATCCTGTTAAGCTCCTGAACCAACCAGCTTCGCAGGCCGTTTGTTGTTTCGGCGGAGGTAGAAGAGGGTATATAGCTCATCGCCCTGCAACCTCTTGTACATCGATATCGAGGCCGGTCAGCCGCCAGTAATCAGACGCTGATGTTGACTCGATTCGCAGGGCGAAGTACCTGCCACTGGTTCTAAAATCAATTTTGTGGTCCGACTCGACGTTGAATGTCTTATCTACCTGCCAACGGATACCGTCCTGCGGTGCGTCAGATATGCCGACCTGAACCCTAACGGTTCCAGTGCCTTCCATCTGCGGCATTATCCCGTTTAGCTGCTTTATGTTCCGTGTCGATTTACCCAGCACCTGATCTAAGTCGATCTTCGTGGCCTCAAGGTAAGCGGACATGGTGGCACCAGATAAACCGTTGGTGTCGTTCATCAATCTGATCTTGTCTCCGACAGAGTCAGCACCAAACACCTTAATGTTGTTGGCCTGCGTACCAAGGGATACGTTTGACCAGTAGTCGGTTGACTCGTTCCATGTCGCAGCAGAGTTTGTGTAGTTGCCGCTTGTGTCCATTCGATCCGCAACGCTCAATCCCCTGACGTTTGGCAGATCAACAAAAGTAAATGCGTCCTGCGTCCAGTTATAGACCAGCGCACGATTCGCTGATTGTGAGTCGGCTGCGTCCTGATCGGCGTAACAGATATAGACCTCGGTGGTATCCGGTATGGCTTGACAAAACACAGAGCGCGTGTCAGCCAAGTCGTTGAAGAAGGTGCGCCGGACCTTGTTGTCCACGATGCTGCGCTTCCGCGAACCATCGTGTAAATAAATGTCGTTCTGCCCGACCACAACGTGACCGTTGGGTATTGATGCCACAGCGCCACGGTTGATGATTCCATCGTCGTTGAATACGTCCCTGAATGAGAACACCAGCGGGAACCCGATGAAGTCCATGGCGAACACGCCGCGCTCGGCGTAGATAATGTTCGAGTTGTTTAATGTTAACTGATCGACCAACTCGCCGTTGGAGCCGCCCAGTGTGTTCTCGCCCGACAAATTAGTTGTGCTTGTTATGTCATAGGAGCTGGGTATCCCAGACGGATCGTACTCGTCTGACCATCTAACGGTGAAGGGCCGCTTGCTGCTGCCAAGCTCGTAGCCGGTCATTACCAAGAAGCTGTTGAATGGCTTTAGGCACTGAGTGACCAAGTTGCTGGGCCATGCCGGTAGGTCCGCGAAGCGAGTTCCAGATGGCAACATGTACTGCGGTGCCTCCGAGCCGTTATTCATCAGCATCGCCGTACCAAGCTGCGCAGACTGCCATCGCGGTGAGTTGCTATAGTTGGTCGCGTCAGATGTCTTGGTGACGTTGCTGACCGTAGTCCCATCGAAGCGATAGAGCTTGTTGAGGCTGCCGATCACCAGCGTGTTGTTGCCGCCGTAAAGCCAACCCTGTACAGCGGTGGGCGAGAAACTTAGCGACTCTCGCACGCTGTGACCCAGTGCCTTGCCGATGCGCCCGCTGTGGAACGTGACATTGTTACCGTCAGGGAATTGCGTGAGTTCAAGATCAAAAGGGTCTTGATCCGTGATTATCCCACCCGCGCCTATTTTTCTAAGGGGTATATAGGGCATCAGATATAATCCTGCATGGCGTTTAAGGTAATCTGTTTGCTTGTTACAAATGATCCTCCAATGTAGGCGTTAACTCTGACTACCGAGGTGGTTGTACCCGCGCCTGCGGATGCGGGTCGGCTAACTGATACGCTTGTCGTCGTGCCTGACGTTGAACCTGTCGAGGCGGTTGCCCCCGATACTTGCGTAAATGTGAACGTCACGCTGGTGCTGGGGCTGGTGCTAACCGTAGCTGTTGCTGTCGCCGCACTGTTGGAGGTGTTGAGATCGTTCAAGTACGTCACGTTGCTGCTCGGGCTTGCGTTTAGACTCAGCCGAGTCCAAACCTGCGTGCCGCCGACCCAGACGGAGTTGATGACCGTGCTGCCAACGCGAATATCAGTAATGTTAGTCCCGCCTACAGCAATGGGCATCGCTTATGTCCTAAAGTAAATAGTGTTTGCGTCCGAGCCAGATTGGGATCTGCTTATGCTGAAACCGTCAACGGTGCCTGCCGCGCAACCCGCTGCGAGAGCAACAATCTCAGCGGCTGTCTGATCCGCCTTTGCGCCAGCTTCAATTCCTGCCAGCTTGCTATTCAACGCGCTGGTGAAATTAATCTCCGTCAAACCACCGTTTCCGACAGAGTAGGTGGTGTTGGTGTTTGTGTCGGTAGAACTGATAGTGAAATTCGGATATGAGCCACTTACGGAGGTAGCGCCACTGCCGGTAAGCGAAACTGTTCTATCTGGCGCAGCGTTACTGAAAGTGGTTCCGCTCAATGTAAGACCAGATCCAGCGGTGTAGGTCGTGTTTGTGTCGGTGAATACCGCCCCAGAGGGGACAGCTGTCAGAACCCGACTCAAAGGAGACTTGGCATCTAGGGCGGTTTGAAGTCCGTCAACATTAGTGATTGTGTGGTTGTGGCTATCATCTGCAACCGTGGCGTTTAACGTGACGTTGGCATCTCCACGGATAGATACGCTGCCGCTCAGATTCCCACCCAGAGTGATGGTTCGCCCAGTAGTCCAGCGCCCTGCGGTGGAGGCTGTGCCCGCGCTGCCGCTGACGTTTCCTGTGACGTTTCCAGTCAGGGCGGCGGTGATCGTGCCTGCGCTGAAGTTGCCAGAGCCATCGCGCTTAACAATAGTGGATGCAGTGTTGGCGTTCGTGGCTGCGTTAGCTGATGTCACTGCGGAGTTTATCGCTGTGTGTGTGCCTGTGACTGCGCCAGTGACATTTGGAAAGGTCGCCCTTACCGTGGACTTGAGCAGGCGAATGTGGTTATCGCCATCGCTGATGTTATCGCTACTTGTTGGGTTGGTTACCACCAAGCCGCTTATGAATGTTGTTGATTCAAGTGCCATTATTTTTTCACCTTGTTCATAATTCCGATTGCGCCGCGCACACCGAAGCTGGCGGCGATAACTATCGACAATCCGGTCTGATACCACTCGGGCATTGTCGCCAAAACAACAAAGCCCTCGCGCACATAGGGAACCGCGCTGGGTATAAAGGCCAAGATAAGGGGTATGCTAAACAAAACAGTTAGCCACTCGTCTTTCCAGCTTTGGTTGCTGGCCCTTGCCATAGCTGTTTCCCAATCTGCCGCAGACTTCGCCTGCGTCTTCATCACGCTGGCCTCTGCCTCTGCCTTGGCTTTTGTTTTTGCGGTCTTGCCCTCTAGCCACACTTTGCCGAGATCTGCTACGCTGCCGACAATCGAACCGAGAATGCTCATACGCTGATCGCTCCTGTCGCCAATATCCCAGCGAAGATGGTCATTCCGATCCAGAACATCCTTTCACCCTTGTCTAATGTAAAATGGTGGACCTGAGTTTGTCCCTCAAGATCGTCAACGCGGCTGTCTAGCTCTTTTACCTGCGCAGCGAGTGTGTCGTTGTTTTTCAGTATGGTGGTCACGCGCTCCTCGATCCGAGCTAACGAGATCAGTGA
>Ga0209092_10003591_pt1 | contig 13388 bp, 15 predicted proteins | sample FraStrMetagenome_FD_187446 | JGI IMG/M metagenome (GOLD analysis project Ga0209092, IMG submission 187446) | Marine eukaryotic phytoplankton communities from Arctic Ocean - Fram Strait ARC3M Metagenome (SPAdes) (version 2) | ecosystem: Environmental > Aquatic > Marine > Oceanic | place: Fram...
TAAGTAAACTTTTGATTGTCGCTGCCTACCAATTCGTTTAATATAACTTGTAGCGAATTTAATTTTGATTGAATAAGTGGTATTTCGCATTGTAATTTATATCTAATAACTATATTTTCATTTTTGTTTCCTGTAATTTTAATTGTATATCCACTTTCTTTATTGCCAATATTTATTTTTCCTATTGTATCCATTTATATATAGTTTTATAATATTTCTATTAATTATTTTATATTGTTATTATATAAAATGAATAAAAAACGTTATAAAAAATTCAGGAAAAATGAAATTAAGTTTATAAATAATAGAAATAAAAGTTTAAAATTGAATATAAAAAAATCATGGGATGAATTTAGGAGTTTATTTGAATTTCGTAAAATGATAGAACAACATAATTCGTTGGTTAATAAAATTAAAGAAGAAATGAACATCAATGATGACGAATTAGATGACTTTTCCCCACTTGTTGTGCCTATTAATTATGTACCAGGTGGTAATCCTTTTAGGTCTACTCTAGATAGTAAATTTGTAATATTTAAAATGAATACACCACCATCACCGTCAAAATCGCCGAAATCCTCTAAATCGCCGAAATCCTCTAAATCGCCGAAATCCTCTAAATCGCCGAAATCAGCAAAACCAGCAAAATCAGCAAAATCAGCAAAATCAGCAAAATCCTCTAAATCGCCGAAATCCTCTAAATCAGCAAAATCAGCAAAATCAGCAAAATCGTCAAAATCGTCAAAATCAGAAAGTAAAAATGATACAGGAAAGGGTAATAAAAAAAAATCAAAAACGATAAAAAAAACAAGAAAAAAAACAAGAAAAAAAACAAAAAGTAAGAAACGTCAACATTAAAAAGTTTTTAGATTGCGTTTATTTCAATTCCAATTTTTTGTTGGAATGTTCAAGAAAAAATATATAATTTCATAAAAATAACATATAAAATTTTATGAAATTATACTTCGTTTTTTACTCTTGTTGGTGTTCTATTTCCCGTATTTTATCATAGTTTTTGAGTCCCCATCCCACTGTATTTTGTCGTTATGTGGAAATTCTTTACAAAATATTATTTTACGACACTATAAAAACATTTGATATATTATATATGTAAAATGACAAAAATGAAAAATTAGGGTTGAATAACAAAAATATTTATTTTCCGATGCAGAATTCAAATAATAACACAGGTATTAAATAAACCAAAGCGTTTAGATTTATAAATGATAAAAATAAAGCAATTCCTAAAAAAATATTGACTAAATGGGGAGAGATGGTTATAAAATTACGCATAATTAGGACAAATATCAAAGCAAAAATAGCAATTCTTCCGAAGGGACAAATTCTTAAAGAATTAGTGTTTCCTATTAAATGCTCAAACAACCATCCCTTTGGAGACGCAAGAATATTAAAATCAATAGATGTTTTCAAAAATAAAAACATATAAATAAGATAAATGGATTCAATTATAGATATTTCTAATAATTTCATATATCATATGTATATACAAAATAAAAATACATAAATAGTTTTACATCCAACGACTTTTACACACCTTGTTAATAATTTCCATTTTATCAAGAACTGTGTAAATTATTTTCTTATAAATATTTTTGTATTAATTTGTCTTGTGGGTCTTACTTTTCGTTTTTTTTTTGTTAGTTCTTAGACTTCCAGTATAATTCAATAATATATATATATATATATATATATAATGAGTTTTGATAAACCACAACTAGATGACCCAAAACTTTTACTAAGTGATTTATTAGATAATGATGAACTGTCAAATTTGGCACAAACATCTAGAACAAATAACGCAGTCACACACACTAAAAGACAAAGAAAATCATATCAAGACGGTATTGATAGATGTGTAGCAATGGATGGTGACCTTTATTTAGATCCCGAAGAACAATTACATTACGATTCAACAGATTATAAGTATGTCCCGCGAGCTTGGGGATATAATCAATGCTCTGGGGTTGGTGTACAATCTACAAATAAAGATACGACAGAGGCAGAAGAGACAGGAGAGTCAAAAGAGTCAATGCTATCGGATCGTGCAAAAGAAATATTGCAAACCCAAAAAAATAGACAAATACATAGACAAGAAGTTTTAAGCAAAAGACCAAAATTTAGGAAAGCTTTAGCAGAAGGAAATACAATTGGGCTTTTTTCCAAATTCCCAAGATCATGGAGAAGACCAACTCTGAAGACTGCAAACGGACAAACGGAACACCAATCTTATCTCGGTTCATTATCAAACCCAATTGCTTATGAAAATTTTTCTTCAATGAGTCGCGGAAGAGTAAATAGAATATCAGGCGGTGATGATAAAGAGAAGGCTTTTGAAAATGTACTGAAGGGCATTGAAGAAGTTGGTGCTATAAGAGAAAGAAATAGAGAACCAATTAAAAACATACATAGAGAACAAAATCTTGATACACAAACCAGTCAGTTAAATAAGTCTGGGGATATCGGAATGCCCGATGCCGACGAAGAACTTACTCTTGGTAGCGATGTGAAAAGATTTTATGGACGCCATGTTCCTATATCAGAAAAAACCCAAATAAGTTATGGCAGACCTTTCAATAAGAAAAAAAAATCTGGAGAGAAAACAAAAAAACAAAAAAATAAAGGTGGAAGAAAGAAAAAACACAAAAAAACACATAAAAAAAGAAAAACATATAAAAAAAGAAAAACATATAAAAAAAGAAAAATGAGTAAAAAAAGCAAAATGAATAAAAAAAGTAAATGCGTGAAAAGAAAAAGGGGGAAAAAATGAAAAGGAAATAAGGAAGTATTTGAAAGAATTGTGTGAGAATGTTTGACTCTGGGATCTCTTTGTTGATGTTTTTACAGGATTTACAATTTTCACATAATTTATTTTTTTTTTTGAAAAATGAATTGTTGTCGTAATAAAACTCCATGATCAGTTTAATGTGGTTTCTTGCAAGTTAAGTTTGGGATTTTTTGTGAAAAATCTTTAATAGGAGTTGGAAATTCAGAATTAACCCATCATCAAGATTATAAGAGTTGAAAATAACGATAAGAAGCTTAGCACTTGAACTACAGAATACAGGAAATATAAATATAAATATATAATATAAGATGCCTGGAAAAACCCGAAAGAAAATAAGAAAATATAAACGAAAGTCAAAGTATAATAGAAGTAGAAAAATATTTTTAAAAAAAGGGGGGAAGAAGAGTGCGAATGAATATTGGAAATCGGGTAGATTTCTAGGTAAAACTTGGTGGATGCCTGGTTCAATGAAATCGGCATCGTGGTTGTTGGATACTATAAAGTATGGTATCCCGTGGTAATAATGAGTAAAAACTCCAATTTGTTTTAAGATATCAAATTTTGATTTTAAGAAAGATTGAAATAATGCGATATACGTAAGAGTAATATATAAGTATAGAAAGTAAATTTGTGGAAAGATATTAAAGAGTCTTATAATAATTAAAAGAAAAAAGAAAAGGGAAAAAAATTGAAGAAGAATAAGGGTGGAAAAGAAATGAAAAAGGATGATGTCAATAATACTGAATAAGAGTGTTGAACGTGGATTGGTGGAGTCGCACAGTTTGTTTGTGGAGGGATGTTTGGAACGACTGTTAGAATTAGGATTGCTGACGTGTAGTGTTGAATCGGCGATGTCAAAATTTGATTTAGAGAACGTGTGTTTGACTTCAAAGAGAAGTGTGGCTGCCAAGAAGAAACGGGCGAAAGAACTGTTAAAAACGGATGTAAAGAAAGTAAAGAAGTTGAAATTAAAAAAGTTAAAAGTAAAGGTCGCGGAAAAAGAAGAAACAATGGAAGCAAAGGAAGCGAAGTTGTTGGAAGCTCAGGAAGCTCAGAAAGCTCAGAAAGCCGAGGAAGAGAAGTTGTTGAAAGCTCAGAAAGCAAAGGAAGCGAAGTTGTTGGAAGCTCAGGAAGCTCAGAAAGCCGAGGAAGAGAAGTTGTTGAAAGCTCAGGAAGCTCAGAAAGCAAAGGAAGAGAAGTTGTTGAAAGCTCAGGAAGCTCAGGAAGCCAAGGAAGCGAAGTTGTTGAAAGCTCAGAAAGCCAAGGAAGAGAAGTTGTTGGAAGCTCAGGAAGCCAAGGAAGCGAAGTTGTTGAAAGCTCAGAAAGCCAAGGAAGAGAAGTTGTTGGAAGCTCAGAAAGCCAAGGAAGCGAAGTTGTTGAAAGCTCAGGAAGCTCAGAAAGCCAAGGAAGCGAAGTTGTTGAAAGCTCAGAAAGCCAAGGAAGCGAAGTTGTTGAAAGCTCAGGAAGCTAATGAAGCTAAGGAAGCGAAGTTGTTGAAAGCTAAGGAAGCGAAGTTGTTGAAAGCTAAGGAAGAGAAGTTGTTGAAAGCTAAGGAAGCGAAGTTGTTGAAAGCTAAGGAAGCGAAGTTGTTGAAAGAAGCGAAGTTGTTGAAAGAAGCGAAGTTGTTGAAAGCTAAGGAAGCGAAGATGTTAAAAGAAAAGGAAACGAAGATGTTAAAAGAAGGTGAGTTGTTGAAAGCAAAGGAAGCGAAGATGTTAAAAGAAGCTGAGTTGTTAAAAGAGAAGAAGTTATTAAAAGAAAATGAGGAGAAAGAAAGTGTATTATTGAAGGAAGTGGTGAAAGAAGGTGTAAAGGAAGCGGAAAAGGAGAAATTGGAGGAGGTGTTGGATGATGAAGACTGTATAGATATTTCAAAGATGAAGACAATAGTAGTAGATGGACATAGTTATTTATATGATGAAGATGGTGATTACGCGGGAATAGAGAAGTTGCTTCTGACGGAGGAGGGAACGCCAGTGGGTATTTACGACGAAGAAACGAAGAAAGTAACAGTTGTGGAATTTGAAGAAGAGTAAATAAAAAAAAAAGATTGTGGTGTAAAAAAATATTTTTTTTAGAAAGTAATTTTGGCAAGATTAAATAATTACGAAATTGACGTGAGACGCGAAGAGACCGTGGTTTGTGAAATCGTGGTGATTGTCAGTGTCTGGTTCATCATCAGTATCTTGATCGGAGTCTCCTTCAAGAGCGGGCATGTCATCGTATGCGTCTTCATCATCAGTGTCTTGTTCGGAGTCTGCTTCAAGAGCAGGCATGTCATCGTATGCGTCTTCATCGTCAGTATCTTGTTCGGAGTCGTCTTCAAGAGCAGGTATGTTATTGGTTAGATTATGAACGATAACTTCAAGTTGGGAGAGGCGCAGAAGCATGATAGAATTAGCGTGACGTAGTTCTTGAATTTGCGCGTGTATATTTTGGGTATTGGCATTGTCTTGTGGCATATTTGTATATATTAGTTGAGTTGGGGACATGTTTTTTTGATATTGTGTATCAAAGTAAAAAGTACTTCAATTTAATGAGGATGAATTTTGAGAATAAAAATTTGGATTAAGACTAAAAAAAAAATAATATTAGGTATAATTTTATATTATTATTTATGTTGCCTAATATTATTCTTGTGATATTATTTTTAATTATTATTATAGTATTTTGTTTATTTATTTGTTATATAAGGTGGTGTTATATAGAAGAAGATGAAGAAATCTTATCTATAAATTTTTAGCTTATTGTTCTATTTTTTAAAAAGATTAATCTTCAGTTGAATATATTCGTCCATACTAGCAATATTATACAATCAAAGTTGTCTTATTATTACCAATTTCTTAAGGTTATAGTATGGTCACATTTATAATTCCCAATAGAAATAAAATAGTATTTGTAACTCTTGTTGAAACGACATATACTTTTAATGGAGTATATCCACTTTTGTTCTAAAATTTCATGGGTACAATAGATATAAAACTAACAATTACACTACGAATATCAAGAGGTAATTTGTTTCCTGGTAACAGATTGTAGTATGATAAAGATGTATTCTCACATTTTTTTTTAATTTTTTCACAATTTTTTTTTATTTTTTTTATGTAATTTAACTCAATATTGTAATTCTTAGCTTGATTTTGTCATTATAACCTTCTAATTTTGATATGACACGTGTTATTGGATTAATAAAATCTAAACATTTTAAATAACAAACTTTAAGAAAATTATTCCACTTAAATGTATCTTGTATGGTGTCATAATGTCTTAACACGTTCAAAAGAATAGGTCGTATTAATTTTGAATCTTTATAACACGATTTTCCTTTTCTTTTTTCAAATTTTTTAATTTGCTTGGCGATGTTTTTATCTAGTGTTTCGCAGGTCATTGTTTGGTAGTATTTTTAATTGTAAACATATTTTTCGCTTCAATTTTATAGTTTATTATTGATTTTATAAATATTATAATGAATTTAAATTAACGGAGTAAAGTGAATTTTATCTTCTCTTTTTTTTAACTGAAAAATCACCAATACATAGAATCACTCTTTATCAATTTATTTTAAAATTGAAGTACTTTTTTAAAATAATGAGTAATTATTATAAATAATAATTATTAAAAATAATAATGACAACTTTCACTCAAAAAACTAAAAATAATTCTTTAATTGCTACCAAAGGTATGGCTACGTTATCTATCAGACAGCCAGCAGCATCACTTATTTTGTATCGGGGAAAAGATGTTGAAAATCGTAACCATGGGAGGATATTTGCCAAAAATGGAAAAACTTTTCAAGACGATGGACCAAAATGGATACTTATTCATGCGGGTCAGTCGCGTCAAAAAGGTGAACAAAGATTATCACAAGATATTCTCCAATCACTTGGATTCAAAGATACATCGGCGGTCTTGGAAGGGATAGACCGGACTAGAGGTTCAATTGTAGGTGCTGGATTAATTTCAGCACAATTAAGACCTACTGACCTCTGCGAGAGTATGTGGGCAAGCGAAAGAGAGTATCATATCATTATTGATACCGTAATAGCATTCTCAAAACCACAACCTTTCAAAGGTAGATTAGGATTATTCCCCGTTGCTTGGAACATATTGAGTGGTGACATTCAAAAGGAATTACAGCACGTGAAAGATGCGTTTGTGATGCGTTTATTTCCTAAACCAAAACACTAACAAGCGGTATCACCTAAAAGTTAAAAAAAATACTCAATTTATTATAAAATTAAAGTATTTTTTATAATAATGGAGTAATTATTAAAATAATAATAATAATAGACTACTTTACTCAAAAAAACGTGTATCATTCGCACGTGAGGATCCAAACTTAATGAAACCTGAACTGATAGAGAGAAAGCCGATGTGTTTGCGAGCATTCTGAAGCAAAAGCATATTGCTTTTGCGGAATTTGCTTGGATTTTTTATTTTTTCAAATTTTTTAAGTTGCTTGGCGATGTTTTTATCTAGCGTTTCGTCAAGTGCTGTCATTGTTTGGTAATATTTTTAATTGTAAACATATTTTTCACTTCAATTTTATAGTTTATTATTGATTATATGCAAGAAATTAAAGTTAAAAAGGTCATTTAAAAAAAGCTTATTTTTTGATAAAGGTATATTACGTGGTATTTAACAAATGACAGTTGTTGAATATGTATAAAGGGTGCGTTATTCAATCTCTCTAATAAAAGTAATATTACACGGTATTTAAACAAATAACGGTTTTTCGCGTTTGATAATTTTCCTCTACTTCAGATGAAATCAAATTATGAAAGTGGTGCCACTTCAAACACTAATATGGCGGTCACTCAATGGAATTGTCATCGCTGTCTGCGAATCTTATGGTGTTCAACCTCTATTGGGAATCAAATAGTGAATTTGACTTTTCAACTTTGATAGAAAATAGTGAATTGGGGTTACCGTGAACAAATTGGAATACGGTTATTAAATTATGGTTTAAGTTGTGAAATACAAGTAATTTGTAGGAAATCGGATACACTGTCTTGGTTTTAAACTGGGGAAAGTAAATAATTCCTTATTTTTATTTCCATACAACAACTTTTAAATCCTTTGTTTATTAAAAAATCATATCTATGTTTACTATTAAAAACACCAAAGTATATCTGTATTAACCCTTTTTCTTTTGAAATTCCTTATTGTGGATTGTTAAATGAATATTAAAAAAATAATTTCTCTCTGATTAAAATTAAAATATATTATATGTATTATATATATATAATATCCATTGGATATTCCTTGTATTATTAGTTGTGTTTTGAAAAAAATTGACGATGATAAATGTATAAAATGAAAAAGCATAATATCAATAATAATGAATAAGGGTGCGGAAAGTAGATTAGCGGTGGAGGGATATTTGGAACGACTGTTAGAATTGGGATTGATGACGTGTAGTGTTGAATCGGCGATGTCAAAGCTTGATTTAGAGACAGGCAATATGTCACCAGCACAAGAATTTAATTGGTGCAGTCAACGTTTGTCTAAACTATGTGATGAGAATACGTGGGGTGACCACTTTGGTCCAGGTAGGGCGAGAGAAATTATGATGGCAAATTTTTTAGGACATAAGGTAGCGTTAAAAACATCTGGTGCGGATGCCTATGAAAATGGAGATGAGTAGAATATAAATCTACTATGCAAAACAATATATCTGCGACATATAATGGTATATCTGTTCAGGAAACTTGGGAAAAACAAGTAGAATATTTAAATAATGAAAAAATATGTAAATATAAAAATCATTATTATGCTAGATTCAATGGTGGAAAAATTGTCGGAATGTATAAGATGGGTTGTGATAAAGTAATTGAATATTTACTTCCTAGACTAAAAAGACAATTTGATAAAGAAAAAAAAGGAAAAGATCCAAGATTAGGTGTAACCATCACAAAAAAATATATCATAAATAATTCAGAAAAACTTTTATAAAATATTTATAACTTTATCAAAATAACTTTTATCTATTTCACATCCAGAAAAGTTTCTATTTGTATTTTTACAAGCAATGGCGGTTGTTCCACCTCCAAGGAATGGGTCTACTATTAAATCACCTTCATTTGAATGTTTTTTAATTAGTTCTTCGAATAATGGTATGCTTTTTTGTGTTGGGTGAAATCTATTTTTCCCATTTTGTATTGGAAAATCATAAATCCCTTTATCATATTTTGAATTAAAAGTTGGTTTGCCTCCTTTTACACCTAATAAAGCAATTTCTCTACAATTTGTTAGATAATTAACACTTTGATTTAATGGAATGGGGTTTGTTTTTATCCATTCAATAAAACGAATTTGTTTAAAGCCGTTTTTATTTGTTTTGGCTGTTTCCATTATTTTTTTAAGTGTTTCTATTTTCCAAATATCAAAGAATATAATACAAGTCCCCCCTTTCTTTAGTTTTTTATAAAATAATTTTATAAATTCTTCTAACTTTTCAATAGTAAATTCTTTATCCCATTCTCCATAATCTGTTTTATACCCATATTTTTTTCCCGAAGTATTACCATATTTGATATAGTTTTTTTTTGCCTTAGCATTATATGTTTTATCTTTCTTAAATATTTCCCAGTCTGCTTCTGTTTTTTTATTTTCTCCCGATTCATCTATTTTTTGAACTTCTTTTTTAAAGTTATTCATACCACTATCTCTTGAAATAATATATGGTGGGTCTGTTAAGATTAAGTCAACACTATTATCAGATAGTTTCTTTAATAATTCTATACCATCTATATTTTCAATATTCATTTTTTTATTCATATTCATTGGATATTTATTAAATCAATTTTTTCTTTACCTTCATATTTAGTGTGGCGAATATTGTAGGAGATTTTTTATCACAGACTCAATAAGAGCCTCTTCGTGGGACAAACAATTGGTGTACCAATTTCATTATCTTAGTTTCTTTGGTGAAGTATATCGGAGAATATATATATATATATATATATATAATTTGACCATACTTTATACATTATTATTAAGAAGTTAATTTAAGTATTAAACCTAAATAAAAATCAGGTATACTATAAATACCACAATAATTTTTCCCAATCTTTATAATAATTTTAATTGAGTTAAAATAATATGTAATATTTCAACAACGTTAAGTTGTTGAAATATTGAATTAATATTTGAATAATTTAACATTATTGAAAGAGTATGTTTTTAACGATGTGGTTTTCTTCTCTGTTTTTTTTTTTTGAGATTGGGGATGAATTTTCTTAATTTTTGTTTGTTTTCTACGTCTTTTATGTATTTTACTATGTGTTTTTGGTTTTCTCGTTTGGGTTTTTCTAACGTTTTCATTGTTAGGCTCTGCTTCTAAACAGTTAATAATTGCGAATAACAGACCGCCTATATGGACATTCGCGCTTATATGGGCTATTCGCGCTTATATGGGCTATTCGCGCCTATATGGACATTCGCGCCTATATGGGCTATTCGCGCTTATATGGGCTATTCGCGCTTATATGGACATTCGCGCCTATATGGGCTATTCGCGCTTATATGGACATTCGCGCTTATATGGGCTATTCGCGCTTATATGGGCTATTCGCGCTTATATGGGCTATTTCGGGTTATATGAGCTATTTCCATTTTTGTTATATTTGGGAATTTGGTATATTTAATAATAAATTTTGATATTTTTAAAAACTACTAGATGATAGTGTGTATATAAAAGCTGATTTGATGAATATATCTTATTAACAATTTGTGAATAACGATAATTGGTATTATTTTAAATTCAAATCTCTCTTATAATCACATTAAATTGGATAGAAGTATAAACATATAAGATGAAATATGTTTCTAAAATGTATATTGAGGGTTTGACATTTGATATTAATATTAAACACAGGTTGTTAATGGTTGTTAATGGTTGGTTGTTAATGGTTATTAATGGTTGTTTATCAATAGTTGTATTCCTATTTTACAAAACCATTATAATAAGTTGAAAATTAAGAGTGGTATAATTTGAGGTTATATTTACAAAAAAAAATTGAAGTACGTTTGATTGAACAAGTAGTGGTTATTCAAACACCCAACAACAATTAACAAAAAAAATAAAAACTCAAAATGTCTTTTAAATTATCAATCGTATTGAAAGCCCCTGCCGAACGTGGTCTCATTGAGTCCCACACAACCTTTATGACGGATTGTCTTACTCACTTAAGTGAGGAAGGTATTCTGAACTGTAGTCTTGAAAAAGTTCTCGGTATGTTTGATTTTGAGACAGTCTCTTTGACCCCACCATCGCTTAATAATGAAACAATCGGTGTGTCCGCTGAAAAAGCTATATGTGATTTATTCAATATTCCGTGTGGAATCGAACCTCGCAGGTTGAGTAATGTTATTGTACAAAAAATTTCTGATTCTGGAATTCTTGAAATTTTAAAAATAAATAATATATTACCTAATAAACATATAGGTGATGACAATGGTCCTATTGATTTTGAAGTAAATAAATCAGAAACGTTATCTCTTAAAACATTAAAGAAAAAGGATGGGAAAATTTGCCCCCAGGGTGGTCAACCCACATATAACAGTTTTGATAAAAAATGGGGATTAACTGAACAAACAAAATATTTGGAAAGAATTGAAGCAAATAAAGTACGATGTAAATTTGTTCAAAATAACGCAGGAACTTTTCTAAACCAAATGCAAAGTGACACATTTTGCTGCAATTATCTACTTCTTTTGACTAATTGTAAAAAAACACCCAAGGCAGAATTACTAAAAAATAAAAACTTTGATTTTACAAAATTTGATTCTATAGATTTTAGCAGGGAAAATTATGAAGAACGACCTCACTCGCGAAAACCCGGGCCAGCTGAATTTTATAGTTTAGTTACAGGGACTATTAATGGAAAAGAAAAGAAAATTGGCGAATTTCAAATTCATTTTAAATCAAGAAAAAATATTAAATTTCGTTTCTTCAACACCTTATTTAACTAAGAATATTATTATGTAAACAAAATTTCTTTCCTTGTCCAAATCTCTTCTGGATATTCGTACCTTTATAATTTTCCACATACACCACATTATTTAGTTTTTTAGAACGTGGACTTGTTTTATTAAGTTCTACTTGTCAAATAAATCATATTTGACAAGAATTTTTGTTGACTCGTCAAGAGAAAAAAATAAAATGGTATTAAATTTTAATATATTTATTTTCTTGATTTCCGTCTGTTTTTTCTGGAATTTCGTGTTTTTTTTCGTGATTTTAGTTTTTTTTTGTTTTTTTTTGTTTTTTTCCTAGATTTTTTCTTGCCGCCAATATACAGATTTGATTTTAGTTTTCCTTCATAATTAGATGTAGAATAAGAATTTTTCTTTCTAGCTGATTTTATTGGTTTACTAGTAATGTGGTCGGACCCATCGTCGGACCCATCGTCAATTTCAAACGTATCGCCCCAATCAACGTCGTTGTCGCTATCGTCACTATCTCCAGAATTTCTTCTCCTAAAACCGGGCTCTATACAATCTCCTGTTTTGGTATCACACTGTGTTTTTCCTTTTAGATGCGCTAGAGTTTTATAAATATTTTGGCAATATTTGTCAGGATTAGGAAAATTAAGACAACTATTATACCCACCTATTTTCTTTTTTTTTCGTGTTTTTTTTCTTCTAAATATTTTTCTTCCCCCACGTGATCTCCACCAAGGAAGTGTTCGGCTACCAGACTCATTTTCTTCATCTTCATCTTCAAATAATTCACGACTAAAATCATCTACTAGCTGCCGATTCTCTTCTTCTTCTTCTTCCTGACCATCGCGGACCAATTGTCTTCTTGCGCCATCTGATGTTGGTTTTACACAATTTCCCGTATCTCTTTCACATATTGTATTTTCAACCTCACCGTGTCCTCCACGCCTTGTCGTCCATTTGTGACAAAAATTGTTCCCATCAGGTAGCCAATCGGAACAATTTAAACACACGTCACCTCCTATCTTTTTTTTTGTTTTTCTTTTCATGATATAATATATATATAGAAAAAAAAGAATTTATATTCAGTTGTTTTTTAATTTTTTTGTTTTTTAATTTTTTTGTTTTTTTATTTAGTATTTTCAATTATATTTTGCGGAAATCGCAACCATCAAGCCAGAAACACATTTGAGGTGCGTCTACAACAGTGGCGTTTGGATTCCACCATCCAACAACATACGCACCGTTTGCGTTTTGCTCTTCGTTCATGTAAATGTCGCAATCTTCAAAATTTTTAAGATAAAATTTCAAAGCAGTTTTTGCTTTCTTTTGAAATAAATCAAGTGCTTGCTTGCCTTCCTCTGATTCTTTTGCTGCTTTTTTAAGTTTCATATGTTTCATTACGGATACGATATTACCAGTAAACATTGCTTTAAAATCTGATTTGGAAAGTTCAACTTTTTCTAAAGCAAATTTTGAAACAATATCGTTGACTTTAACAACATCGGGGTCTTCGTCATCGTCTCCACCGAAAGCATTGCCGCTGTATACAGAAATCTGACCTTCGACAATCATATTGGATTGAGCGAGATACATACCTTCTGGTACATTTTTGTAATTTTGTGAAATGTTTTCC
>Ga0209092_10003593_pt1 | contig 13381 bp, 8 predicted proteins | sample FraStrMetagenome_FD_187446 | JGI IMG/M metagenome (GOLD analysis project Ga0209092, IMG submission 187446) | Marine eukaryotic phytoplankton communities from Arctic Ocean - Fram Strait ARC3M Metagenome (SPAdes) (version 2) | ecosystem: Environmental > Aquatic > Marine > Oceanic | place: Fram...
CAATGAGCGCCGCGTTGCCATCATGGAAAACCGTAAGGGTATTTTGGCCAATAAGCAAAAGATTGGCTAAATCTGTAAAGACTGCTTATAGATTCAGCTGACCTAGACAGCCAGCGTGTTTGCAAGATGGATGGTCTTATAAAAACAAACCTGTGGGTTCAATAGCGTGTAACCCACAGGGCCTTAAATATGGTATCTACAGATAATATATACATTAAATTACTTATCAATTTTAGTGGTCTAACGACTTAATAAATTCATCAAAAAATAACCAATTGGGCCCTGAATTTTTCGAATTACAGCTCACGCATGCAAAATTGAAACAAAGGTGTATGTATGAATGGAAGGGCAGTTAAAAACAAATTTATTTGTTGTACTTTACGGTTTAAGCGCTGGAAATAAACTGATCTAGGTTTTGATCTTAAGCACCGTTTGTCCTTTCATATGCTGTGCAATGCAACTGTATACTGGCAATTTTTTATTTGAGAGCGGGCAGGCTGACATTCTTTACTGGTAACGCGCGGCAAGCGTGATGGCAGAAAGATTTTGAGGGCAATTGAAAACTTTAAAAACTCGATATTGAGGAGTGTTCTTTTGTCAGGCCGGTTTTGAATTTTTACAAGTTGAAGCATCTGCAGTGACCCGATACCAATTATTAAGGAACGGCTCAATGTGACAAGGGCGCGCGACCAAACTGCATATTGAGGAATGTCAAAAGACAGTTTTCAATATTTAAACCGATGTGATCGCGCATAAAGCACTGGGCTATCATTCGCGCGCGATGAGGAAACAAAGACAAATAATGATTTTTGGTAATTATTCGGCAGCCTTTGCCGGAAATAGGGAGGCAGTAAATGCCTACACGGGTGAGATTTTTAAAAACGGGGCTGGCATTTTGGACGAGCTTAATTGTGATAGCGATTTAAAATACAACTATAGTCAGGCCAAAGGAATAAAGTCCGTCTGGATTTTCTAGGACATTGATCCTCTCTGACATCGAATGTTTTGAAAATCGGTTAAGAGATGGCGGAAGTGAATGCTTGGTTCACCAATATTATCCAACAGGTCATGTGGGTAAATCTGACAATCTCGGAATTTAGTGTTGTTCTGGCAAAAATGAATGCAAGCATACCGGACAGAGCGTTGGCCTCGTTACAAGCCACGCCTGAAACCAATGCCGCATTTATCGCTATAACAGGTAATCTGCGCTGCATCTTGAGGCAAATATGTAGACCAACCGCGTGGCTCGTGAGGCTTTGCTCCAGACATTGGTGGCCAGTGATGCGGGTTTGAGGGGGCAAAATTTACGCATAGACGAATGATGCGAACGGCAGTTTCAATTTTGCATCTGCAAGGCTGTGGGGTGGCGCCGACTTGCAAGGGAAATCTGACATGATACCAGATGAAAACAGGACAGACATATCATCTTGTTTGTCTGTGTAAGCCTTTTCTGAAAGGATTGAGCAGTTTTTGTCTGATGCCAATGGCTGATTTTGGGCAAATGATCAGGATTTGTCATACGCATTTGATGATCGCTTGTGGACAACAAATATGGCTGTGTGTCACGGCAAACACAAAGCGCCAGCCGCGCGCCCTCTGACTTGAAAACAAACTGCCCCGAGGTTCATCGCGGTTTCTTGTTCGGGTGGGACGATAATCACTTGGGTCCAAAAAATATATTAAAACTGCACATATGCCTCCCAGATTATTCTTTTAACAGTGGCAAGAAAACAGTGGCGCCGAGGACTGCTGGATTGTACGTAGCGTGGTATGTCAAAGCGCGAGGAGTGGATGAACGTGACCAAATCTAATATTGGCCTGATTGGGCTGGGTACTATGGGGGCCATGCTGGCGTTGAACATTGCTGAAAATGGCTTTGGGATTTCTGTTTTCAACCGGACCACATCGACGATGAAAACCTTTTTTGATAACGCCGGGGAACTGGCGGATAAAATCACTCCATGCGAAACCTTAGAGGCCCTGATCGAGACGATCGAAAAACCCCGTACCATCATTTTGATGGTACCGGCGGGCACGGCGGTTGATGAACAAATTGCGACTCTACGACCTTTGCTGGACGCCGATGACATGATTGTTGACGCTGGAAACGCCAACTTCAATGATACCAACCGCCGCGCGAGCGAGGCTGCAGCGGCTGGTGTGCCGTTCCTTGGCATAGGTGTCTCTGGTGGCGAAGAGGGCGCGCGCTATGGACCTTCGATCATGGGGGGCGGTCCAGAAGAGTCGTGGAACCGCGTTGCGCATATTTTGACCGCGATCTCCGCAAAATATGAAGGCAACGCCTGTGCGACTTGGATGGGTGCGGGTGGTGCCGGACATTTTGTTAAAACTGTGCACAATGGGATCGAATACGCTGACATGCAGATGATCGCAGAGGCCTATGGCGTGATGCGCGATGGTATGGGCATGGATGCCGGGCAGTGCGCCGAGACATTCGCCCGTTGGAACAAAGGGCCGCTGCAATCGTATTTGACCGAAATCTCAGCAGAGGTATCGGCGGCAATTGATCCCAAGACCGGGCAGGCTATGCTGGACGTGATCTTGGACCGTGCGGGCCAAAAGGGGACCGGGCGCTGGACCGCAATCGAGGCGCAACATCTCGCGGCGCCGATTCCGGTGATTGAGGCGGCGGTGACAGCGCGGAACCTGTCGGCGCAATTAACAACCCGCGCTGAAGGCGAGGCGCTGTTTGGCGCCGCGCCTCACCCATTGGCGGCGGATGCGCTTAGCCTTGACGATCTTGAACAGGCGCTGATTGCGGGCAAGATCTTGTGCTATACTCAGGGGTTTGCGCTTTTGTCGGCCGCAAACCCTGTGTTTGGCTGGTCCTTGCCGCTGCCCGAAGTTGCTCGGGTGTGGCGTGAGGGCTGTATCATCCGCTCTTCAATGTTGAACGATATGGCCAGTGCTCTGTCGGATGCTCCGGATCGCAATTTAATGTTTGCGCCGTTTTTCACGGATCTTCTGAAATCCAACCACAGCGCTCTGCGCCATTCGGTATCCACTGGTATGCGCCACGGGCTTCCGATGCCAGCGCTGGCATCGGCTTTGTCGTATTTTGATATCATGCGCACTGCGCGGTCTACCGCAAATATGATCCAAGCACAGCGCGACTTTTTTGGCGCGCACAGCTTTGAGCGTTTTGACGCAACCGGCGCACATCACGGTCCTTGGGGTGGCCATTGACGCCGGAGCCCCACTTGATGATTGCGGTGCGACGCTCGACAGGTGTCACCCTTTACACCTTTTGGTGTCAGGCGTATCTTGTCGGGCTTGCGCCTGCTTGCTGTGGTTATAAAAATTAGGCTAAGCGTGTTTGGGCCAGACCAGAGCGGTCTGTAGTCTGGCTGGACTGCCGTATGACTTGATTTAATTTCGTCGCCACTTGAGGCGATTTGCTTTCAAGGTATGATTGGGTCCATCCAAAAGATGTCCGCCATTACATTGTTTTGAACGCATCTAGGCCCAAACGGGGCAAAGTGGTGCCTGTCGTTTTGAGGTTAAAAATAGCCCAGATTGCAGGTGTACAACTCTTGGATGTAAGCGCAAAGAGAGATGACTAAATATTGGCTTGCAGCATCCTCCGTATCTATTAAGCTGTACCCATAACGGGTAAAAAATCCAAAATAAATGACCTTTAGGAGGAACGCATGCAAACGAGAAAATTGTTTACAGTCTCATTAATCGCTATTTTAACCGCTGGTGCGGTGTCGGCAGAGAATGTCCTGCGATGGACCAGCCAAGGCGATGCTTTGACTATGGACCCTCATTCGCAAAATGAAGGCCCGACAATGGCCATGAACGGCCAGTTCTATGAGGCTTTGGTGACCCGGGACGAAGCCATGCTGTTGAAGCCCGAATTGGCTAGCAGCTGGACATCGGCGGCAGACGGTTGGACATTTAAACTGCGCAAGGGCGTGAAGTTTCACGACGGCGCTGATTTCACAGCAGAAGACGTGGTGTTTTCTTTCAATCGGGCCAAGCACGAAGCGTCTGATTATAAAGAGCAAGCCAAGAATGTTGTGTCAGTTGAGGTCATTGACGATTATACCGTCAAACTGTTGACTGATGGGCCAAACCCGATTTTGCCAAATCAGCTGTCAGATTTGTTCATTATGGACAGTGGCTGGGCCAAAGCCAATAATGTAGAAAACCCGCAGGATTTTGCAGGCAAAGAAGAAACTTTTGCGGTGCGAAATGCCAATGGAACTGGGCCGTTTGTTCTGGGCAGTCGCGCGCCTGACGAGATGACAGTGCTGACCCGCAATGCGAACTGGTGGGGCAATGATATGTTCCCTGGCAATGTCGATAAGATAGAATATCGCCCGATCTCTAACGCGGCGACCCGTGTTGCGGCACTGTTGTCGGGCGAAGTTGATTTTGTTCTCGACGCACCTTTGCAGGATCTCAAGCGGATCGAGGCAGCAGACGGTTTGCAAGTCAAAACCGTTGCACAAATCCGGTCGATCTTTTTCGGGATGGATCAAGGCGTCGACGAGTTACGAAGCTCGAACATCAAGGGAAAAAACCCCTTTAAAGACGCCCGCGTGCGGGAAGCCTTTAACTTGTCTGTCGATAAAAAGGCAATTCAGCGCGTCGTGATGGAGGGCCTGTCTTTCCCAACGGCGATGATCACCCCTCCCGGTGTTTTGGGCAATACGCCTGAGTTGGATGAAAGTTATGGCTTTGATCTGGATCGCGCAAAAAGCCTGATGGCCGATGCTGGCTATGGTGATGGGTTTGAAATCCAGCTCGATTGCCCCAACAACCGCTATAACAATGACGAGAAAATTTGTCAGGCCGCTGTTGCCATGCTCGCAAAAATAGGTGTCAAAGTTAAGCTTGATGCGATTCCAAAAGCGCAGCACTTCCCAAAAATCCAGAAGCGTGTCACGGATTTTTACATGTTGGGTTGGGGTGTATCGACACTCGATAGCCACTATGTGTTTTCATATTTGATCGAAAGCAAAGGGTCTTGGAACGGTACCGGCTACAGCAATGCGCGGGTGGATGAGATCACAAAAATGATTGCGTCTGAGACCGATATTCCCAAGCGGACAGCACTGATAGACGAGGCATGGACCATTGTTAAATCTGAGATGCCCTATGTGCCGATCCACCACCAAGTTCTGGCCTGGGGTATGAGCGATAATATCGACATCCCAATTTCTTCTGATGACCGGCTGCGGCCCCGTTTTGTCGTGATGAAGTAAGCATATAAATTTGGGGTACCGCCAAGGCGGTGCCCCATGAAAGTGCAAAAATAATGTTTTTCTTTATATTTCAAAGATTGTCACAAGCGCTGCTTGTGATGGCAGCGGTTTCGGCCATCAGCTTTTCGCTGTTTAATTTTGTGGGTGATCCGGTCAACAACATGGTTGGTCAGGATGCCACGCGGGAACAGCGGGTGGAAATTCGTCAGCAACTCGGCTTGGACGATCCGGTTTTGACCCAATATACGCGGTTTATCGGCAATGTTCTGCAAGGCGATTTTGGTCTATCTTACCGTATCAAACGCCCGGTCAGCACCCTGATCCTAGAGCGCCTGCCGGCGACGCTTGAACTGGTGTTTGTCTCAGCACTGATTGCACTTGTGGTGGGTATCGGGCTTGGAGTTTACACAGGGATCAAACGCGATACGTGGATAAGCCGCATCGTTATGTCGTTGAGTTTGGTCGGGGTCAGTTTGCCGACCTTTATTATTGGTATTGCGTTGATTTATCTCTTTGCGGTGCATTTGCGTTGGTTGCCATCGTCAGGGCGCTCGGGCGCGATTGATCTCGGGTTTTGGAAAACTTCTCTGCTGTCTGTCGATGGGTGGCGTGCGATTGTTCTGCCAGCGATCACCCTGTCACTGTTTCAGTTAACGATGATTTTAAGGTTGGTTCGGGCCGAGATGCTCGAGGTGATGCGCGCCGATTACATTAAATTTGCCCGAGCCCGCGGTCTGGCGGAACGGTCGATTTATTTTGTGCACGCTCTGCGTAATACGCTGGTGCCGGTGATTACGGTTATCGGATTGAACATTGGGGGATTAATTGCGTATTCAGTTATCACAGAGACCGTGTTTCAGTGGCCTGGCACCGGCTTGATGTTCATCCAAGCCGTTGATTTTGTGGATGTGCCGATTATGGCGGCCTATTTAATTTTTGTGGCGCTTTTATTTGTAGTGATCAATTTGATTGTTGATATTTTGTATTTCGTGGTTGATCCGCGGATACGGCTTGGAGGGTCATAGGATGGCTGAGCCCACATCTCAAAGTCGTTGGCAGCGTTTTCTTGATAATGATGTCACTTGGTCTTTTTTACATACGCCCGGCGCAATCGTTGCCGCCTGTGTCACGGTGATCGCGGTGTCTGCGGCGCTGGCCGCGCCCTGGATTGCGCCCTATGATCCTTTCGACCCTTCACAAATCTCGCTATGGGACGGCAAATTGCCGCCGGCATGGATCGAGGGCGGCTCGTCGGCCTACTTGCTGGGCACTGACAATCAGGGGCGTGATATGCTGTCTACCATCCTCTACGGAGGGCGCTTGTCCATCGTTGTGGGGTTTGTCGCCGTGTTTTTGGGTATGCTGCTGGGAGTGACGCTGGGGGTGATCTCAGGCTATCTTGGGGGCAAGGTGGATGCGATCATCATGCGCTTTGCCGATGTGCAACTGACAATACCGGGTATTCTTCTGGCGATTTTGATCAATGGTATCGGCCGGGCCATTCTGCCGATTGAGATGCGGGACGATTTTGCGATCTATGTTGTTATTATTGCCATTGGCCTGACCGATTGGCCGCAATTTGCCCGAGTGGCGCGCGGGGCGACGTTGGTTGAGGCCCAAAAGGAATATGTGCAATCGGCGCGGGTGATTGGTCTGCCGGGGTGGTTGATTATGCTGCGCCACATTCTGCCCAACACCCTGCGCCCGATTTTGGTCATTGCCACGATTGGTTTGGCTTTGGCCGTCATTGCCGAGGCGACGCTGAGCTTTCTGGGGCAGGGGATCCCGCCGACGACACCTTCGCTGGGCACGCTGATCCGAGTGGGGAACGAATACCTGTTCTCGGGCTTGTGGTGGATCACGCTCTTTCCGGGGATTGCGCTGGTGGTGCTGGTGTTTGCTGTAAATCTATTGGGAGATTGGATGCGTGACGCACTCAATCCGAAACTGCGATGACAAATTTACTGACCATAAATAAGTTGGACGTGCAATTTCCAACGCGGCACGGGACCACATATGCGGTTCAGGATGTAAACCTCGAACTGCAAGCGGGCGAGGTGCTGGGCCTTGTGGGCGAGAGCGGGGCCGGAAAATCGACGATTGGCAATGCGATCATCAACCTGCTTGAGCCCCCGGGGCGGGTCACGGGGGGCGAAATTCTGTTTCAGGGCCGCAATCTACGCGACTTGAACGACGAACAGATGCGCGATGTCCGGGGTAAAAAGATTGGTATGATCTTCCAAGACCCGCAAACCTCGCTAAACCCTTTGATAACAATTGGCGCGCAGCTTGTTGAAACCATCATCAAAGCAACGAATCTGACTGGATCTGCCGCGGTCGATAAAGCCGTGGATTTGCTCAAATCGGTGGGTATTACCGAAACCGAGACACGGCTAAACGCCTATCCGCACCAATTCTCGGGCGGTATGCGCCAGCGCGTTGTTATCGCTTTGGCTCTGGCGGGTGATCCTGATCTGATCATCGCAGACGAACCCACCACTGCACTTGATGTGTCAATCCAGGCGCAAATACTTGAGTTGATAAAATCACTGTGCCGCGAGCGGCAGCTTGGCGTGATTATTGTGACCCATGATATCGGGGTCATTGCCAATATCGCTGATCGCGTGGCGGTGATGTATAATGGCGCGGTGGTTGAAACTGGCGAGGTGCGCCAGATCCTCACGGCGCCACTTCATGAATACACCCAAAGCCTTATTGCCGCAGTGCCGCGCGGCGATTTGAAAGTCGACCGGTTTACGTCGGTGGATTATATCGAGGGTGGCGCGCAGACCCACCGTCGGATTGATCTTGACAGCCATTGGCTGGGCGAGACTGTTCAAGCCAACCCCACGGGTGAAGCAATCACCATAGACGGGTTGAACAAAAGCTTTGTGTTGAAAAAGGCTTTGTTTAAAAAGAACCGCGTGACCTTGCAGGCAGTGGATAATGTTAGTCTCTGCATCCAAGCCGGCGAAAGCTTTGGATTGGTTGGGGAATCTGGCTCGGGAAAAAGCACCGTTGCGCGTCTGTTGGCTGGGCTGCATCAAGGTGATGATGGTCATATTAAAATATTCGGTCAAAACGTAGCTCAGCAAGAGCGGTCAAAAGACGTCACCGCCGCGCGGCGCAATTTACAAATGATTTTTCAAGACCCCTATTCATCGTTGAATGCCCGCATGCGTGTTCTTGATATCGTGGCTGAACCCATTCGGTTCTATAAAACTGCCGGCTCTGAAAAAGAAGTGCGCCAAATCGTGCGCGATATTCTAGATCACGTTGGATTGGGCAGCGGTGCGACGTTTAAATATCCGCATGAGTTTTCTGGTGGACAACGACAACGGATTTCGATTGCACGGGCTTTGGCGTCGCGTCCAAAAATCCTGATCTGTGACGAGCCGACGTCGGCGCTCGATGTGTCAGTGCAGGCGCATATTCTGAATCTGCTGAAAGATCTGCAGGCCGAGTTGGGGCTAACGATGCTATTCATTTCCCATGACCTGCCGGTGATCCGCCAGATGTGTGACCGCGTGGCGGTGATGCGCCATGGCGCCATTTGTGAGATTGCCCAGACCGAAACCTTGTTCGACACGCCGCAGCATGCGTATTCCAAGCATCTTTTGGATTTGATGCCGCGTATGGATTTGTTTGGCTCAGCACCCGCATTACATACAGCTCTATCATGAACTGTCGTTAAGGCGTGCGATCTAAGAAGTGTTTTGACGGATATTTTGTTGGTATTTCACAGCGCTCATCAAGCGGCTAGGCGAGTGGTGCGCGACCCCAAAGAGCCGCTGTCTCTATTGACCGGTTAAACACTCTGCTGCATGGAGCCTCATACTGTTCAAAGCTCGTTACCATCTTGTTTATTAAGCCATGGACGGTGATTGTTAAACCAAAGGCACAGAGCAGAAACTGCTGTACATCTTGTGCGCCCGTTGTCTGTTCTTGCTGCTGTTTGCTGCACGAGGGGGCTAATACTTCGCCGCAAGGCTTGGTAATTTTCGCGCTTTCATTCGCGGCGCCAAGGGTGCACGGCGTGCGATACTGGTCAGATTCACCAACGGCCTGTTGTTATCCCGAACGCGGGCTTATATTGTGTTGAGGGTTGCGCGATTACGACATTGATATATTGAAAAATTGCTACGGCAAAGCTGCCATCAGAAACGCGGGAAAAGTAATAATGTCGTTAATAGTTTGCTTGCTAGATGGGACATATGGGAGGTGTATTGCAAATCTCTTATTTGATCAAACACGGCAGTGATGCATATGCCATGAACGACGCGTTGCTCATTGCGTGCTCGCGGCACAGCTCACAGACAGGCACACCGCCTTCGGCTTGGCGCAGAATTGCAAGAATTTGGGGTTCGCTATATCTCGTCATCTTCATCAAAATCTCCTCAGATATCTTGCCGAGAAAATTCTACTTCCGCATCCCCTTAGTTTCGGGGGGGGATTACCCAATCTTGGCGCAGGATTTGCCCTTGTCTACAAGCAAAATCGCGTTCGCACGACGCGCTATTCCGTACTCTTCACGGTGGTGACGCAAACACCGCTCAAGTTCAAGCCGACTGGTGGCGGATAAAAAGTTTGGGTGGATCATCTACAAAACTGAATCCATCGCGACCAAAACCTTAACCATTTCTTCGGATATTCAATGACTCTCAGTATAGCTTAATAACAATCAACATTTGAAAGTTCTTTACAACGCGCCAAGCGCATAATACCCAGAATACATTGTTGTTATGGCGGCTTTTTTTGCAATGCCAACGATATCTGAATTTACAAAAAACTGGAAGATTTATCTTTGGGTTTTTCTAAAGTGCAGTAGTATTGGCTCGGCGTCGCGCAGAACTATACGGATGGATGCAAAGCAGAGTTCAGCATTCGCGTTGGATGGTTGTAACATCCCTGGGTCATCTTTGGTAAACCCCGTACTCGCACCCCCTTTTTCAATATAAATATATCGCAATATTTTATACTTATTCAAAGTAGACAAGAAAATGAGATTAAAGCAAATCCGGCTTCAAAAAGGGCTGTCACAATCCGAACTAGCAGATCTGTCAGGGATCGATACATCGAACATATCTCGCCTTGAAACAGGTTGTAGGTCACCGAATCTTCAAACAATAAAAAAGGTGGCAAGTGCTCTGAAAATCAGTCTTGATGAGATTTATTATGACCGACCCAGTATCGTGGCTGTGACAGAAATATGCTGTTTTGCTAATCAAAGTGATGCCATAGGTGAGAGTATGCTGGTCATAGATCCAAGTAAGTTTATAGGGATCGAGGCACGCCATCTAAAGGCGCTCAATGTGTCGAGCGATGAGATGGCCCCGACGATTTTTCCTGGCGATACCGTAATATTTAATTCGTCTGATACGGCTATCCAGGGCGGTGTGTTTGTTTTTAAAACGCCAAACGGGATGGCTTTGGGTCGGATCGTTTTTTCAAAGATTTCTGGTGCTATCACGATTGGAGCAGACAACGAGAACCACAAGGATGTGGACATATTAGATTCCGACAGCCTCAATATCTTTGGGCGTGTGATCAAGTTACAGCGCGACATTCCATGAGAAGGTAAGCTGGAAGATAACGTTGCGCTAAATAAATCCTATTAGTTTCGCAGTTTTGAAGCAAAATCATGTTTTATTTAAAGTAATGTGGAAGTTAAGGGTGCTGGTAATGCGCTGCGGTCGGGCACGCTTCGATTTTGTGATTTTGTGATTTTGTGATTTTTGTAACTTGGTGATTTAGTGGACCTCTTGCTTGAGGTGTAACTTTTTAAAAGGTATAACGCAGCTTTGGTGTCACAAGCGGCCTGCTGATGCCTCAGTAGCACAATTCCTTCATAGGGTTCTATCTGCCAATTAGACAGCTTGCGGCGTTTATGTAACGCGCCTTTGCTGACGCTGATAAACCACTTGGCAACGTTGAGAAGAGTTTTGAGAGAGTCGGCGCTGATTTAAACTATCACGTATTATCAAATACGTCGCCCACCACACTCAAAGGCAAACTGCTGGAGGAAACACGCAGCTTGCTCACAAAGACGGACGGTATATCAACACGCACTTTATAAGAGCTATAATGCAGGCTTACTGTACAAAACTGAACGTCTCTGGAAGGAAGTATTTGATGAGGCTTTTGTCTAACCTATTCAAATTCGTGGTAATCGACCATTTCAGTGCTGCGTACGTCGAAAGAAATTGGGGTCCTGTAAGTTATAATACGCGCTTTCAACGGCCCACGAGTATCTTTTTCATTTTGCACATCGGCCGGTGTCGACATGTTTTGTTGCACTAAGCTCAAGAAAGAGCTGTTGATGATAGCGTTCATAGTGATCTTTCCCTAAATACGATTTTCCTTAATTTGTGTATGAAACATAATTACAATAAATGTCAATAAAAAGATTTTATATTGCGCGTATAATTTTTTCTGTTGAAGACGTGTACCGTGCCTCACGGCCCTAAGTTCAGCGGAAACGAAGGCCTTTGGCGGGGGCTGGCATCCAAGGGCGGGCACGGAGAGCCCGCTAAAAGGCATTGGTAGATGCAGTTAGTATAGGCCATTTAGGGCCACGGCGTCCTGCTTGAACTCATCTTCAAATCGTAATCCCTGAGCCATATCCCTCTCCCTTTAGTTCCAAAGTTACCAAGCAAAGTGTCCACAAATCTACGGGCAACTCAAATCGCTAGAATTGATTGACCGGGAGGATCACGGTGTGTTTTCTGGAAATTTTTCCACTAAAGGTTGACATCCACCCCAATGTGTCATTTTACGAAGTTGGTCATCGGCAAAGTGTGCTGATGGAACTCTCGACGACATTTGACTGCCCTCCAAAAAAAGATGGGAATTGCCAAAATGCCTTGTCTTGGATACGACCAAGTTCTCTTGGGTCATCACGTTCAATCCAGCCGTGATATCGACCATCGCGAATTTGCTTACCAATCAAACGTACACTCCACACGCCGCGTGTTATTCCAACGACAGGTGTTTCAAGAAATGGTGAAAGATAGATGGAGATCTTGTTGCAACCGTTTCCTGGATCGTACAGTTCATTGAAGATGGAGAGGAAAGTACCATCGGGCAGCATCTTATTGCGGATGAATTCTCGAGGCTCAATTTCAGCAGACCAAGTCCCGCTTGGTGGCATGACTTGTACACTGATGCGGTCCTGCGCCTCATACCAGATTTCCAACTCATTCTCAGAAATGTCTTCAATTTGATCGCCAACAACAACCCAATCAATTCGCTTTTCTAATCCGGCAGCCGCGATCCGTCCTGATGTATGAATTCGGCCAAGTGTAAATCCGATATCCTGTGCATGTTGGGGCGCTTCTTGACCTGCATTTCCTGCAGCGACACATACAGAACGTCCTGGTTTTGTAAGTGCTTCGTCAATCCAACGGGTCATTGGAGCGCTGTCATCATGTGCACCGCCATTGGTACCCAAAGAGATATTGATGGTTACAGCATCAACGCCCAGTTCAAGGAGATAATCGACGGCTCGCACGATACGAGTAGTATCGTAGAACGAAAGCCGCCTGTCATTATCCTCGGCGGGCAAAGACAACAGAACACCTGCTATCTTTGCATTGTTGCACAAGCCGCTATTGCCTGCGGCAATACTTGCAACATGTGTTCCGTGTGAGCCTGGCTGCATTTCGGATTGAGGTTCGATCAGATGCGGTGGCAATCCAACCTGAGGAGAGGCTGCGATAGCAGCATTCATGTCGGCGTCATGAATTTCGGCGCCGAATTCAAAGCCATCTGGGCTGAGATGAAAATCACCGCCCTGATCCCAAATACGGACGAAACGCGTTGTCCCGTCTGGATTTAAAAAATCGGGGTGAGAAAAATCAAAACCATTAACATCAATAATACCTACCAATACATTCTCACCGAACTTATGTAGATCCGAATGCACGGATGTATCCGCTGCCAAGGCAACATCTGGGCAATTATCAAGTCCCTGATCAGTAGTGATTGGCCTTTGTAAAGTATTAGCCATGCGAATGGCTACGACCTTGGGATCTTTAGCCAGTTCATCAATATCAGATAGCGTTCCAGAAATCGTGCAAACTCTCCCACGACGGGCAGTTTTGACGTTACATGTGAAAGGTTCGTCCGCATTTCGCAGTATAACGAAT
>Ga0209092_10003596_pt1 | contig 13372 bp, 19 predicted proteins | sample FraStrMetagenome_FD_187446 | JGI IMG/M metagenome (GOLD analysis project Ga0209092, IMG submission 187446) | Marine eukaryotic phytoplankton communities from Arctic Ocean - Fram Strait ARC3M Metagenome (SPAdes) (version 2) | ecosystem: Environmental > Aquatic > Marine > Oceanic | place: Fram...
AAAACATTCGAAATGGAGATGAAATATTTGTTTCGTATGGTGATATTTACCGTTTGAGAGAAGAAGGTGTGTCCCATCAAACCAAATATGTTCGTCGTGTCTAGAGACACTTGTATGTGAATTTAGGGGAATATCGTTTTCTTTTTGTGTTTTTATATTTTTTATATTTTTTGGATAATTAATATAACCTCGAAATTTTCTTAGAGGCCACATAGTATATATGTGTTGTATAATATATATAATATAATATATAACATAATGCAATCTACAAAACCAAAACCGAAGAAAGCCAGTAAACTCGTCGCAAAGAACGGGTGGACGAGTAAGATTTTTAAACCCATAGTAACCCCAAAACAACCGTGGGGATATCGTGGTATGTTACAATCGTTTGACTGTAAGTCCGACCAACCAGGCAAGTACTCTACTCAACAATTATTTGACGTTCATGATGCGCTCGAAACTTTTTTAAATGATGAAATTGACCCAGAAAAGAAAAAACTGATACTCGCAGAAAAAGCTAAATTTGAAAATATCCAGTGGAAAGATGGTGATTATGGCAACCCAAAAAGAATTCTTGAAACACGAGTTACCAACGGACAAATGTTTTGTGATGTTTACAATGTTGATAATGGGCAATCGTTAGAACCTCCCGAGCCGATGCTGTGCGAAAAAGGTGGTGATAAAATCTGGCAGATGGCCTATGCAGAAAATATCGACAGTCTTGAGTTTCGAGACACTGATGGTGAGTATAATGTGGGAGACAGTGATTTTGATAGTGATAACGAACTAGGTGGTGGAAAAAAGAGACGCATACAGAGAACACCAACAAACAAACGAAATACAAAAAAGAAGAACACCAAACGAAAACACGCAAATAATGGTGGGGCTGACGACAATCAAAAAAACCCACCGTCACCATCAACATCTCAAAGCGCAGCAACACAAGCAGTACAAACTCTTGGAAATATTGTTCAACAACAACAACAACCACAACAACCACATCAAGCACTAAATGTACTTTTCGAAGCAATTGAACAACAACCACAACAACCACAACAACAACCACCACCACCAGAAGAAGCAAGTGATTCTCGAACTCCAGGTGGTAAACCTAAAGCAAAAATGTCAAAAACAAAAAAGAGAAGATGTAAAAAATCGTCAAAAACAAAAAAAAGAAATATGAAAAGATATCATAATGCAAACACCAAGACAAATCGAAAAAAAAGAGTACCATAAAATGTATTTTATAACAAACGCCATTGAAAATGGATGGAGTGTCAAAAAACGGAACGATTCTTATATTTTCACAAAAAAGAATGAAAATAAAAAAGAAGTTCTCAAACAAGAATATTTAGAAACTTTTGTCAATTCCAATTTACACCCATTTCCGTAATTCTTTTGGTTTAATGGAGTGTAGTGTGTGTGAGTAATCGAGCATTTTCCGCTGTATACATAGAGACAAATACTCCGCGTCATTTAGCAATAAACCAGAATTAAAATTTTTTTGAAATTTAATTTTAATTTAGCGATTTCCCCGAAATTATTTTCTTTTTGTAGTATATATTCATTTTAATATGGGTGGAGCTTTGATGCAACTAGTCGCCTACGGCGCACAAGACGTTTTTCTTACCGGTACTCCTGAGATCACCTTCTGGAAGGTGTCTTACAGAAGACACACCAACTTCGCCATGGAGTCTATCGAGCAAACTTTCTCCGGACAAGCCGACTTCGGTAGACGTGTTACATGCACTATCTCCAGAAATGGTGATCTTGCCTACAGAACCTACCTTCAGGTGACTCTCCCAGAGATCAACCAATCCATGAAGGGATCTTCTGGTGATGTTTACGCCAGATGGTTGGACTATGTTGGTGAGCAACTTATTGCCCAAGTTGAGGTTGAGATTGGTGGTCAGAGAATCGACCGTCAATATGGTGACTGGATGCACATCTGGAACCAGATGACCATGACCTCTGAGCAACAAAGAGGATACTTCAAGATGATTGGTAACACCACTCAACTTACCTACATCACCGACCCTACTTTCGCCTCCGTGTCCGGTCCTTGCGCCGCCAACGGTGCCCCTACCCAAGTGTGTGCCCCAAGAAACGCTCTTCCTGAGACCACTCTTTATGTTCCTCTCCTTTTCTGGTTCTGCAGAAACCCAGGACTTGCCCTTCCACTTATTGCCCTTCAATACCACGAGGTCAAGATCAACCTTGACTTGAGACCTCTTGGTGAGTGCTTGTGGGCCGTCGGTTCCCTTGCTGCCAGCCAAGGAACCCAATCGGTTACCACCGCCTACCAACAATCTCTTGTTGCCGCTTCTCTTTACGTTGATTATATCTTCCTTGATACCGATGAGCGTAGAAAGATGGCCCAGAACCCTCACGAGTATTTGATCGAGCAAGTTCAATTCACCGGTGATGAGTCTGTTGGTTCTTCTTCCAACAAGATCAAGCTCAACTTCAACCACCCTGTGAAGGAGCTTATCTGGGTTGTCCAACCTGACAGCAACGTTGACTACTGCGCTTCCCTTGATGCCCAATCTGTGCTCTTCAAGACTCTTGGTGCCCAGCCATTCAACTACACCGACTCCCTTGATGCCCTCCCTAACGCCATCCACGCCTTTGCTGGACCTGCCGAGATCAGCGGTTCTACCGAATTCGTTACCTCCCAAGGTCTCTTCCAAATGCCTGGTGCCCTTGATGTGTCTGGAGTTGCCGGTGCCCTTTCTGAGCCATTCGATGCTCAATCCGGTTCCGCCGGAGCCTCTGGTGTGTCCGATGCCGGTTCATTCGTCCTTGCCGAGACCGCTCTTGACCTCCACTGTTGGGGTGAGAACCCTGTCGTCACCGCTAAGCTTCAACTTAACGGCCAAGACAGATTCTCTGAGCGTGAGGGATCATACTTCGATGTTGTCCAACCTTTCCAACACCACACCCGTGCCCCAGATACCGGTATCAATGTTTACTCATTCGCCCTTAGACCTGAGGAGCACCAACCATCCGGAAGTTGCAACTTCTCCAGAATCGACAACGCTGTCCTTCAATTGGTTCTTTCTTCTCCTACCGTGTCTGGTGTTGCCACCGCCAAGGTCAGAGTGTACGCTGTTAACTACAACGTGCTAAGAGTTATGAGCGGAATGGCGGGCGTAGCATACAGCAATGTTGCAAATATTGCCATCGCTTTGGACGATCTTTGCTGGGCATAAGTGTGATATTTGTATTTACTTTATCAAAAATAAAAAATAAAAAAATAAAAAATTAACCATAAAAAGTAAATAAATATTATTCATCGTTTAATAATATTTATAATGATAATTTTTCATCCCGAAGTTCATGTAGAACCGTATATCACACAGAAAAATATTCTTAAAAAACGTGCAGAGAATAAAGAAATTTTCCTGCTATTAGAATGTAAACAATACGAACCAAATAGTTTGGAATATGTAAATGGCTTTGAATGTATGAATAATTATCCATATGTATCTTTATGTACACTATATCAATTGACACGTGATGTTCATTATGATACTTTGAAGGACGGTGGGAAGTATTCACTTCCTGTATTGGTTCATTTCATGTTGTGTGTTCTAATTTTTAAAAGCAATGTGGAAATGGAAATAGAAAAATATCAGGATGAAGAATGGTATGAGAGTTTTGAACATTTTATTCGAGATATTCAGTTCGATATTACCGATTATAATAATATTCACGAACACCTGCAACAACACGTCCGTGAACGTGCAAGATTATATGGAGGCCTTCCATCAAAAATACCCTATAGATTTATACAAATTATCGTTAACAATATATTCGAAACAATATTTCCAAACCAGAATATCAACGATATTATCATACAGTACACTTTGATTGAAAGAGAATATGAAATGTCAAAACATATATTACACTTTTATGAGAAATATAGTCATACAAATGAAAATATACATATTTGTATAGGAGCAGGCCATCTAATGCCATTTCTTACTGAAAAAAATATAGATTCTATGGGATTAGATGACTTTTTCAAGCAATATCATCGTGATATACAGAAACCGCGATTGTTACATCATCTCAAAGATATTTCATATGAAATTCATGTTTGATTTTTCTGTTTCTTCATTAATGCCAATTCTTTAGCACGACGCATTTTATATTCTTCGTTGGAATATTTCTCTAACAATTTCTTATTTTTATCACGACGATTCATCTCATATCGTTGTTGCCTAAATTCTTTCGATAATTTTACTTGATTCATAACAATATGTTTATTAGTAGCGTTATCCACAACTTCCGATGATCCAACGTTATGTTTGTATATTCTTTGGAATTTATCAAATACTATATCCAAATTATAATCTCTTTTTAGATAATTACAGCCGGAACAACAAGACATAATGTTACCTTCTATATATCCTTTTGAATTATCCACTCTATCAATACCGTTTTTATGCTGAGCTGAGTTTTGTTTCCCACATAGGTAACATTCTTGTATCCGAATATTCTCGAACAATTCTTGTGATATTTCAAATGATTTTCCTCTACTAATAGCACCTTGCTCATATTGTTTATAACTACAACCTTTCGTATTTGGCATAATATCATAGCATAAATTTCCGTCGATCTTACCTTGAAATGTCAAAATGTGCTCTATCTTTTTCAAGAAGTAATCAACGCCACAACAACCTTTCATATAATTGCACATTTGACAACAACTATGACAATTAGATTGAACATATCCAACAGCAGAATCCACCCGGTCAATACCATTAAATCCTCTTTCTTGGACCTCATTGCAATATACACATGGAGAACTCACAATTGATTCATATAAAGGAAAACTCAAACCAAATTCTATATTTCTTTGGTCAGCGGAACGCTTGTAAATATTATATTGACCACTTGTTGAATCATATATTTTCATTTTTATTTCTGTATTCCGTTCCGGATTTTTTTCCCTCCAGCGTTTGGCATTATCCGCCTGCCGTTTATGATACCCATCAATATCGTTTTCAATTTGTCGTTGTCGGTAGTTCATGGTTTTCAAGGCAACTTTATCGTGATTGTCTTCAGCCCAAGCCTTTTTGACCGCCTTTCGCGCAGGTTTTTGTTCCGCAATACGTGCCACCGCATTTCTATGGTCTTTGTCTCTTTTTCCGTCTTGCTTTTTGTTTTGAGACCTACACTCATCACAAGTTTTTGTAACTCCACCTTTTTCGCCTTGGAAACACGTCATTTCCTTTTCTGTGTTACACTTTGAGCAAAGTTTTGTGTTATTTTCAGTGATGGTAGTATCTACTGCTAAGCCACGCCGTTGTTTATCTTTTATTCGTCCTTTTTCAAGACAATCTTCACACATCTTTTTTGTGTATGATTCATCCAATTGTGAACGACACTTTCGGATATAATTTTTACAAGGTCGCTTATTCAACGTCTTTGTTTCGTCAAGGAATACATTGATTTGATGTTTCATACAATATTTTGTCTCGTTTATACATTTAGAGTTGCACATCTCCAAAGCACAAACCGGAATAACTATTTCTGTATCCATAATAATCAAACAGAATGTGCTAATCGATGATGTTGTAAAAAGATAATCAATTTTTTGATAACACTCGCCATTTATTTATCCAAAACCGAAAGAATATAAAAACTATATTTTTATATTTTCATAATATGTCTTCATCTAAAACTCATGTTGCTACCACACAGAATCAATTATTGTTAGATAATCTGATGGAATTTTACAAAAACAAAACGTATTTAAAACAAATGATGAACATCATCAACGGTGAGTCGAATATTTCCCTCCGCATTATTGACTGGTTCGTGACCAACTTCGCCAAGAAAAATTATACGGTGTTTGAGATTTACTCCAAAACCACTCTGGACGGGGAACCCGAGCGTAAGCGTTTCAAGGTCTACAACGACTACAAACTCAAACTGAAGGCTTATTCAAAGCGAAAATTCGACCCATTTTGTCGCTGGGAACGTATTTCGATCCCTTACGACAGCAACGTTGTGATGGAGACCACGATTGGCCAACTCAATTTTTTCAAGTGGGCCATCGAAAATAAAATCATCGATTATATTTGCGAGCATTATGAAGCAATTGAAAGCGATATGAACGTGCGTAATAATACTTACAAGAATCAAGGTAAACTCGATACAAAAACGCGAAAAAAACGCGAAGAGCTTTCCATTTATGCGTGTAAGTGCATTAAGAAGGAATCAGTGGAAATTGTCGTGAAATTCAATTAATATTTGTTCCTTGAAAAATTGATTCAAAATATTATTTTGTAAGAGAATGTATAATAATACACAATGAGTTTATCATTATACAAGATAACACAGAGATACGGAAATAACACCGACCAGATAGATTTTATCAAACACCTGGAAAAACATATCGACGATTACAAAATCTTAGGCAAATATGAGATCGATAAACACGCGCAATTATCGATAAGTCTAATGCGCAATATGGAAGAGCGAAATCAAAATGATTGCGCTCCCTGCTGTTTCGAGGGTGAAAACAAAATATTAAATGAGAAACACTTCCAGGTATTGTTTGAAATGGTTCAAACACACGAAGGTATCCCGGATGGGTTGGTTCAAAATATGGACGACCACAATAAAAATGTCGCTGAAATCTGGAATAAAGATGGCGTTGAATCAGCGGTGGAAGTTATGACTCGCGGTTTGCGAAACGGAACAATGAGTTATTCACAGATGCGAGAATTATACGGCTGATTATCGCCCTCCTTTCGCTCCATCATAGTTGGCCCATATGCCTACAGGTAAGTCCACATATTTGAATCTATATTTTTTTGAATTTCGTATTAGATTCAAAAAATGAAAATCTCCGCACACACCAGCCTGGAATTTGAAATGGGAAAACACGCTGTAATGAACACAAAAACACGCCATATCGATATCGCCGTTGACGAACGCGTTTCTCCGGAAATGGTCGTCTTTGGGCAAAACACGGTCTTTGTATATTTTGGCTTTATAAATAAGGACTTCGTTTTCCTTGACATTATCGCAGAGTTTAGCCAACTTTTCTATGAAACTGGCGTCACACAGTTTACTGTCGTCGTCCAATATAATCACCCAGCCTTCTTTGAGAACTGCTCCTAAATCATTCAAATATAAATTGTAGAACGCACGACCAGCGGTTTTGTCGGGAGTCACCCGGATTACATCGGTTTCGTCGGACAAATAAGAACACTTCGGGTTATCACTGCTTTTGATGTGTCTGATGTTTTCGTAAGACTGTAAATCGATACTATCTTTCAGAGTTTTGTAATAGTTAGGGCGATTGCCCGTGCGCGTAAGTATATTGATGAGGGTCATTATAATTTTCATCAATATAATTATTGGAAAAATCAAACACAAGACTGTTTTCAAGATTATAAATGATATCTCGATAGGTTTCGCAAAACTATTGGACGCATATTATCTACATAGTTTATTTATAGGTAGTTTATGGAAACCGCCAGGATGCGGATTCATATAGTACGCAATGTGTAGTAAAAGTTTTCCGCGTTTCATTTCATACATATACACAATATTTCGATAACCTTTTTGAAAAAAATCCTAAACATAATCTATATGTCTTCAACCGATCAAGATTTCAATCAAAGATTCAACGTGGCGACCGCGGTTTCATTAGAATTTTACCGTGTATTAATGGGCTCATTCCTCGTTTTGTTCGTTCCTCAGTTATGCGATGACCACGCTTGTTCGATGAATGAAAATGTGAATCGAGGTGATACTTTGACCAACATTGGAATCGCACTTAACTCGATAACACTGTTCGCGTTTTTCCTTCTTTATTTTATTGAAGTCAAGCGAGAAAACAAGATGATTACTTATTTAGAAGTAAATAAATTCAAAGCGCTCGACAATGAATCCGTTGGGGAGGCGTTGCTGCAACTGGAGCCTTCGAAAAAGGACAATATTTTATTGTATGATATGTATTATCAAAAAATGGGATATTTATGTACAGGAATTTTCACAGTAAACTCGACGGTGAGCTCCATCGTTATTTACACAAACTACTTGGATAGCAAAACAGTCACAGTGTTTTTGACAAATTTATTGTTTATGTCTTTGAAAGTTCTCGATGTGTATAATACAGTGAATTCCAAACCGAATATTTTCTTCAGTGCATATCTCAAGAAGAAAGTGCAGTACAATGATGTTGACCCAGATAAATTTATGAATAAACCTACCGAAGAAAAACCATCTCCTCTTACCATACAAATTCCGGTTAATGTTGAAGAAGACTTCATCATAGAAACTGAACCTCAGGTTGAAACAAAAAAACCGGAAGATTCTGTATAGATTTGTATAGATTTGTATGGATTTGTATGGATTTGTATGGATTTCAAAGGGTTTTGGAAGCATTCTTTACGATCCCTTTATTTTGAGTGGTCGTTTGCTGAAAATATTCTTGTTGTCGTATGTGCTTACCCGAGTGTATATATTTTCCGCTTTTTGATTTCTCTTTCTCTCTTCGTTTACTTCTATCCATCTATCCTATCTGTGTTTGTGTAATGATATCAAACAAGAATCAATTTTTTGGGATTCTGGTTCTCGAATATTCCTAAATATTCTCTTGTATAGATTTTAAATTTTTTCGCGTTTTTATTTTTGAGGGGTATTTTTTTAGAAGTTTCTATTTTTACATAATTGAGAACCATTATTTTGTATTTTATAAATATTCATAAATATTCATAAATATTCCTAAAACATCCAAAATAAAGGATTTTGGACATTTTGGATTCTGGTTCTCGAATCCTCCAAAATATTTCCTGTATAGAAATTAATATTTTTCGCGTTTTTATTTTTGAGGGGTATTTTTTTAGAAGTTTCTATTTTTACATAATTGAGAACCATTATTTTGTATTTTATAAATATTCATAAATATTCATAAATATTCCTAAAACATCCAAAATAAAGGATTTTGGACATTTTGGATTCTGGTTCTCGAATCCTCCAAAATATTTCCTGTATAGAAATTAATATTTTTCGCGTTTTTATTTTCGAAGGGTATTTTTTTAGAAGTTTCTATTTTTACATTTTTGAGAACCATTCCTAAATTTTTATAAATATTCCTAAATATTCATAAATAGATCCAAAATGAAGGATTCTGATATTCCTAAATCAACGGTTCTCGAATCTTCCAAAATATTTCCTGTATAGAAATTAATATTTTTCGCGTTTTTAGTTTTGAGGGGTATTTTTTTAGAAGTTTCTATTTTTACATTTTTTGAGAACCGATTTAGACATTTGAGAACCAGATTACAAAAAATTGATATATTTATTATGTATAACTTGTAAATCATAAACAAAGTATACATAATGGAACTGTACAATGATACCTTCGAAGAAGACTATGGTCAGTTCATCGAGATAGATATTGAAAGTCTCGAAGTGATTTATAACAAGCCACCTCCTCATACAAAAATACAACAATATAGCTACATTCACTCAACCATAATACACACCATATATGCAGTCGTGTTTTATTTCTTCCATAGCATACACGGATTATAATATTTAGTTTCGCAGAGGTCTTTGGTTGGGTTCCATATAGAGTGGTTCTGGAATATGCGTGGGTAGCTTATTCATAACAGCCAAAGATTGTAATTGTTTGATATCAGGAACAACCGGTTTCATTGGTGTGACTAAATTGGTTGACCCGGTTCCGTGTAAGTGAGATTCAACGTCAACAAAGTTATTGGACAATGGAATAGACCCCATTCGTCCCATTAGGAGACCATCTCCTGCGAAATGAGTAGAGAATGCGGCGCCATTCCCCTGGTTCGTGTATGTCATATTGTCAAATTGTAACTGCAACGACTTTTGTTGTGCTTGATAGTCCCCTTCGCTGTTTCTATTTCTTGTAGATGCCATATAGTAATGAAGTATATAATAACAAAAGACAAATAAACAGATATTTTTTAAATTTTATCGAAAAGCGCCATAGATACGCTATCGTCTCCTATCGAGTCGGGATTCTCTAAAAACTTCTCATAAACGATTTTGAAAAGCCATAGATGGTCGTAGCAACATAAAATGGCTAAACCGATTTCTTGGTCCTCAGAGAACATTCGCGAAGCGGCTTTCTTATACAAATCAGCGAAATATTGGGTTTGATGAGTGTTTTGAAAGATGGTTTCCATGGTTTTTTTACACGCATCATTATCGAATAAAAGTTCATCGAATGATTCGTCGTCGCTATCATCATCGGCGATTTCCATATTCGAGACATCCATTTTGAAAAAGGTTCTCAAAAACTCTCGGTATGTTTTGTTATCGTTGTAATATATGTGAGTTGCCATATAAAAATATATATATTCGTATTTTTATATACTTTGTTCATCCACAGAAAGATTTATATCAGTGGCCTTGTTTAAAAAGAGGTGCTGGGTCTGAGCTCATTTTTTTGCTCCATAGTCATTTCGCGGGCGGACACGCCGCCACGTTTCCATCCATCAAATGCGAGTTCTTCGATAGAGTTCGAAGGATTATTGATGTATGATTTCAGGTCGTCTCTCAATGGATATTTTTGAGGGTCGCAATAAGGCTTATCCATGATGGTGGACACGCTTTTCTTGTCAGAAATATTCTCGCCTTGTTGAAGCTGAGATTCGAGTGTAGGATCTCCACACCCTCGTCCTAAATAAGGCACCGTAATGAACGGTCTTTGGTGAAGCTGAAGTTTTTCTAAAGGCCTTTCTGCGCCGACTTTGTTGAGAAGGGCCGATTCATAATCGACGACGTTGGCCGAAATACCACCGATTCCATTTCCAAACATAATTCCGTGGTGTTGTGTGGCAAAATCGACCTGCGAGTTGGAAGCACTATCACTAAAATAGTTAGATACAGAGTAAGTTCCGAATTTGGTATTTTGAACGTTCACTTGTGTTTGGTCCACCATATCCGACCTTAGTCCACTCATATTATTGAATACATAACTGTGTAATGTTGACATTTAATAAGTTCTATATAAGATACTACAAGAAATTTATTTAGATTTAATTTGTATGACGGTCTAAATTTCTCGCACAAGCAAACAGATTACCTTCTTTGCAAGATACCATACTACCGTAACAAAAGTCAGCAAATGCGGCTTGATCGTTTGGAATAGTTGTGCTGGGCTGAGAATGGAACGGTTTCAGCGACTGTTCAAAAACGAACTGGTCTCCTAAATCCGTGAAAAGTTTATCGGAAATGTCGGGTTGTCCAGGATTGGCCTCCGCAACCATTTGCTTGGCATTTTCCAGAATTGTTTCGCTGGTGCTTTCGGTGAAGGCGGGTGGCGCGGGTTTCTTGCTGGTAGGGTCGTCATAATCGGTGAGCAGGACGTTGGATAGCGGATTCGTGGATTTTGTTTGATCAAAAACATCGGGGTTTGCGTCAAAACGGTCTAAAACGGCTAAAGCTGGATTTTCAAAATTTTCTTGGATTTTCATTTCCATTTTTTCTTGGGCGCGTTTTTCTTCCTGTGTTTTGAAAAAATACAAACAATAGATTCCGAAAAGCGTGATGGTAGCAACCATAAAAATTCGAATGTTTTTGCTGTATGCGAAGCTCAATATCGACAAAATCAACACGGTTCGGGTAATGGAATTCAGCTTTTGGTAATATGTCATATCCTCCACTGGAAAGAACTCAAAAATGTAATCCTTCTGAAATAATATGTTGGGGTTCTCGAACCAAAATGGAACGGACTTGGGAGATTCATTTCCCAACAATGGTTCATTCGGTGTAATATATTTTTGACTGGCGGTTTCATCATTCATTTGTATGTCCATTTGTTATATTATTATATATATAACAAATATCATTTTTTATTTTTGTTTCATACATTTATCGTCTATTTCTAAAGATTCGCATTTCTCTGTTTGAGGAACCACTCTCAGCACACACTTCGACTTTTCTCCGTAAAGAGGCTCCACGCAACCTTTTTCGGCTTCCTTGTTATGAAGAGTTTTGGTGACAAGTTTTTTGATTTTCTTCATTTCTTTTAAACTTTTGGTACATCGGGAACGAAAATGTTCGTAGCGTTCTCGAACATCGTCGTAGGATAGTTTGGATGTTTTATTCAACATTTCGTTTATGGCTTCATGAAGGTTGTAAACGTACCTGGAAAACGTTTCCCGAGATTTCAAGGCAGATTTATTTAGCGGAAGTTTCTCCAGATTTTTACACAGATTTTTCCTACACTTTCCACAGGGCAAAACATATTTCAAACTCAATATGAAATTCCGATAGTGTGTTTTATCCTTACAAGTTGGATGTAATGGATAATTGAAACTCATCGTGTGTAAATAATGCCACATACTGGGACCCCAAACAGAAGTCAGCATACCGTCGTTGCTATTATAATCGAATTCACTGAAAACCTTTTCTTTACGAGTTCTGTTTTTCACTTTGCGAATGTTTGTTTTGGATTTAGCCTTGGATGTTTTCATTATGGACTCATATATTTATTATTGGAAATTTATTGTTGGAAATTTAATGATGCCAACCATAGCAATTCGTTTTTTTGGATTATTCTAAAATCTTTTCAATATATATAATGCCAAGTTTATCCAAAGTTGTAGGAGATGTTATCAGACCATATCAATATTATATTGTTGGAGCCGTCGCATTCATCATCTTCTCGATTATCGCATATTATATTTTCCAAACCGTTTATTTGAAAAAGAAGAAGAATATCAAATTCGAGGATGTGGCTAACGCAAACAACCGCAAAAGCTCTATCGACATTTTCTTCTTCTTTGTTGATTGGTGCCCTCACTGCAAAACCGCTAAACCTGAATGGGACCAGTTCAAAAGAAATTTCAACAACTCCACCATAGGAAACAGCGTGATTAAATGTTACGATATTAACTGCACAGACGACAACGGCGAAGACGTCGTTGAACTGGACAATAGCGACCCTAACAACCCGGTTCAAACAGGAATCAAACCCACCACAATGAAAACTACCGAGCTCATTCAGCTGTACAATATCGATGCTTATCCTACAATTAAACTCAAGAAGGATGATATGGTCGTGGATTTCGACGCGAAGATTACGCAAGTTGCGCTGTCGAAATTCGTCAATAGCGTCTAAACCCTTGATGTTAGTGTCGTTTAAATATATTAATAATATATATATGGCTACTCTAAAAATTCGAACATTTAGTGAGCTATATAAAAATATTTCCCCATACACCAACAACCATATTTTTAGTGGGACTGACTTCATATATGCAAATTTAACAGGGGCATCATTGAAGTCATATAAGTTTGTCAGTTGTGATTTTAGAGCGGCAACTTTAAAAGATGTAGACGACATTTTGGCAAATTT
>Ga0209092_10003597_pt1 | contig 13371 bp, 10 predicted proteins | sample FraStrMetagenome_FD_187446 | JGI IMG/M metagenome (GOLD analysis project Ga0209092, IMG submission 187446) | Marine eukaryotic phytoplankton communities from Arctic Ocean - Fram Strait ARC3M Metagenome (SPAdes) (version 2) | ecosystem: Environmental > Aquatic > Marine > Oceanic | place: Fram...
CCTTAATACAACGGTTGCTTGTTTCTCTATTTTATTTAATCCTTCGGTTAATCCAATAGAAACAGTTGTTTTTCCCTCTCCAGCTGGAGTGGGTGTGAGTGCCGTTACTAAAATCAGATTACTTTTTGCTACTTTACGCTCATCGATTAATCGTATAGGTAATTTCGCTTTGAACTTTCCGTATACTTCCATATCATCTTCCGCAATAGCTAACTTATTTGCAACCTCTTTAATTGGTCTCATATTATTGGCTTGTGCAATTTCTATATCGGACAAAAACTTTTGTTTTGTAGTACTCATAAATCTATCATCTAATTTGATACAAATGTAATGATTTTAGGATACAGGCGGCTTGTGAAATTAAAGTTAGTAGCAAAAAAAAACTTAGTAATAGATGGAAAAACAAGAACTATTTTATTCTATTAATCATTTATCAATGGTATGGTATACTTTTAAAATATTGCAACGAGCAGTTCCTACTTTTTTATAAAATTCATTTTCATACAACCGTAGTCAAAATTAAACTTGAATACTTACACTATTTCCATAATTATTTTAAATTTGTTAGATAACCACTTACAATTAAATTAATCACCATGAGTTCAAGAAGAAACTTTGTTAAACAAACTGCAACCCTGGGAGCGGGAATTGCTTTAGCTCCTCAATTAACTTTTGGGAGTACTAGTATCAAGGAAACACTAAATATTGGCTTAATTGGTGTTGGTCTCCGAGGAATCAATCATTTAAATAACCTTTTATTAAGAGATGACTGTAAAGTGACTGCAATCTGTGATATCGATTCAAAAAGAATTTCCATAGCTCAAGATTTGATTACAAAAAAGGGGCACAATAAAGCAAAAGTTTTTGGGAAATACGATTATGACTATCGCAATTTACTAGCTCTAAAAGAATTGGATGCTGTGATTATTTCGACCCCTTGGTTGTGGCATACCAAAATGGCTAAAGATGCAATGAAAGCAGGAAAATTTACTGGATTGGAAGTTTCTGCTGCCAATACCATGGAAGAGTGCTGGGATTTAGTGAATGTACATGAAGAAACAGGATCGCATTTAATGATTTTAGAAAATGTCTGTTATCGAAGAGATATTTTAGCTGTTTTAAATATGGTAAAACAAAATATATTTGGAGAATTATTACATTTTAGATGTGGTTACCAACACGATTTGCGTTTTGTAAAGTTTAACGATGGTAAAACTGCTTACGGTAAAGGAGCTGAATTTGGTAAAAAAGGAATTTCAGAGTCTGCTTGGCGAACCCAACACTCGTTGATGCGAAATGCCGATGTGTATCCAACCCATGGTGTAGGTCCTGTTGCGACTATGTGCAACATCAATCGTGGTAACCGTTTTGTATCGATGACTTCCCATGCTACCAAAGGAATTGGATTGAACAAATATATCAAAGAGGTAGGTGGCAAAGATCACCCTAACGCTAAATTAACATTTAAACAAGGTGATATTATCACCTCTACCATTGACACTGCCAATGGGGAAACTATTATTGTTACTCACGATTGTAACTCTCCACGACCTTATTCACTTGGTTTTAGAGTACAAGGTAGCGAAGGACTCTGGGAAGTTGATGGAAATCGTATCTACATCGAGGGTAAAACAGAAAAAGCGCACCGTTGGGATGATGCAAGCCCATGGCTCGAGCACTATGATCATCCTCTTTGGAAACGATTTGGCAATCACGCTGAAGGAGCAGGTCACGGCGGAATGGATTTTTTTGTGATTAATGCTTTTGTGGAGTCCGCTAAACAAAATATTGCACCCCCCCTAGATGTTTATGATGCTGCAGCATGGAGTGCCATCACTCCCCTTTCTGAAATATCAATTACTAATAATGGAGAACCTCAAGATTTTCCTGATTTTACACGAGGAGATTGGGTTAAAAGAAAACCTTATCATTGGAATAAAAACACCTACTAAACGTATGAGTAGGCTTATTTATATAAAAGCTCCTGCAAGAATTTGTTTGTTTGGAGATCATCAAGATTATTTAGGTTTACCGGTTATTGCTTGTTCTATAGCCCGTTTTATTAATTTAAAAGCAGTAGCAAATAAGCATCAAAAATTATATATAAAGCTTCCAGACATTAATTCTGAAAGGATTATTGAAGTATCCGAAAAGTTCGAAGATCTTGAAAAAGGAGATCATTTTGCCGCTGCGTTAAGGGTCGTTAGAAGACACGGAGTTTATATAGATAGCGGTTATAATATTCAAATAAGTGGTAAAATTCCTATTAATGCAGGGGTTTCTAGTTCGTCAGCCCTAGTGGTTGTTTGGGTTCATTTTTTATTAAAAGCGTTTGGTACTAAAAAACAGCTGCAACCTGATTTTATTGCTCAATTAGCCTACGAAGCAGAAGTTTTAGAACATAGTTCGCCAGGAGGTAAGATGGATCAATATACCATTGGTATTGGTCATGTTATTTTTTTAAAAACGGGTGCTGATTTTAAATACGAAATAATAGGAAAAACTCTTGATGGTTTGGTATTAGGTGAATCTGGAATTGGAAAAGATACCCTAGGAGTATTGGGAAATATCAAAGGTAATGCTTTAAAAGCAATAGATATTGTAAAGAAAATTGATACCTCTTTTAATATAGAAAAAGCGACTTTAAAAGACTTTGAAACGCATCAAAACTCACTACCAGACGACTTAGTTCCTTATTTTTATGCAGCCATACAAAATCATGTAATTACTCAGAAAGCTTTAATTGAATTAAAAAAAACTACTTTGAATTATTCGTTTATTGGAGATTTAATGAATCAACATCATCAGGTTTTAAAAAACAATTTAAAAATTACGATTCCTAGAATAGATGCAATGATTGATGCGGCATTAAATGCAGGAGCCTATGGTGCGAAAATTATTGGTTCTGGCGGTGGCGGGTGCATTGTAGCCCTTGCTCCTGTTCATTTACAAATAAAAATTAGTGAAGCGATCAAGAATGCTGGAGCAAAAGATGCCTATTCGATAAAGGTAGCTTCCGGAACAAAAATTTTTAATGGATAAAAACATAATCATACTTGCAGGTGGTGCTTCCTCTAGAATGAAAAATTCCATGATTTCAAAAAATCTTTCGGAAGAAGAATTAAAAAATGCCAATACCAGAAGTAAAGCATTATTGGAATTTGGAAATGCTAAACGACCTATTTTAGATTTTCTGTTACTAAATGCCGAAAAAGCAGGGTATAAAAAAGTAGTTATTGTGATTGGCGAACAAGGAGCGTTATTTAAAGAATATTATGGTAACCAACTAAAAGATAATAGTTTTAGAAGCCTTTCAATATCCTATGCGATCCAGTATATTCCCGTAGGAAGAGACAAACCTATGGGTACTGCTGATGCACTGTTTCAGGCACTAGAACAATATCCTGTTTTAAAAACTGCATCCTTTACTGTTTGTAATAGTGATAATCTGTATTCTATTAAAGCATTACAAGCATTGTTAATCTGTAAAGATTCAAACGCTTTTATTAATTATGATCGTGATGCGTTGCAATTTCCGATGTTAAAAATACAACGTTTTGCATTGACCTTAGTCGATGAAAATTTTCATTTGGAAACTATTGTTGAAAAGCCCTCAAAGAACGAAGTGAGTAACTATAAAGATGTAAAAGGTAAATATAGAGTCAGTATGAATGTATTTAAATTTACGGGGACTGAAATTTATTCTTTTTTAAAAAATTGCCCCATAGATCCTAGACGAAACGAAAAAGAACTCCCCACAGCCATTTTAAATATGATTAATGAATCCAAAAGTTATTTAAGAGGAATCTCTTTTGCAGAACATGTGCCCGATTTAACTTCAAAAGAAGATATTGCTATTATGAGGAAATATATAACGACGCATTATTAATTTATAAATTGTAGATATATGATAATTTAATTATTATTGCAGAAATTTAAAAAATTAATATCCTTATGAAACACCTAACCCTAGCAGCAACAATAGCTATTCTCATAGTAAGCTGCCAATCAAACAAAAAAGAAGAAGCAACAAAAGCAGTGCAAGTTGCAACCACAGAAAAAACTTTTTTTAGTAAAGATGGAAGAACCGTTACTCCGGAGACGTACCCAAGAGATGAAACATCGCGACAATTACTAAAAAAGCAAGACTTAGTTGGGGTGAACGCTTTTATTCATTCCAACCAATTAACACCTACTGATGATCAGCCTATTGTCCGTATGAATAGAGACACCTACTATTCTATGGCTTTTATTGATGTATCAAAAGGAGCAAGTATAACAATGCCTGAAATTCCAGAAGGAAAATATATGTCTATCCAGCCGGTAACCGAAGATCATCGGATTCAAGCAATGAAATACGGTTCAGGCACCTTTGATTTGAACACTCATACTGGCACCCATTTATATGTAATAATTCGTCTTGATGCTACTTTTAGCGAAGCAGAAGTAAAAGAAATTCAGGATAAAATGAGTATTAATGCTAATTCAAGTAACCCATTTACAGCTAACTCTGTGAATGAAGAGTCTTTCACAACAGTAGAAAATGCTTTAAAAGCTAAAATGCCGGAAGTTTTAAAGCGAGACGGATTCGTCAACGCTACAAAAGGTATGTTTACAGATCCTAATGATTCATCCATTGAATTATTCACCCAGGAAAAGTACGAATTAGGTGCTGCTCTTGGTTGGGGTGGTGCCCAAATGATTGATAACATTTATGAAACATCAGGCAACTATTCGACAGATAATTGTTATGAATTGACCTTTCAAGATCCAAAAAATCTTGCCTTCTGGTCTATCACCGTTTATGATAAAAAAGGTTTTATGTTTAATGATCTTGCCAATTATAGTTCGAATACCGCACAGGCAAATGAAGATGGAACATATACCGTTAGTTTTGGCTGTGGTGATGATTCTCCGAACAATCTAGATATTAATAACCCATCGGGTGTGTTTAATATCGTTGTCCGCCATTACCAACCCTCAAAAAGAGTCATTAACGATGATTACCGAATAGTGCCCTTTATGAAGGAAGTGACAAACGAACAATAAAATATGCGTTAGATACTATATAAAATTTTAGTATCTAACTATGTATTAAATTAAAAAACAGCTTGGGTTATAACTCAAGCTGTTTTTGCTTTTGGTGATAAAATTTTTACCGAAAACGTTTCGCCCAACACTACTAATAATTTATTTCTGAACAATGAAAAGTTCTCTGATAAAATTCAATTTAAATTATTTCTAATTTTTATTAAGATTAATTCTAAATAAGTTTTGCATTTATAATTTTCTATTATATATTTGCTCAGTATTTATAATAAGTCTAAATAAAAATAAAATAAAATGAAAAAATTATTTACAATATTAATATCAGCTTTGGTATTAATATCATGCTCAAGTGACGATGATAATAACAACGGTAACAACAACAACAACAACCAAAATGTTGATGCTCCTGCTACTTATCTATTTACTAGAAACGGAGAAAACACAGTAAGCTATTCAGGTCAATCTCAACGAATAGCAATGGCAGAAGAGTTAATTTCTGCTCTTAAAGACGAAACACGCGATGAAGTAAGCTTAGATGCAATGTTTGCTCACGTCGAAGGCGATCAAGATTTTAGCGATCCAGATATGCTAGAATTAAATGCTTCTTCAAAAAATGTAAGGAGTAAAACAGCTGGATCTGCGGATTATTTCTCTTCAAATTCAACGGATGCTAATGCAATTAAAGCAGATTTTGATAGCTGGATTTCCTCTCAGGTTAATGATGTATTCCCTAATTGGGAAAATACAGCAAGCCCTGGAAATGCTGGTTTAGCCCAAGAATTAGGTGGATCTATTCGCTATGTTAACGAAAAAGGATTAGAATACAACCAAGCATTTGCAAAATCATTAAATGGTGCATTTCTAGCTGATCAAATATGTAACAATTACTTAAGTTCTGCTGTACTCGATGCAGGTGATAATGTAACTAATAATGACAATGATGTTTTAGTTGATGGTAAAGATTATACCACTATGGAACACAAATGGGATGAAGCTTTTGGATATTTATATGGTGCTGAAGAAGATGAAACTTCACCAGTATTAGGTGTAGATAGCTTTTTAAACAAGTACTTAGATAAAGTTGAAGGTGATTCGGATTTTGCTGGAATAGCCGATGATATTTATAATGCTTTTAAATTAGGAAGAGCAGCTATTGTTGCTAAAAACTATACTGTTCGTGACGAGCAAGTAGAAATTTTAAGAGAAAAAATTTCAATGATAATTGGAATTAGAGCAGTCTATTATTTACAAGGTGGAAAGAGTGAAATCGTAAATGAAGATTTACCAAGTGCTTTTCATGATTTATCGGAAGGTTTTGGTTTTATATACAGTCTTCAATTTACAAGAAATCCAATGACAGATGCTCCTTATGTATCAAAATCTATGGTAGATGGTTATATAAACACACTTATGGAAGGTGATGGTTTTTGGGATGTAACTGCAGAAACACTCGATCAAATGTCCGAAGATATTGCTGCTGAATTCGGATTTACAGTAGACCAAGCAGCCAACTAAAATTGTTTAATGAATTGATCAAAAAGTAGTTGTCATATTAATTTTTATATGGCAACTACATTCTTATTTTTGCAAAAAAAAATAAAGTGCTATGTTTAAAAAAATTATTTTATCAATAACATTTTCAATTGGATTCATGTTTGCCTGCTCCGAAGGTGATGATTTGGATAACAGCCAAAATGAAAGTTTTGATAGGGGAAGCTTGCAAACTAATCTAGCAGATAATATTATCATTCCTGCCTATCAAGACCTAAGTCAACAACTAGGTTTATTGGTGTCTGCAAAAGAAAATTTTATTGCAAATTCTAATCAAGAAAACTTAGAAGTTCTTAGAAACAATTTTTTAGAATCGTACATGGTTTGGCAATCATTAGAAATGTTTAATATTGGTAAAGCTGAAGAGAATTTTTATCATTACCAAATGAATGTCTACCCAACAAATACCGATGAGATTCAAGATAATATAACTACTGGTAATGCTGATCTATTTAATCCTAACAATAATGATGCAGCAGGTTTTCCTGCATTAGACTATATGCTTTATGGCATAGGTGATAACGATACAGAGATATTAGACACCTATAATAATCAAGATTATGGACAAAATCATAAAAATTATGTGTCATCACTTATCGACCAAATGAAAAGCATTACTGAAATTGTATTAAATGACTGGACCACCGCTTATCGAGATGAATTTATTGCTAGTACGGAAAATTCAGCATCAAGCGCAGTAAATAAATTTGTAAATGATTTCATTTATTATTTTGAAAAAGGACTAAGAGCAAATAAAATAGGAATCCCAGCAGGAAATTTTTCTTCAACCCCATTACCTCACACTGTAGAAGGATATTATGTTAGAGAAACTTCAAAAGACCTTACTCTAGAGGCCTTAAATGCTTTTCAAAATTTATTTAATGGAACGCATTATAATACTAATGATAGCGGAGTAGGTTTTAAAGATTATCTCAATTATTTGGATAGGAATGACTTAGTCAACCTAATTAATAATCAATTAGATGAAGCTAGAGCTAAAATTTCCATTCTAGATGATAATTATTTTGACCAAATTAATAACGACAACACAAAAATGACTCAAGCGTATGATGCATTACAAACAGTGGTTGTATTAATCAAAGTAGACATGCTTCAGGCATTCAATATTAGTGTTGATTATGTAGATGCAGATGGAGATTAATAAATAAAGATTGTATTTTAGCCGATCTTTTCATGGCAAAAAACCTAAATACATATTTAAATAAAACTACAGATGTTTCTCCCCTAGTTATTTTTAGGATTGGATTTGGAATCATGATGTGTTACGGCATCATTCGTTTCTGGATAAAAGGTTGGATTGAAACAATCTATATACAACCCAATTTTCATTTTTCTTATTTTGGTTTTGAATGGGTAAAACCACTAGGTAATTTTACCTATATTTTATTTATTATTTGTTGTTTAGCTACAATTTTTATCGCCTTGGGTTTTAAATATCGGATTGCAATCATTACCTTTTTTTTAAGTTTTACTTACATAGAATTAATGGATAAGACGATTTATTTGAATCATTATTATTTCATAAGTATGATGAGCTTTCTAATGATTTTTTTACCCTTAAATGCTTCATTTTCTTTAGATTCCTATCTACTAAAAAAATCGTATAAATTAGTTCCAAATTGGACTATCGATACTATAAAAATCATGTTGACTATTGTGTATTTATATGCTGGGTTAGCAAAAATAAATTCTGATTGGTTGTTGAAAGCCATGCCACTAAAGATTTGGTTACCTTCAAAATACGATTTACCTTTTTTAGGGGAAAATTTGATGCAACAAAATTGGTTTCATTACGCTATGAGTTGGTCGGGAATGTTTTACGATTTATTAATTCCTTTTTTATTGTTCTATAAAAGAACTAGAATTTTCGCTTTTATTTTAGTGGTATTTTTTCATGTGTTTACCAGAGTCCTGTTCCCTATAGGTATGTTTCCATATGTGATGATTATTTCAACTCTAATTTTCTTTGATTCAAATTTCCACAAAAAAATTATTTCGTTTCTGAGAAAAAGAATCAATCGTTTATTAAAGTTAAAAAATGAAATATTAATTAATGAGGTATATCCATTATTAAGCAGAAAAATTTCATTAACTATTGTTTTTTTATTTTTGAGTGTCCAACTTTTATTCCCATTTAGATACCTAACTTATCCTGGAGAACTATTCTGGACAGAAGAAGGGTACCGATTTTCCTGGAGGGTAATGCTTATTGAAAAGATGGGATATACTAACTTTAAGATAGTAAACGCAGAGACAAATAATTATTTTTATGTAGATAACCAAGATTTTTTAACTCCTCTACAAGAAAAACAAATGAGCTTTCAGCCAGATTTTATTTTAGAATATGCTCATTATTTAGGGGACCATTTTAAAAAACAGGGTCACAAAAACATTCAAGTATTTGCAGAGAGCTATGTAGCTCTAAATGGAAGATTAAGTCAGCCTTTTATTGATAAAAGTATAGATTTATATAAAGAAAAAGAATCCTGGAAACACAAAAATTGGATACTACCACTAAACGATGAAATTAAAGGACTTTAAATTATTATGTATTTTGAGTTTTGTAAGTTTAAACTTAGTTTCTCAAAATAAAATTACGGGTGTAATAACTGACACAAGTACAAATTTTCCAATCGATAAAGTTAGTATTTTCGATAGAGATTATGGGCTTTTAGCAATATCTAACTCAGATGGATATTTCCAGTTTGAAACTAAAATAAAAGAGCTTCATTTAATATTTTATACTCTTAATTATGAAGTTTCTGAACTTGATCTTATAATAACTGAAGATGTTTCAATTAATCAAAATTTGTCAGTATTGTCAGAACAATTAAACGAAGTTGAAATAAAGGCTAGAAAAGCAAAAGTATTTGAACTAAGTCGTTTAAAAGACTTAGAAGGAACCTCTATTTATGCAGGTAAAAAAACAGAAGTAGTTTTAGTAGACCAATCAATGGCAAATCTTGCATCCAATAATGCAAGGCAAATTTTTAGTCAAGTAGCAGGATTAAATATTTTTCAAAATGATGATGCAGGATTGCAACTAAATATTGGAGGTAGGGGTTTGGACCCTAACCGTACTTCTAATTTTAATACCCGTCAAAATGGATATGACATTAGTGCTGATGTATTAGGATACCCTGAGAGTTATTATACACCAGCTTCAGAAGCTCTAAAGGAAATACAAGTTATCAGAGGTGCAGCTTCATTACAATACGGTACGCAGTTTGGAGGCCTAGTAAATTTTATAATGAAGCCACCAAACCCTAATAAACCTGTTGAAGTAGTTGTCAGGAATACGCTAGGTAGTAACCGGTTGTACACAAATTTTACCAGTATAAGTGGTAGCAAAGAAAAGTGGAGTTATTATTCTTTTTTTAACTACAAGAGAGGTAATGGTTTTAGACCAAATTCAGAATTTGAATCTAAAAATGCTTATGGACATATAGGATACCAATTTAATGATCTTACATCGCTAAAAGCAGAGATAACCTATTTTTCATATCTAGCTCAACAAGCAGGCGGTTTAAATGATCAGATGTTTGAAGAAAACCCGTTTCAGAGTAACCGAGCTAGAAACTGGTTTTCAATTGATTGGTTATTGTACAATCTAAAATTTTCTCATAAATTTTCAAGCAAAACAAATTTAACAATTAATGCCTTTGGATTAAACGCAACAAGGAATGCCTTAGGATTTAGAACGAATCGTGTTGACCAAGTAGACTCTTTAGATGAAAGGGATTTAATTAAAGGAGATTTTAATAATTATGGCTTTGAGGCAAGAATATTACATCAATACCAAATATCAAATAAAAAATCTAATTTACTTATAGGATCTAAATTCTACAAATCAAATAATACAGGTCAACAAGGACCGGGGTCTAATGGATCAGATGCTAATTTTGATTTTCAGTTAGATGACTTTCCTAATTACAGAAACCAATCCAATTATACTTACCCTAACCTTAACATTAGTGGTTTTGGAGAAAATATAATATATATTAACGAAAAATTATCGATCACTCCAGGTCTAAGAGTCGAACATATAAAAACTGAGAGTAATGGTTATTACAAACTAATTAATACCGATGGAGCCGGGAATGTAATTTTAAACGAAACTATTTTAGATAGTGAAATAAGAAAAAGAACATTTGTTTTATTGGGTATAGGAATTAGTTATAAGCCTCTTACAAATACTGAAATTTATGGAAACATCTCCCAAAACTATCGCTCAGTAACTTTTGCTGATATTAGTATTATTAACCCGGCTTTTACAATTAGTCCAGATATAGATGATGAAAAAGGATTTACTTCAGATATAGGATTTAGAGGAAATTATAAAAGTAAAATATCCTACGATATAGGAGCTTTCGGGCTTGTATATAACGACCGTATTGGTTTTGTTCAAAAAGCCTTCTCTGACGGAAGCGTAAAAAGCGAACGTGGTAATGTAGGTAATGCCTTTATTTATGGAATAGAATCACTCATCGATTTTAATCTAAATAAAATTTTTATAAAAGACAACGATTTCAGTTTTAATTATTTTACGAATATTTCGGTAATTGATTCTAAATACACTAGCTCGCAAGTAAATGGTGTGGAGGGAAATAACGTTGAATTTGTACCCAATTTAAACTTTAAAACAGGAATCAAGTTTGGTTATAAAAATTTACTTTCTAACATACAATACACCTATCTGTCCGAACAATTCACAGATGCTACGAATGCAACAGAAGGTAATTTAAGTGGTATTATAGGACAAATACCTGCCTATGAAGTTTTAGATATTTCCTTATCCTATACCTACAAACAATTTAAATTAGAAACTGGTGTTAATAATCTGACTAATAATTATTATTTTACAAGACGAGCAACAGGTTATCCAGGGCCGGGAATTATTCCTTCACCTGACAGAAATTTTTATATGACCCTAGAAATAAAGTTTTAATATATTTATAATCATTATCGAAGAATTATAAAACACAGAAAAAAGATTAATGAATAAAGTGCAACTAATAGAAAAAGAAGTTTCTACGTTAAGAAATCAACTAAAAAAGCATCAACTATATAAAACTCTGAAGAATGTTGAAGACATAAAAGTTTTCATGGAGAATCATGTCTTTGCGGTTTGGGATTTTATGTCTCTTTTAAAATATCTTCAATTGAAATTAACGACCGTTCAAACACCTTGGTTTCCTTCAAAAAACGCAACTTTATCAAGGTTTATTAATGAAATTGTACATGGTGAAGAAAGTGACATCAACGAATTGGGGGAGCCGAAAAGTCATTTCGAAATGTATTTAGATGCAATGCAACAAGTGAACGGGAATACAAATGAAATATATAAATTAATTGAATTAATTAAATCAGGAAAATCACTCACTTATTCACTTAACCAAATTAATATTGATAATAGAATCGCTGAATTTATTAACTATACTTTTTCGATTATTGAAACTGGAAAAGTACATCTAGTAGCTGCTGCCTTTACATTCGGCCGAGAAGATCTTATTCCAGATATGTTTATTGAAATTTTAAAAAATGCAGATGCTAAAAACAATAAATATAATAAATTGATTTACTATCTTGAACGTCATATAGAAATAGATGGTGATGAACATGGACCTCTATCTCTAAAAATGGTTACTGAACTATGTGGAAACGATATTCAAAAATGGGACGAAGCACAAGCGGTTGCTAAAAAATCACTAGAAAAAAGAATCTTGTTATGGGATGCCATAAGTGAAATAATCAAAAAAAACTAATTCTTAATTAAAATAATTTATAATGATCGGTAAGTGTACTATTCTAATTTTTTTTCTAACTCTAATAAGTTTTAACCTTACAGTAAATGCACAGTATATCCAGTTTGAACATGAGGGGATTAATCGTCAATATATATACTACGAGCCATTAGAGTTGGATGAGCAAAAACCACTCGTTTTTGTTATGCACGGTTTTACTGGAGATGCTAGTGGTATAAAAAATTATTCAGGTATGAATCAAATTGCGGATCAATACGGTTTTGCTGTTTGTTATCCAAGAGGAACTACAGATTCAGATGGCAATCGTTTTTGGAATGTTGGTTATGCATTTCACGAAGATGAAACTGTTAACGATGTGGGTTTTTTAACTGAACTAGCAACTTATTTACAAAATAATTACGGTTTAAATCCAGATTTTACCTTTGCAACAGGAATGTCTAATGGAGGAGAAATGTGTTATATGTTAGCTTGCCAAGCAAACGATACTTTCAAGGCTGTAGCTCCAGTTGCAGGTATGATATTACAGGATATTTTAGACGATTGCCAAGACAGCAATCCAATTCCCCTATTTGAAATTCATGGCTCGCAAGATGATGTGACTCCAATTTCAGGAGATCCTAATAATAACGATGGATGGGGAGCATATCCAAGTATTCCGTTTACAATTAATTATTTTTCAGAAAAAAATGAGTGTTCAACATTACAAACAGAAACACTGCCTGATATAGACCCTTCCGATGGAAGTTATGTGGTCAGTGAAAAACATCTTAATGGAATCAATAATAATGAAGTTTGGTATTATGAAATAATTGGAGGAGGTCACGATTGGCCCGGAGCTTGGGGCAACATGGATATTAACGCTGGAGAAGAGGCGTGGTTATTTTTTCAAAAGTATATAGATGACATACTTTCAAGTAGTAGTTATAGTTTTTTAGAAAAAAATATTCATATTTTTCCTAACCCTACTAATGGATTAATACATATA
>Ga0209092_10003598_pt1 | contig 13369 bp, 4 predicted proteins | sample FraStrMetagenome_FD_187446 | JGI IMG/M metagenome (GOLD analysis project Ga0209092, IMG submission 187446) | Marine eukaryotic phytoplankton communities from Arctic Ocean - Fram Strait ARC3M Metagenome (SPAdes) (version 2) | ecosystem: Environmental > Aquatic > Marine > Oceanic | place: Fram...
AGATGTAGTTGCAGAAATCGAAGCTGATAAACAAACTTTAAGAGATATGCCAGACACTGTTAATTTATCTGGTGCTACTGACTATTGGACTGCGTATGAATCAGTTCCTAATGCTTTCATTGATTTTGAAGCTAAATATAATCCTAAGCTAGCATGAGCATAAGGTTTGATCTTCCGGATGAAACTAAAATAGAAGTTAAAAAAATAATTGAGAAGAACTATAGAGATATGCTCTTAAATACAAAGTTACATGGAGCAAGAACAGTAAAGGATTGGGCCGATAAACTAACCCTAGAACATCTCAATTCTTCAAACATTTCTATTAGTAAGGAAACTAATATGGTTAGTTTCGAAGGGTTAGGAGTTACTCAACAAATAACGCAGTTAATTCAAAAAATATTTCCAAAACAAGTTGTTCGTCCCACAGGCTTTTTTCATTATCCTCCAACAGGATATATGGGTTGGCATACGAATAGGAACGATCCTTGTAAAAGACTTTATTTAACTTGGACAAATGAAGCAAACAAATCTTTTTTTAGATATATAAAAGATGATAAAGTAATTACAGATTACGATGATAAAGGACTTACAAGTCGTTTATTTGAAGTAACTGGTGAACCACCATTCCTTTGGCATTGCGTGGGTTCAGAAACAGATAGATTAAGTTTTGGGTTCTCTATACGATGATACATATGATGGACGGTGATTGGCAATTATTTAATGTACCTACACAAATAGATTGTAGCAAGGTATATGAATGGATTAGGCTAAAGAACATCGATCCAATTTCGATAAATATAGATGATATAGGACATAAAACAACAAGAACAATAGAAACAAAAGATAGTCGATACAAACAAGCTGACATAGATCTTGCAGGCATAGTAGTTAAAGGTATGAAAAATCCTGCAGATAAACCTTATAGAATGATAGATGGTCGACATAGATTATTAAAAGCACAAAATAGCGGACGTAATTACGTACGGGTTTATGTAATAGAGGAGCATGATGCATTAAAGTTTATTAGTTAAGAACTTAAATTGCGCATCCTATTTTATATAAATAAAGTAAACAACGAGCTATAACACATAAGGGTATCATCAAATGTCAAAGATTTCAGAATTAGGTCCGATTAAAGGTGCCAATACTCGCTCTGAAGACCTTTTTGTTATCGTTAACCTTATCCAAGGTGATGACGGTACTAAAAACATTACGAGAAAAGAACTTGTACAAGCTTTACAGTATGAAGTATTTGATAGAATAACAATCACTGGCGGATCGATTTCCGGTGTAAGAATCTTTAATTCAACAATTGAAGATAACATAATGAATCGTAACACGTTTAACGACGGTGCTATTAACGATTCAGATATAGACGATTCCGACATTACCAACGGAACAATGACGGCAACAGCAGTTGCTAACGTAACCATTGTAGATTCTGACTTCTCAGATGGTACTGGTAATAATAACGTATTCACAAATACTATTGTAGACCAATCCGAATTCAATAACGGTACTGGTAACAATGACGTATTTACTAATTCTACAATCGATGATTCATTCTTTAATAATGTTACCATCGACCAAGGTACAGCAAACGGCTTAATCCTTACAAACATCGAGATTGATGAACTTATCCTAGAAGATGCGTTTATCTCTAACTCACAAATCATTACTACCGACTTCTCAAATGGTACAATCAGAGATACTGCAATATCAGGTAACACAACAATCGTTGATACCGATATTTCTAATTCTGATATCAGAGATACTGATTTAGATAACGTAACAATTACAAATTCTAGATTTGCTAATGGCGAAATCTGGGATACTATAGTTTCAAATAGTACTATCGTAACAACTGATATTACTGATTCAAATTTCTCAAATGGAGAACTATTTGACAGTAATGCAAACAACTTAGTAATTTCTAATTCTGACTTCTCAAACGGTACTGGTACTGATAATACATTCACTAACCCGATTCTAGAAAATGCAACCTTAACCGGTGCTATGGATCAGGTTGTTGCAACTAATATCTCAATTGGAAGTTCTACTTCCGAAGATCTAGTACAACAAAGATCATCAATTAAAAATTCTGATATTGAAGAATCAGTAATTGCTAACTCATCAATCGAAGAATCTGAACTCGTAGACTTCGATATGAATCTTACTCGAAGCTTCGAACCAATGCTCGATGAAGATAGTTATTTTGCTCTAAAGAACGTCAAGACTGGCGATACAGAGAAGATGACTTATCGTCAATTGTACGAAGAGTTCTCACGTAAGACAGAAAAATCACTTAAAATTCACGTTGACCCTCAAGGCGATGATAGTTATCCTGGAAGTATTTTACAACCAGTTCGTACTCTCGCTAGGGCATCTCAATTAGCTATACAAAAAGCCGGTGGTAATCCTAACCGTAACGATATTAATAATGCTATCCACATCTCATGTGGTCCAGGTACTTATTATGTAGATGAACCAATCGATCTTCCTGATGATTGCGCTATGACTTCAACAGCAGGTCAGTATGCAACAGTTATTCAGAAGAAGCCAGGTTGGGAGAAAACAAACGGTGTTCATGTAGGATCTGGTTGTTATGTTCAAGGTTTCGCATATATGAACTTTGAAGTAGATAACTTTGATCAGCCTGAAGGTGGATTCGCAATCGCATATCGTCCTGGTGCATTACTAAGACGATCTCCATATATTCGAGATAGTTCACAGCTTTCAAACTTTAATCGTTTGGATGTTGAACCACCTCTTAACCCGTTTAACTCTAAAGGTACTATTCTCGACTTAGGTCAAGAATTCTATTTAGAAGCTGGCCACTCACTTCAAAACCAATTTGAAGTTGATGACGAAGTTACTTTCTCAAGTGGTGCTCGAGGATATATTTCTTATATTGATGATATTGATTCTAATAGACAGATTTACGTCAGAAACCTGAAAGGCAACGTAGATGTTGGAGATATTCTTTACGCACAACGTGGTGGTACAGGTACTGTGGAAAGTGTCGGAATTGACGATTTCCCAAATAGACTGGTCGGTCGTGGTGGTGGTTGTCTTTTAGCTGACAGAGCCGTACTCGATACAGACTCACTATATACATACGTATTATGTTTTGGTTTCACACCTCGTACTCAAAACGGTACAGGTTATGTTGCTAAGAACGGTGCTGGTGTTAACGGTATTGGTTCACTATCGATCTTTACACGTCAAGCGTTCTTCGCATTAGACGGTGGTCAAATGACGTTGAACAACTCTGGTTCTCAGTTCGGTGATATATCGATGAGAGCAAGAGGTAGTACAGTTATTATTAAACCTGCTCAAGCAACTCAAGACTCAGAAGGTGTGGCAACAAATCTAATTGCTAACGCTGCATTCGCTGATACCATTGAAGAAAATCAAGCTGCTATTGTCGATAATATGATCGATTACTTAACAGCTAATACAACAACAGGATTTAATGGAGCACCAGGTCTTGGTTACCAAGGTTATAATGCTGATAAATGCTTTAGAGATACAGGATTAATTGTAGATTCTGCTTCATATGACGTTGCAACAAATTCAAACTACTGGGGTCGCTTAAACGGTATTACATATCGTTCACCAATCTCATATGTAGTTATTAGCGATCAAATGACAGAAACAGTTGGTTCAATCGAACATATTAAAGGTGAGATTGATCACATCTTTACAAACGAACAAACCGGCGAAGTAATGACTCGTTTAGATAGATCTCTTGATGAGACTCTAAACATCCTTCAAAACGGTGAAGAAGCTGCCGAAGATATTATCTTTGCTAATACTGGTGATACAGATGCAGTAGCTTCAAGAGAACTTGTACAAGATAACAGAAACTTAATCATTGACGAATTTGTAGAGTGGATCGATAATAACGATGAATTCTATGCTTACGATGGTGCTAAGTGCGAAAGAGATGTTAAAGAATACATCTTACCAGCAACTAAGTTTGACATGTTATTGGATACAAACTATAACGCAGTAACAACTGGCCTAGCATACTATGTCAATACTGCCAGAACATCTCTTGAAAATCAAAGAAATGAAACAGTAGCTTCATTCGAAAGATTACGTAAAACAACAGATGAATTAGTACAAGATAAGAGCCCAGCCGGTGCGGTTGATGCTTATAAGTCATTCAATACAATTATTAATGCTCTTGCTAACTCAGGTGATAAGTACACTCCAACTAAAGCAACCTACGATCCAGTATCTGGTAGAATGGTTATTACAATCGGTACTCACGATTTAACAGTTGGACGTTATGTTAACCTTGCTGAGAATGGTTTCACATTCACATGTTCAAGCGATAACTTTAAAACACAAATTAGTCACCCACGTAAACAAGAAAAAGCTTACTTAGCTGCTTTACCAATTATCGAAGTATCGGCAAAAACAATTACAGTTAATCCTGGATTAACTCATGCTAACTTTGAACATAGATTTGTTGAAGCAAAAGATGATGCAGTTTCAGTAATCGGTGAAGCAATTACATTCTCTGATAATAGTTCAATTGATGCTAATAAGCGTAATGCTCGTAAGCAACTACAAGTTAACAGAGAGTTCGTTCAAGATTATATGATGGACTGGGTTGATAATGAATTCTACTTCTATGATAGCAAAAAGTGTCATAGAGATACAGAAGAATATATCTTACCTGCAGTTCAAAGAGACGTATTACTTGGAACAAACTATAATGCTATTCAAACAGGTGCAGCATATCGTACTAAGTCTGGTGAAGTAAGTGTTACTGACCAGTTAGCTCAAACAGTTGGTTCAATTAATTATCTTAAAACACAGACACAAGCTTTAGTATCCAATACAATTGCTGAAGATAGAGCTAACCAATCATTCGACGAAATGTCAAGATTGCTTAACAACAATGGTAAAAAATATACTCCAACAAATGCAGTATATACACCTGCAGAAGGTACCACGGTAATCACAATTGGCGAACATGATTTTGCAATTGGTGATAGCATTTATATTGAGCCTAATAGCTTAACATTTACATGTGCCTTAGACGGTAATACCACTGAGCATTCATATCCAACTACAGAGTTCATGAACTTTACTCCAACAAGTTGTACATACGATGTGGCAACTGGAGAGTTTAGTGCAGAAATTGGTTACGGTGCTCTTAAAGCTGGTGACAAAGTCGAATTCAAACCAAATAGTTTAGTATTTACTTGTGACTTAGATGATAATGTAACTAACCATGCGGCACCTGAATCACATCACCCATTCTATAAGAAACAAATAGTTATCGATAAAGTAGTGGGTACAACAATCTATATGAATGTTGGTGGAATTGTAGATGGCGGTGGAGCTCATACATTCGTAAGTGCTGCAACTAACGCTATCCAAGCTGAGAAAATTCACCCAGCATATAAGAAACCAGTTAAGATTTCTGATAGAACATCAACTACAATTACAGTTAATGTTGGCGATTCAAGTGATACATCGGTACATACATTCGTATCCTCAGCAGCTAATGCGATTCGCGAAGCTGATATGTGGACAGGAACATTCACTCCTCAAACTGCAACATACGATCCTATCTCAGGTGATATGGAACTAACAATTGGTCAACATGATTTACCGTTTGGTAAGTGGATTACAATTGCTCCAGAATCAATGGTATTTAGTTGCGATGTCGGTGGTGTAACAGGAACAGATGCTGCTCCATTATACGATCACCCTGCATATAAAGAACCAGTAAGAGTTAAAGCAGTTACTGCAACTACCATTACAGTTAATGTTGGTAATGCAAATGGCCATGCTAATAATCATACATTCGTAAGTGCTGAAGCTGATTGTATCGATGCTAATGCATTATTCTTCTCAGATCCTGCAAAAACAATTAAAGCATATACTCCTACAAATGCTACTTATGACCCAGTTGGTGGTGATTTCGTAATTACGATTGCAGGTCACGATCTTACAACTGATGATCATATCGAATTACAACCACAAAGTTTCGCAATGAGTTGCGCAGCAAACGGTGGAGGTACTGACTTCTCACCACGTATTGGAGACTTTGCATATAAGTTACCATTAGCAATTAGAGCAGTTACTGCAAATACAGTAACAGTTAACGTTGGCGGAGCAGGAACAAACACAGACGTACATACATTCGTAAGTGCTGATGAAGGTTCAGTTGTTAAAGTTAGAGGTTCACAACAAGGTGTATATGCATCTAGAATCTTACAAAAGAACAAAGCATATCTTCAAGCTGAAGTCGATGCATACATGAATGATAACTACTTTATCTATGATAAAGATAAATGTATGCGAGATACAGGTTATATCTTAAATGCTGTAGCCAGAGACATTGGAACTAATTCAAATGTTAACTCAATATACGTTGGTAAAGGTTATAGAATCGGTACAGTCGGTGCAAACAACGTAGTTAATAATCAGCTTACTGAAACAGTCGGCGCGATTACTTGGCTCAAAGATAAGATTGCAACCGAAGTATTAACTGACGCTGATCAAATCGCTATATCAAATGCGGCATTCGATGAAATTATCGATATTATGACAAACGGAAATGCTGCTGCTAACGATATTAACTTTGGTGGAGCTTCATTATCAGTTGATTCCCATCAAGGTGCATCTGCATTAAGAATTAATAAAACATTCATACAAAAAGAAGTTATTGCTTGGATTGCTGCTAATCATCCAGGATTTGTATATGATCAAGTAGCTTGTGAAAGAGACTTAGGTATCTTTATTGATACAGCTTCTTGGGATTTACAACACGGTGGTAATGCTGCTACAGTAAATAATTCAAGACTTTATTTTGAAAATGCTTTACCAGTATTATCTGATGGAGAAATTGTTCCAACATCTGGTGCATATGAATTTGTATCTTACTTAGTAGGACAAATCGTAAGGGGTGAAACAGTTACTCCTCTACAAGGTGTTGAAACACAAACCAAAACACTAGAAGAATCATTCAGCCCATCAAATGCTACTTACGATCCAGTAACTGGTATTATGGTACTAACAATTGGAGTTCATACTTTCGAAGTTAACGATCGTATTACTATCGATCCTAACGCTATTACATTCCAATGTGGATTTAATGGTGGTGGTACTGATTCACATCCAAATGCTAATGATCCTAAACTTGGTAAGCCATTCATTATTACATCTAAGACTAACCAAACTATTACGGTAAATGCTGGCTCAGCCGGAACTAATACTGACGTACATAGTTTCATTAGTGCTACAGCTAACAGTGTTAGAGCTGCTAATATAGCCGATGCTTATACACCAACAGACATTGCATACGCACACATGACTGGCGTTATGACAGTAACATTAGGTGACAGACACAGATTTGTTAAAGGTGATTATGTAATCTTTGATGAAAATGCAATTACATTTAGTTGCCCAACATCAGATTCTGATGCCACACCAATTAACATATCACACCCTAGACCTACTGATCCAGTATTTAACAAACCAGTTAGAATTGACTCAGTAACAAGCACAACTATTACAATGCAGGTTGGTAAAGCTGGAGTTGATAAAGTACATACATTCGTAAGTGCTACAACAAACGGTTTAAGAAGATCTCTAAATGTAGATACTGCAACTAGAGCTGTAAACCTATTTGCTCAAATTGGTGAAACAATCGAACGAAATGATGGTACAGTTCCAGCAGTTATGGAAACACCAACTATTCAACAAGAAATCATAGGTCAAAAACCTAAGTATCAAGCTGAAATCATCGAGTATATCTACGAAACATATGCAGGTCACGGTTACGAAGTAGCTAAATGTGCAAGGGATGTTGGATATATCGTTGACGCAATCTCAGAAGATCTAGAGTACGGTGGCGATAGTGCTACAGTACACTCTGCAAGATACTATTTCGAAGGTACAGTAAACACATTACCTTATTACCAACAAGAGCCATCAAGATTAGCATTTACACATATTGCTAACATAATGGAAAAAGTTGTTAAGAATGAAATCAATGAGCCAATCTTTGGTTCAAGATTCACACCAACAAATGCTACATACGATCCTGTAACAGGTATCATGGTTGCAACGATTGGTGCTCACACATTAACAACTGATGATTATATCTGGTTCACACCTGGCGCAATTACATTCTCATGTGATACAGGTTCAGGCCCAACTAATCATGCTAGCCCAGAAGCACATCATAGATTCCACCACAAAGCTTGCCCAATTATCGGCGTGACAGGTACAACTATCACAATGTGGGTATCAGCGGCTGGAGCATATTCAGGAGCTCATACCTTTGTAAGTGCTCTAACTGATGGGTTATCACAAATCACTGGTAACCTTGCAATGCAAGATATTACACTTAACACAGCGGATGCTGCAACTGGCCTGGAAGCTAAGAATCTAGCGATGGTTATTGCCAACGTTGTAGATGATAGATTAGTAGTTCCAGATTATACTGGATCGCTTGACGTATCGGTTGGACAACAAACACCACGTGCATTACCAATTGCAAATGCTGCTACTGCTCCTCTTATGGAACCAAGCAGAACATTCGCAAGAAAATCACTACAATGGAACAGAGCGTTTATCCAAGAAGAAGTTGTACGATTTGTTAGAGATAATAACTATACATACGATGAAGCAAAATGTGCTAGAGACGTAGGATTCATTATCGATGCGGTTGCAAGAGATGTTCAGACAGGTTCTGATTATCCTTCACAATACTACGGTAGAGCATACAGAGTTGGTAATGCATTAGCACAAAATGTAATTAACGAACAGTTATCAGAAACAGTTGAAGCTATTGAATATGTTAGAGATGATATTCTACCAAGACTATCAGGCGCTGCATTAACAAGAGCAACCAATGCTTTCACTAATGTAATTAACATTATGAAAAACGGTACAGCTGGTATCACATATGATTATGGTACAGCAAACGTTGGTAGCTCGGATGCTTCTGCAACTGGAGGATTAACTCTTAACATTCCATTCTTCCAAGAAGAAGCGATTGCATGGATTGCGGTTAATAATTCAAGCTTAGTATATGATGAAGCAAAATGTAGAAGAGATACAGGACTCTTAATTGAAGCTGTAGCTTACGATATTAGACACGGTTCTAACGTCGCAATGAGAGATTTTGCTAAGCTATACTTTGAAAATGGCATTAACGTAGGATTACCTTTAGCACAAAGAGCCCCCACAGCGGCCCTCTATAATCACCTAGCTGCCGTTGCAGAGCAAGTTGTACTGAAACAAACAGTTACACCTACCTCTGGAAACTCAGAAGCTCAGGTAACATCTGGGTTCGGTAACGTGGTTGGAGCATCTGGTATTGAAGTTGAATTACTAATCAAAATCGTAGCAGATATTATTACTGACGATTCATTAATTAACTTACCACAAATTAGAGAAGCTACTGTAACTGATGCTGCGGCAACAGGTTATGATCAAGAGGCTTCAAAAGATATTATCCTTGGACGCAAAGAAGCTCTAGGATCATCGGTTGTTCAATACTTAAGTGATAAGTTTAGCTTCCTACAGTACGAAGAAGCAAGATGTAGAAGAGATACAGGTTATATCGTAGATGCAATATCACATGACATTCAATATGGTGGTAATGCTGCAATGCACGGAACTGCAGAACTTTACTTTAAAAATGCAGTAAATATCTTGCCAATTGACCAACGTCAAGCAACAAGAGAAGCATTCGAATATATGGCTAAAGTAGTTCAACATGTTGTACGTAATGAGCATGTTGAAAGAGAACTTGGTGATCAGTTCACACCAACAGGTGCAACATACGATCCAGATACAGGAATCTTTACAGCAACACTTGGTTCAGGTCACGGCTTAGTAGCTGGTGATTATGTAACGATTGCTCCTGAAAGTATTGTATTTACATGTGCACTAGATGGTGACATTGCTGAACATCCATCACCACAAGCTGGCGATCCATACTATAATAACCCATATTACATTACATCAGCTGATGCAACGACCATCACAATGCAAGTTGGTAAAGTGGCTTATGGTAAAGGTGGCGGAGCACATACATTCGTAAGAGCAAGTTTAAATGCGATTTCACATGTTACTGGTAACCCAGTTAAACAAGAAATGCCAACTATAGCAGTAAGAAGAACAATCGCTTCTGAAGCTATGAACCTTGCATTAATGTTAAGCAAAGTATCAGATGATAATAGCCCATCAGCAATACCTGCAAGAGTTGATCCATTCACACATTGGGTTGATGCAGATATCCTAGCTGCTAAGAACGCTATTGATAATGGCACAGCTCAAATGGCAACTGATCTACAGACATACATTTACGATACTTACAATGGTATTAGTTACTCTAAAGAGAAATGTCGTAGAGATGTTGGTACAATGATCGATGCATTATCGCATGACGTTAACTACTCAACAAATTATGCAACGGTACAAACAGCTGGACTTTACTTTGTAAATGCAGTATCAGTATTACCAAAAGATCAAAGACAACAAACTGCTAAGTTCTTTACTGAATTAGCAGACACTGTAGAGAAGATCGTACAAGGTGGAACAGTAGATACTTCAATCCTAAGCCATAGTGCTGGAACACAGGATACAACAACATATACAGCCGCTACTCCGGTTGAGGCTGAAGAAGTTGCTGATCTAACAAGAATCGTAGAAGATTGTATCAGAAGAGATTCAATAGATGCTATCCCAGCGATTACTGATCCTAACCTAGCATGGGTTGCGGCTGATAAAATAGAAGCTGCTGCAGAGATTGATGATAATCTTGACGAATTGGCTGACGATGTTACTCAGTTCTTGAAAGATACATTCACAATCGTAGATTATTCTAAAGCAAAATGTAGAAGAGATGCTGGTTATATCCTAGATGCTATGTCTTGGGATCTTAACTACGGCGGTAACTTAGCTACTCGTTGGAATGCAAACTTCTACTTCTGGAATAACCAATTAAGAGTTCCTGAAGATACAAGAGAAGCTACAGCTCAAGCATATCGTCAATTAGGCTATATTGTTTCACAAGTAGTTAGAGGTACATATCCTGGTCAGGTTATTAGATCTGAACTTGGTACTGAAGTACAATCTCAACAGGCAACTGATCTAGGATTAATCTTCTATAACGCATTATTCTATAACGATGTTAACAAACTTGGACCAACGATTAACCCGAACTTTGCTTGGGAAACTAATAAGACATTCAACTTTGCTAGAGAAATCGTTCAGAATAACAGAGAAAAGATACAAAGAGAAACACAAAGATTCATTACTTCTGAATATAAGTTTATCGATCTACCTAAAACTTATCGTGATGCAGGTAACTTCCTTAAAGTTATTCAAAATGATTTCAAATATACTGATCCGTCGCTTAACCCGACTAATCTTTATAATAATCCAAACGGTGGTGCTGGTGCAGATCAAGCTTCAAGATCATTCGTTGGTGCATTATTTAATATCGATGCACAGCATGTATTCCCAGTGTTTAACCCACCGGCAACATTTGCTAATTGGAGAAACTTAAGATTCAAAGGAACTGTTAACGGACAAGCTAACTTACCTGATCCAACAAATCCTGATTTCAGTCAAAAGAAATGGGATACGTTCATCGCTTCTACAGATAATAACGGTAATCGTTATGCAGGAGAGATATTCTACTGGACTGGTACTACATGGTCAGCACAAGGTGCGGTCGGTGCAAACAATACTGATTTACTAGATTCTTTCGTAGGTGCTTGGACACAAATGAAAACTTATATAAATAACAATATCGCGCCAGACCTAACACATAGAAATATGGTAACAGAATTGATTGATAACGTAATTATAGATAGTGTTATAAGACCTAACTTCTTGGTCTTCGGATCACTAGTTGAATCCATCGCTCACCAGTTTAACGGTGCATCGGCAGGTGTTAACAGAAACGCCTTACCGCTGAACTTTAGAAACGTGGGTGCTGCTATCGGCGCTAATGCTTCGGTATTATCGGAAAATGGCGGACGAATCAGATGGTCTGGATCGGACGAATTAAATAACCAGTACTTCGCGAGAGGTTTGAAAATTAATGGTAGAACAGGTCGAATCGAAGGTCGACCGTTTACATCATCAGTAAGAAAACTCGCACGAAGGGCATCTAACTCAAGGGCATCACTATAATGACTATTACAACAATCGAAACATCACAGGCACCAGATGCCAAACCGGTTGCCAAAAGTTTTACTTTAACTACCAACTGGCAGACGATGATTGAAGTCCCAAACTATGAAGTACCGGAGTTAGTCTTCGGTGGTTCAACAACAGTAGAACCAGGCGTAGGCGAAGTTATTTCGCCTCTGATCTTATGTAACTTTACTGCAAATACAGTAGCTGTAGACGTTAGAACATACAGGTTCGACGTTAATGATACATTTTGGATTATCAGGAACTTACAGATTCCAGCATATGACACAATTCCATTACCACTTAACGGCCAATTCTTTAAATCAGGTGATTTATTAGAACTTAAATGTGATACAAACTTAGCCGTTGATTCTTCATTATCCTTTACTCTTGGTCAATCCGAAGAGGATGATGTATAATGGCATTTAGATCAATAAGCGGTAGCAAAATAATAGGGCAGGGACAGCCACAAGCTGTTCCTATTCAATTAGATCCAGCTCCATATACAGGAGCCGTCGCTTATGGTAGCGATGGTCTGATATATGTATCAAACGGAACAGCATGGACTGCGGTTGGTGCTGGTATACAGGGAACAACAGGTTTACAAGGAGATCCAGGTCTTCAGGGTTTACAAGGAGATTATGGTCCAGGATTCGATGTAATCGGTTCTGTAGCTGACGTAGATGCTGGCGGTGACCAACAATTAACTTTAAACACAGCTTTTCCTAGTGCAGCACTTGGTAATGCTGTAATAGATAATACTGATGATGAGTTATGGGTTTACGATGGTACAACTTGGGTAAACATTGGTTCATTCAGAGGTGTACAGGGTTTTACTGGTAATCAAGGCGTTCAAGGACCACAAGGTACTATTGGTGAAGAAGGTATCCAAGGCTCACGTGGTTTCCGTGGTTTCCAAGGTATGCAGGGTACTCAAGGTTTTATTGGTATCCAAGGCGTGCAAGGTATTCAGGGTAACCAAGGGACACAAGGACCACAAGGGGTGCAAGGTGTCCAAGGAATCCAAGGGGACTTTGGTATTCAAGGTACTCAAGGACCACAATCAATTCAAGGTATGCAGGGAACACAGGGTATCCAAGGTGATACAGGTTTCCAAGGCTTTAGTGGTGATGATGCAGGCCATGTAGTAGAATACAGACTTACAGATCCTATTGTAGAA
>Ga0209092_10003599_pt1 | contig 13369 bp, 11 predicted proteins | sample FraStrMetagenome_FD_187446 | JGI IMG/M metagenome (GOLD analysis project Ga0209092, IMG submission 187446) | Marine eukaryotic phytoplankton communities from Arctic Ocean - Fram Strait ARC3M Metagenome (SPAdes) (version 2) | ecosystem: Environmental > Aquatic > Marine > Oceanic | place: Fram...
TTCTGTCCTTGCCTTTATTGATGTTCACGCACTGCTTACAAACACACGTGTACGTTGGTTTGTACTTGTGCGTGCGAGTGAGTAAGTGCGCCAGCCTGCGCCTGCGATGATTTCCTACATTAAGAGTAGTCGCATCAAAAAGAGATCCTTTAGATGTCATGAACGACACTGAGCATTTTTACGTATTCAACTACAACCGTCACATCACTAAAGTTTAATCGTGGCAATCTAGTCGTTTTAGGTCTCGGTTGTACTGCAAACTTTTTCCAATGCATTCACAATTGCTTAGTAAGAGTCCCGCGTCTCCCGCAATGTCTATAAGATGCATCAAAGCAAAAATTGACCCCTTTTGAGTTTATCTTTCATCTACGACTTTCAATCTCTTGGTCGCCTGCTTTATCGTTAACTGCTGCGTTCTCGCTTCTTGTTTGATGGCTTTATAGATACATCAAAAATATGGGGTTTATTGGCAGCACTCATGGATATATACGACATGTATATTCTCTCTAGAGAGAGGCACTCACACGATACGTTAGGTTTCTGATGGACACATTGCTTATGCCAGTCAATTTAGCCACGAGCACGAAAAAATTAATCGATTATTCACTACAATGAGAAAGTATAACTTTTTCCGAAAGATATTAAACACAAGTATTCTAATTAATTAGATATACCTTCACAACAGGGTCAATAATTCTAGCTATCCATTTTCTTGCAGAATACGTACGTAATCTATTTTTCATAAATCCAACTAGCTGAACAGCTTTCCCACTCACTGACGCCTTCTGGAAACCAAAGAGCAATCTCGGCATTGGCAGATTCAACGGAGTCACTTCCATGGCAAATGTTGCGCCCAACCTCAATACAGAAATCACCGCGGATGGTACCCATGGCACTCTCAGTAGGCTTGGTAGCTCCAAGCATCTTACGTCCTTCCAAGACGACGTTGGCACCTTCCCAAACCATGCTGACAACAGGACCGCTAGTCATGTAATTAATAAGACCAGCGAAGAATCCTTTGGAACTAAGGTCCGCATAATGCTTCTCCATAAAATCGCGTGGGGGCGACCATAACTTCATAGCAACAAGTTTGTATCCCTTCGCTTCAAACCGAGCAATAATTTGTCCGATGAGACCTCTTTGGACGCCATCAGGCTTGATCATTATGTCTATTCATGCAAGTAAACATTTAAAAGAATTGTGAGTTTATCATGATCAACGTGTTAACACCAAGTTTGTAGACATGTTTTTAATACTTTTGTTTTATAATAAAACTCTAAATAATCCACCCTGACGAACAACAAACACAGCATTACGCATAGAACTTACAAGTGCGCTCCATGTTCCTGAGTGGGTGAATAATAATGGGTAGGTAGAATTAAGATGAAGTGTAAAGGAGGTGTTGTTCAACTCTCAAAACAACTGTATGTTACTAAAAAGATGTACATCAGTCATACTCGCGTAACGTAGAAAGAAATTTTCGTCCATTCGTTTTTTCTGTTATCAGTTATCAGTTATCAGCGCACACAGCACACACACATTTGTACGAGAATCTTCGAATGATTCCTTCGAAGTACGTCGTAGCTCGTAGCCGAGTTTTGAAGCTATATAAGCTTAAAGCGAAGTCACTAAAATGCCACATCATACCAAATCTCGCTGGCACGCCGACTCAAGTGTCACAACTCACAACTCTTTTCTTCGTGTTTCGAGATATACGAGAGATACATACATGTGCGCTCGTACCTCGTACGAGTATGTGTCATCATTCATCATGATTCATGATATCATCTTTCTCTTTTTACAAAATATAAAATATAATATATGTAACGTCCTAAAGATCACATTCTTTATTCTTTGGTGGACAGCTTCATCATACCATTACATTCGTTAATACATGCACATTTATTAATATCCTCATTACGGAACTCCTACATAACTCTCTCCTTGTGTCTGTTTCAAAATGAATACTGCAATCCTCCTGTTCATCCTCGCTTCGGTTTTGTTCGTGGCAAACGTCGAAGCATTGAGCATTTCTCCGAAAGATCGTAAGAGTATGAATTCATTCTCTCGTAGATCGTTTGTTGCTTCAACGTCAGCTGCTGCCGCGTTGGCAGTCACGGGCAGTCTCCCATCGAAATCACAGGCTGTGCAAGTGTATAATACGCCCAATGGTATCAAGTATGCAGTGCTGAAGGAAGGTTCGAGCAAAGCTGTTCCTCAGTCAGGTGATATCGTAGCTGTAGATTATACCGGTTATTTGACGAATGGACAGATTTTTGATGCTACACACTCTGAAGGCAAGAAGAATAATTTGTTGTTCAAGCTGGGAAGTGGTAGCGTGATTCCTGGATTGGATGAAATAGTTTCAGGTATGAACGTTGGGCAAAAGGTGCAGGCCATTATACCGGCCAAGTTCGCGTATGGAGATAAGGGCGTATGTTTAGAGAATGGTGAATGTTTGGTGAAACCAAATGAGACACTAGTATACGATGTGTTTCTCATTAAGAGCAGTATTCCGCCACCTTAAATAGCAGGCGATCACCGTTGATTTTCTTTTGTGGAGGTTTCTGTGGCTAGACGATAACGAAGTTTTAAAGTAAAAAAGGCATTTCTTTTTCTTAAATTTCACACCATGCAAGATGGTAACTAGACCGCGCACAATTTTGCCGATTGTAACGTTGATTTTCTTGTGTATATTTCCATGGCTATAGGCAATGAGGAGAGGTTAAAAGTTAAAACGGTATTTCAAATTATTACACAACATACGAGACGGCAACTAGACCAAACACAATTTTGTCGAACGTAAAGTCCAACAGTACATCGATATTGGAGAACATAACAACGTATCAGTGAGTGTTGAAGATATTAATGAAACTATTTTTCCTACACGGCGAATACCACGATGTACCTACAAGAACAAATCTTGGTTGAGACCAAAAGGAACGCATCTTTGTATATACTACTGGATAAAATCTAAATCTGTTTACTCCTTTAAAGCTTAGAAATGTTGTATCTGCGACTAGATAAAATCTAAATCTGTTTACTCCTTTAAAAGCTTAGATATGTTGATGATACTGACACAGTAAAAACACTGGGATGATGATGAAATTATCAAGTTTATGTCAACGTCCCTTTCCAAAAAGGTTTCATTAGAATGCTACAATTGAATAACATTTAAGTGCTCAGCTCAAGGTAAATGTAATGAAGATAATGCCGTTCAAAATATCTACAAAAGTATGAAAACTTGTCTCTTGGGCATGCGTGCATATTGTACATCTCCCGAAAATGTGATGGATTCAAAATATTGTTGTGCACATTCCACTGGGACACTCGCCAAGTTTTCCAAAACCAATATCAATATCAAAAAATACCCTCAAAAATGGAGCAACAAACAAACAACCATAAACCATAACTTGAATGGTAATAAACGTCAATATAGCTGCCCCAGTGACAGACCGACCAGCTACAGCAGCAGAGGCGAATTTATTTAAATCAAATCCATTGTTGCTACGCCAAGCCCGGAGCTGAACGTCAACCTTATCCGGTGTAGCAATTCCACTTCCCCAAGCCCAGGTGTCAAACACTGCATCAAGTGCTACATCAGGAATCGGATAACTCTTTTTACTTACCTCCCTTTCAAATTCGGACTTCAACTCAATTCCGCCAACTACCTCTCCAGTACTGGGATCGACAGGCCACCCTACAAATTTGGCATTACGAATGTTATCTTTAAACATTCCACGAGGGAGCCACATGGGAGGATTTTCAGGGTCTACCAAATTATCGCTTTTGGCACTGGGCAAATTCTTCCAATCCGCTACACTTTGAACATCGCGAATCCTTCCCACAATTGCTACGACGTCAGCTAATTTTACAGGTTTTCGAGCAAATAGTAACTTGGAATTCGGTATATCGGGGCTCACGCTGGAAGCGCTCGTCGATACTTTAGCAACGGAATCATCATCTCCGCCGGCTCGTTGCCCTAATATCGTTCCAAGCATGAGTTTATTTGCAGCGATTGCCGGAGGAATGAGACCACCACCCAAAAATGCTACAATAGCAATTGATTTTGTCAACTCGCCCATTTGATCAAAATTAAAAGACAACGATGTGCTGGTAGCAGTGTCCGGTACACCCATAATGGACCTCAGCTGATTACTTTTGGGTATGGAGAAACTACGTTTCTGATGTTTTGACTTTGACGTTACAACGACGAACGAATGGACGTCCATCGTCAGAAGAAGCAGAGATGATGCTGCAGAGAGAATGGAAATGTTGCCTAAGATCATCATTTGAATATGTGATTGTAAGACAATACGCAGTGCTTTGTTTTGGATGGATTTTATGATTTTATGATTTTATGATTTATTTGACTGTGTTGATGACTGTGTTGAGTATTGAGTACATTATTTGTACTACAGTGGATCTTTTATCGGATATGTAATTTTGACTTTTACACCCAAAACGTCAAATAGATCTAGACTCTAGACTCTACTCGTGGAGAAGATACGTATTTCGTCGTACGTACGTGTTAGAATTTTCTAGTAAAAGTGTTTTTAATTTCGTCATCTTCTTCATCAGTTACTGTTTACATTTTATATTTTCTGTTTTGAAAGTAGACCTTATCACGCTAAATCCTATGAAATTTATGTCGGCCAGGATGTATTCTTGTACATTTGCTAATTCTTTTCTGCCAAATAGGATACGTTTGCTAGCGATTACAAAAACTAATACGATCAAATTTATTACCTGCCTCCTGCCTCTTCAATAATTCGCATTTACAAAATCAAGCACTTTTGATTAACAATCGTCAGGACTCATAGTTTAAATTATCGTTGGACAAAAAATATACTTGTTGAATGTGATTCTTTGTTAAGTTTTCACACAGTCCAATGACAACTCGGTAGAAAAGAAGAGAGTTAATTGTCACCTTTAGTAGCACTAAGAAATTTAAAATTACTAATTCAGTAGTAATCTACCGGTAGTTCAAGTCCCAACGCATGGCCCTGTTTTTAATCAGCTTCGGTGTCTACAAAAGATAGCAATCGGCCTTACTGTCACATAATTCCGATGAACGAAACCATGTACCGTCTTCACTCTTTCGTATATACCGCGAAGTGAGATAACGGAGATCAAAACATTATTATTAGCAATATGAGGCACACTATTTCGAAGCGACTAGTTGCAGATAAAGGATTAAGGACGATATTATATGGTCTTCGAACCCTATATGGTCTTCGAACCCTATGGAGTTCAGGTCATAAGTGACGAATTCAAAGGGACATAGATTAAATCAAAAGGAAAATGGATTAAGATAATCTTACTCCGAAAGATATTGGACCCAAGAAGATTCACTGGTCGAAAAAATCTATGCTGATGGATACTTACTTTCAATTGTATTAGGTTCAAAGAATTTATTGGATACTCAGATAGAAAAGCACGTTATGTTACAAAGAGATTATGTATCACATTTGATTCGGGGATTGAGAAACTTTTGAATCAATACTTCGATTTGAGAAATCAAGAACAGTCTCCGTTCAATAAGATTCTAATCCATCTCCGTATTAGTCTTTGATAATTGGGAGTGAGAGATCTTAGCTTAGAGAGATATCCGATTGAACCCTTCCCCTCCTGCTGCAGAGCCATGATGACTGGGAATCGCATAAAAATATTGAAAAGATATTGAGTGGAACACTATTTACGAGAAAGCAGTCGACAGTCTTAACATGGTTTATGGAGTACAAATATTTCATATCGTGTAAAAACAGGCTCAAGAAACATTGAATCTTGATGTGTGATGAATATCCCTCGATATTCTCAGATGATGAAACTAATTTACTTTCAAGTGATATGAATGACAATAACTTTCTTTCTTACATTCATATTGACTGGATAGATCAGGGATATATACTACTCAACAATTCCCTTAATATTGAAAGAAAGTACCAGATATAACATCGTTTTATGAATTCTTAAAATGAGGAAGGTCACTCAATCTTAGAATAGAATGGTATCAATTTGCTCGTGGATGGTTACTTTGGAAAAATTCGTAAGAAAGGTGGGCAACATATTTATTTCTTGGCTACAGCGACGGCAAAACAGCAAGAACTAGAATATGTGACTCCTACGGGCTCTATGGGTTATCAGAGAAAAAGCAGTAACGCTTAACTCAAGAAGAGATGTACCGCGGTATCGCAGCGTTGAAATATATGAAAATTAGGCCTGAAGGTGAATTAATGATCCTTTATTTTAGCAAAAAAAAGCATAGCAAGCGGCTACTTAGGCAGCATGTGCTAGAAATTCAAGGGCTTACTACTCAATATTTGGAAAGTCCTGCTTCAATAACAGGGAAAATGATTACTCATATTTTATATTTAATTATGTGATGGATGCTACTACCCCTCTTTCCGTAAGAGGACGATTTCTAAATTACTCCTTATAGCTGTCACAAAATAGATGCTAAGAACTATAGTACAGCAGAAAAACCTGTTCCCTGGTAAAATCAAGAGCATGTGAAGACTGAAATGACCCATCACCAGGCCATCATCCATCGCTACCACAGTTTTGAAAATGATGATTTCTAGAAATTAGATGTCGATGAAAGAAGCTACTGTATATCATAAAGTGAACTCGATGTAAACGGAGATCTTCGAACATCTTAATCCCTCAGACTGTTATTCATATAACGCCCCTCAAATGTGAAGTTCGATCGTTTATTATAGGTCTATTATTAATAACTCTTTAATATATATCATAAAGGACTTTATTTGCATTGTATTTTATAGTTTCTTATTTTTATTTTATAACTTTAAAATTACTATCTTTGTTTGTTTCCTATGATCGGTATGCAGTTTGTTCGTTCGAGTACCACTTCAATTTGATTACTCTAATCCCTTCTTTCCCCAAGAAGAGTTCACGCCAACGACAACAGTAGACGCAGCCGAGCCCAATGGAACAAAGGAACTTCCATCTTCTTCCAAATTATATTTCTGCTGCTGCTTGCGCCCTCCCTTTGACGAGTTTCCACTTGCAGTTGTGTTGCCGCCAGAAGACGAGCCATTTCCACCACTGCTTTTCTTCTTACGAAAGGAATTGTTCTCCTGCTCATTTTTCTTACGAATATCGTAAGCCGTTGGAACACTGCCACGCGGCTGTTCACTATACCAAACCTTTTTGGCTTTCAGCTCTTCGATGCTGCTCGGTACAGCTTCCAAACTCATCGGAGGATTTAAGTTCAACCATCCAAACTGCTCAAACGTGTCCACATTCAACTTAAAGAGAACTTTATCCTGATTCTTAGTATCCTTTTGCTTCTTATTCTTCTTCCTGACACTTTTTCCCTTGCCCATTTTCAAATACATATCATCGTCTTCGTTCTTCTTCGATGTCATCGGCTTAAAGTTGGCAAAAGGATCGTCCACTACTTTCTTCACCGTAGCACTTTCATCCTTCGCACCAGACATCTCCTTCTTCGCATCATCACTGCTCAAGTGCGTATCCTGCAAATATTTCACCAAATAATCGCACAATCCCATTTCCTCTTCATAAGGAATTTTCTTGGCTTCCTCGGCTTCCTTCGCAGCACGACGGGCTTCCTCTTCCTCTTCGCGCTTCTTCTTTTCTTCCTCATACTGCATCTTACGTTGAAGACGCACTGCACGTGTGTAGTTGTACCATTCGTTATTGGCAACACGGAACGTATCGCGCCTAGTACGGATGTCTGCCTTGATGGAGTTTATCGTGTTACGGACACCATTGCGTTCCTGTACAAGTCCCGGTATAACGGCACGTGTCGATTCATGTTTGGCGTTCTGTTCATCCACGATCTTACGCTGTGCATCGATCTGCTTATAAACGGCATCCAATTCCTTCTTCTTCGCATCGATGGCAACATTAAGTTCTTCACGACTCTTCTTAATTTCATTCAAAGAATCCTTCTTGGCATCCAAATTGGCAATGGTACGCTTACTGGCAACCAAGAGATCAATTTCTTTCAACAGTTTCTTTTCATCCTGCAAACTCATAGATGTCGTGCTTTGAATGCGTTGAAGACGAGCAATCTCAATCTCGATTTCCTCCACGGAGTTGTAACGGACACTCTGACTTGCGGATTTACGCTCGGCTACGAGTTTATCGGCCGTAGCTCTGATCTGCTTCTGCATCGCGATCAGAGACTCGCGTTCCTTCTTAAGGACATTGGATTTCTCAAAGAGAGAACTTAGCTCCTTACGAGCTACGGCAGCTCCATGATCCTGCTTGCTAGCTGCTGCTGCTGCGTTGATTTTCTCGGTGATGGCATCGCGTTGAGATTCGAGGGCGGTGATTTCCACATTCTTCTCATCGATCGCTGCCTGATGAGTCGCCTTATCGGGACGTTCGACCTGCAATCACAGTCACATCACACAAATATATAAGTTACATATAAATAAGTTATAAAAGGAATGCTTGTAGGTATGTCACGTAAGATAAGATGAGTAATCACACAATTCAAAAAGCACACACACAAAGATTTGCCTTCAAGTTACAAATCACAACCGTACATTGGTAATGTAATGAAACTAAGACTCAAGATATTTCACCACACAAGACCGCGATGTTCATGTCCATGTCCATGTCCATGATGGATATTTACACATGACATGACATGACATGACACGACACGACTTACACGAGGGATGGGTTTACTAAAATCAAACATCTCCATGAGTTTCTCTTCGGGAACATCATCGTCATTGTTGCGACGTTTGTTGGGCTTCGCATTCGGGGGTGCCGCCTCATCCAAAGTGGTTGCATCTTTCGCAGCGTCCGTAGCGGCGGCAGTGGTAGTCTCTACGACTTCCTGAGTAGCAGCAACGTTGGTATCTTCCATGCTCATGATTCTGTTATTACTCATATATTATATAATGCACGGATACAGACAGACATAGACTGAGAAAATGAGAAAGTGAGAAAGTGAGAGTAAAACAGAGTTACTAAGATCCGAGAGAGTGTGCAATCGAATAAGGCACAGCGTTGGCGTTGGCGTTGGCGTGGAGCGTGAGCAGGGAGCAGGAGCGGGCGGTGTATGTGTATGTGTATGTGGGCGGTGGAGGATCGGTGTAGGGTGTAGGGGCCGGTGGGAAGGGTTTGCTGTACCTGGTACAGGTGCGTTACCATTTACCTTTCCCCCGCCCCGTGTTAGTTTTTGCGATGCAGCGTTTTGGACCACACATCTGGATTTCGTTAAAGGTTCGTATTATGACGTCATATTCGAGTGTGCACAGGGTTTTTGGAAGATTTCTATGGAAAGAATAAACGCGTGTTTTGTGTTTTGAATTTTGAAAGGTATCTAGTATCTACGTAGATCTACTAATTTCATGTCGCCGTATTATGAAAGTTCGTATTTTTGAGATAGAACTTCGCATTTGGATTTGCACTTTCAACACTACGAATCACAAAGAGGATGAGTTGTAAGTTGTATTTTAAATAACTACACAGTAATACAGATTAAAAAACAAGAGTAGAAGTTAATAAAATAAAAGCTTACAGTTAAAAAAAAAAACAATCACATATCACATACGCAAATCTCCTCTTTAGGAAATTCACAAAACAAAACTACCGGTAGCCTCTTTTGGAAATTCACTAAAAACAAAAGTATCACAACTAAGATTCTTATTTAGACCCTAAGAACAAACACTAAAGTAACCTCTTTTGTCGTTTTCTCATGAATAAATGAATGGGACAAATAGAATTTTCCAAAAATCCCGAAAAAAGTCCATTCCTGCGAGCAGCATATGTCGTACATGTACCCGTACAATTACAACACATTTATTAATAAAAGTAAAGTAGACAGCAATGGCCGATAATCGCCCGGCACCATTGATTCATTTCACTCAAAATTTGTGAGTGGCACAAAGGTGTACAATGGTGCCGTATTTTTACTTCTTACTAAAATTACTAAATTATTCCTAAAGTTCTCGAGAAGAATTGATTTCGAATTACATATCGAATACGAACACCATTTCGTAATCCTTTGTCATTCCTCTTGATTCAAACTCCATTCTGAATCGATGAACTCCAAGTGTGGAAAATGTGAAAGATCAAATGCTAATCTGTTCTCTGTATTCCTTAATTCTCAAATTAGGTCATCATGCCATTCACCAAGAAAGCATGAGCTTTTGTCAGTCCTCTTGATTCAAACTTCATTCTGAATCGATGAACTCCAAGTGTGGAAAATTTGAATGACCAAATGCTAATCTGTTCTCTGTATTCCTTAATTCTCAAATTAGGTCATCATGCCATTCACCAAGAAAGCATGAGCTTTCCTCACTTGTGCCTTTGTCCATATGTCAGAAAAATTCCATTTACCATTCGTTTTAAGTGGACGACAGATTCCAGCAGCTGTTGCCTCTCTAGTCATATGATAAGATATTGCCACATGAGTAACGTTGATGGAATATTTTCATTCATGATCACACTTCTATTGTCACCTAGAATCGGTGTCGGGCGAGTAACCTTGACACCTTAACATATATCTTACTGACATCACTTCCTCTACAGCAGTCTTCATTGCCATGAACTCCGCAGAATATGTGGATGTTTCAATGGCACCCTGCCTTCGCACAAGTGCGAAAACTGGCGTTCTACCAACGAAAATGATTATTTCAGTAATTGACCTTCGACTCACCTTGTCATGTGCATGGTCGCTGTCGATATATGTACTGATGGCAAGCTCGTCAAACAAAGGCATAGGTAGTTTATTATCCTTCTGCTCCATGGCATCAGGATATTGTTCTAGTAATTTCTTTGAGATATCGATCTCTAGATTGCCCTCGGCCCCACTAGCCACTACGATCGGGTCTCTAGAATCGATGCGAATCCTTCTGTTGGAATATTTCTTTATATAGCCAAAAACATATAATGCTCTGTCCATGTGACCTTGCCTCGGACAGGCAATAAAGCGTGACAGGGAAGATACTGCAAACGCAATATCAAACCTAACAATAGTGACAATCCAATTTAACATCCCAATCCGCATCTGATATTTTGTGTGTTCATCATCATCTAAATGCTTCGATTCATCTAGTTCCGGGTGATCCCCTGCTACCATCGGGATATCGTGTTTAATTAACGTACCAAACATATTTTCAATACGACGAATTTCCTTCCTTGATGTAGGTCTTGCAGCCCATACACCATCGACCTTTACGATCTTTCTTAAAATCGTTCCCAGTTCACTGGGAGCATACCGACCGAGTATGGGCTATTTGGGAATTTGACTCAACTTGGCTTGGATTTCAATCCTGGTAAAACCGGAACTGTACCTACTGAACTAATGGAATGCGATAAGCTGTCCTTACTTTCCTTACACGATACAGGGATATCAGGCAATTTGACATTTTGTGATAGTCTTGGGGAAAGTCTTGTGGTTCAAGTACCTGATTTGTCGATGTGTGTGAAGAATGCGAGTGTTGTTGTGAAATATTGTTTTGAGGAACATGATATAGTTGTTCAGTATACTAGTCGTATCGTATTCTGGAAGGGAAAGATAACTCTATTTATTATTAATGCATGCAACTATAATGAACCATACGTTGAAATTTTATTTTAAAGCGTTGTGGAATGGACTGATGCAAGTTTCTGGTTACAGGCGTATCAGATCTCTCGCTGGGTTACCTGTATTTGTTGAGCTTCCAGTTCAGGTTCCAAGGTCAGCTTTATGTTTGACTGTTGCGTGACCTGCGATAATGCAGTTTTTCATTGTAATAATTTGAAGGACATGAAAAAAGAACTATCAAGTCATGATGGGCGAACGAGGGCATTCAAACAGAGATATACGCAAGAGATTGATGAAGCATTTGGCAACCAACGAAGGAGTCGTTTAACTAGGCGTTTCAGCAATCGGTGTTGAAAATTCAGCAGTCGGTGTTGAAAGATTTTCTAGCGTGAGTCCCTCAGAATTTTATGTAATAAAGAAAACATTGGACGAACGCATTCCATCATTGAGATTAAAGGCATCCGTAAGTAATTATTTCTATTTGAAATAGAAGTCACTTATGTTTAGATTTGCTTAAATAATTCGAATCTATAAACAGTCTCTCCTGTCTCATCCATATGCATGTGTAGTTTTCATATTCATGACTATTATTTAAATTACCCGTCATGTATGTTTTGGACTATGGAATGAGGAAAAAGAAAGCATCCCATCATTGCAACAAGACCAATGAATGTAGCATTGAGAGCAATCGTGAAGCGAACTCCGCAACTCTCCTTCGAAGACTCCCGAACAACGAAACATTAAGAATATCTCTTTCTCGTCCTCATTTAAGACAATACATGCGGAACATCAATATATTTTGAAACCTCGCACCCATTTAGTTATTTTCCTTATATCAACGTAATACAAAATACGGTAGGTATATGACATATGTAACTTCACAACGGAGATATATGATCTTATAGTACTCAAACAAGAATAAGTAATGCGAGCAGTTAAAAGACTATGAAAGAAAATGCAATATGACGAAAATGGGATGGCATCAAATTCGATGTCATTTGAATAGTTTATCACCTACTATCCTCGGTATGTCTTGATAAAGCATTACCAACAAATTATGTAAGACTCCCGTTGTTGTCTGATTTTAGTGTTGCTTTTAATAGTATTGAGGGATCATTGCCGAACTCGTTTTTCTTCGATTCTGTTATTGCGATTCCAGGTCGGTAATTTAAATATGCTACTGATGATGACTGTCTGTGATGGAATTTGTTCATTGCGATAATTAACAAAAGTGCGAATACCATTAACTGAAGTATTTTTTCACCAAGTTCAACTTTGTATGAGATATCCTTACGTAAATCTATAAGCAAATATGTAAGGAATTTATACACGATGTCGTTGCTTGTAGCATTATAGGGCGTTTATGCCTACCCAAGCGATGGATATTGGAGATTTCTTAACAAAGAAAGTAAAAAGTAAGTTCTTGTGAAACTTTCAGCGACTACGAGAAATGACTTCACCGCCCTTTTACCCAAACGTTAGAACGAATCTCTTCGAAAAAGTAGTGACGACAAACAGGTTGAATAAAGAGGGAAGCCATGCACCCAAAAAATCCTAATGTGAAAATTCTTTTTCATTTAAGAACGACGGGTGGATATATATATATACATATATATGTGTGTGTGTATGAGCAAAAGTTAACAAAGAGTAGAAGTTAATAAAAGAGAAAATTCACAAAATGGTTGTTTTTTTTTGTAAATTTCACTAAATGGTTGATTTTTTTTGGATATTTTTATTTTGAGTCTACTTATTGATTTTGCAATAAGTAATTTTCCATGTTCGCTATCCTCATCTCACTTTTTTCCGTCTATAATTGACAAAATTACAAATCTA
>Ga0209092_10003602_pt1 | contig 13364 bp, 11 predicted proteins | sample FraStrMetagenome_FD_187446 | JGI IMG/M metagenome (GOLD analysis project Ga0209092, IMG submission 187446) | Marine eukaryotic phytoplankton communities from Arctic Ocean - Fram Strait ARC3M Metagenome (SPAdes) (version 2) | ecosystem: Environmental > Aquatic > Marine > Oceanic | place: Fram...
TATGTTCAATCGTATGGTGAGGTGAGTGCGAGCTAACTCACCTCAACTTTCATGATTTTTGGTATTTATTTTTTTTATCATTTGTTTTGAATTATCTAGTCACACAATCTAGTCACACAATCAAATCACAAAATATTTTGGAACTCTTTTAAAGTTTATACGAGACTGAGGAGCTCTTGATCTGTTTTGCTTTGTAATACTGTGGTAAAATCATAATTATACACAGCAAACGAAAGAACATACCATTAGGAACATTATGGGAAGAGGAGGAAAAAAATCTCTGAAAAAAAAAACAAACAGGTTTCTCATGGTTCAGTAGGATACAAAATGACAGTATTGAATATGGAGAAGTAAAAGATCTATTATCTTGGCCATATGATCGCTTTACTGATTGCCCGTAGTTTTTTCACACAGAACTCATAATTATTTCAAAGACTCTAAGTGCCACTTTTGTAGATCCATGCATTCCATCAGGCCGACTTCGAACAGACAAAGAGACTAACAAAAATCTGCGACTGAGCGATATCTTCGAAGTAGACTAGTAAAAAATGTCCTCACATAATCTCGCGTCTACACAAGTTGTTCAAATTGTATTTAAAATGATATCCAATCATGTAAAACTTGAGATTGAAGATATTTATATCGATAAAAATCCTCTGTGGATAGAACAATCCTACAAAATATCTACTACGAAAAATGAAAATATGGACGCTTTCAAGCAATGCTGTCATATAAATATTTAGTGGCTCTCGATGGAGTCGACCGAGAAAATTGTGATTTAAAAAGTTTTTGAATCTTCTGATTTTTTTTTCATATAGATGTATGGGGGACCCGAAGATACAAGCACCATAGTGATATGAAAAATAGGACAAGAACAAGACAGAGGTAGAGTATCAAAATAATGCTTGTGTCGATTTTTCATCAGTCTTTGAGTACATAACTTCTTTCAAAAGTAATAAATCCTGTTGCAATGACAATGATTATTGATTTTAATCAATTGTCATTTATTTCAAATATAATAATAATATTAACTAACTATTCTATTCATTCTGTAACTGATTGAAATTATCACACGAAATATTCTTTACTTCTTTTACCAGCATGTCAAGTCACACTAAATTCCCAAAGATTATTGTCCTACAGATGTTAAAAAAATACTTTACATAAACATTGATAAAAGAGTTGAAATTAGAATTGGAGTTCCCTTCAAAAAAAAAACCATGAGAGAACTTCTTCCATCAAATACTTTCTCACTTGGACCTTAACTAGAATACACAACTAAATAGATTAAAAAAAAAGAAGAAACCAAAATAACTCGAAACAACTTGAACTAAAATTATACACAACCAATAAAACCATGAGAGAAATTCCATCAAATGCTTTCCCACTTGGACAACCAACCACGAACAGCCATAGAAGTCTTTTTGGCAAGATCTTCATCACGGAGATAGGGAATAATAGGACGGACATCTTCTACATCACCTTTTCCACCCCAGAAAGCTCTACCAAATAAAAAATCCCTCTTGCTCATCACCATGGCTCCTGATTTCCACTTTGATTCTCCAGCAAGAACGCCGTCCATCAACCTCAAAGTACCAGTTTCAATGTCATGCGTGACACCCATGCAACTGAATAGAAAAGGGGCATGTTTCATCGCAAGGTTCAAAGGAAAGAATCCCTCGCTAGTAAATCCGGTCCCCTTTCCATCTTTTCCACCAATTGCTCCTGTTGGAATAATGAAATGAGAAGAATAGAAGTTATGACTTTGTGTCATTCCAAAAACACAATATATTTATTTATTTATATATATATATTCTCCCTTTCTTTACTTACCAGGAGAGATGGTCATAAAATGAATATCAGGATAATCTTTTGCCATTTGCGCGAAAAACAATTGACCAATAATTTTGGCATTTTTATAGTCTCCCAATTGACCACGAACCGGAAGAAGTTTGGCAAGAACATCATTATAAGTCGTACCGATGGCCCATTCAATATCCCTTTCTCGGAATTTACCATAATAATGAGGTAATAAACCAGAAAAGGAATAAATATCATGAGAGACTTCGGATCCTACAAAAATAATACGTGATCCACTTGGAATTTTGTTGGCGTCCATCAATTTGTCAAACAGAAGTGCATGGCCAAGAGTATTAAATACCATACAATCCGTTGCACCACAGGCATGGAGTTTACATTTACCTAAGCCTCCGACATTCAGACAAAGTCGATCAATGCTATCAGGAAAATCCTGAATAGAATTAACAATGGAAGAATAGTCTGTTAAATCTAGCAGAACATATCCAAAGAAGGAAGTGGCCTTGCCAGTAATAGATGAGACTAACTTGATAGTGGAAGTTGCCTTTTCTTCTGATCGACATGTGATGATGATCTTGGTAATCTCTGATTTTTCGGCGAGTTGTTTGCATGCTTCTACACCTACATCGCCGTTTCCTCCAGTGATTGCTACTACTACCATGATGGATGAATTTTGTGTGTCTGTTTCAAAAAAACTAATTGTAGGGTAATGACAAAGTAATATTTAAAGAATTGTGAATAGAATGTTTTGCGTTTCCATTTATTTTGTTTATACCATATTTCTTGCATTATGAGAATTGTAGGAATGGATTACTCTATTTGAATTATAATAACGAAAGACATTGGATATCATATGATCTAATAGATGACAATTGTTCCTGTAATTGGAATGTGAAAAGAAACTCTGAGAAAGATATTTTCCCTTTGTTATCAATGTACATAGGTATTTGAAAAAGCACATATTGACGGCTTATCGGAGTTCTCAAAGCTCCCAATGTTACTTTTGTGATGCTTTCTCTGTAGTCTTGATACAGCAGGTTCCATATGACATTTGATATGAAATATCATTTAGGTTAGGGTTGGGACGGAATTCTATTTCGACATGATGACGGAAGAATTCGCATTGCGTGACGTCATAACCAAGAAGAAAGGAGATTCCAAAGTTAGATCTGCTGTCATAAGTCGAAATGAACAGAGTTTTCACCGGTAGGGTACATAGGAACTTCACCTATGGTGACGACTGCAAAACATCTGAATCTTCCTGACCACGAACTCTTATTCTCATCTCTTCCTTCCTACCTCTTCCATTATTATTTTATTCCAAGGAAATAAAACAGACATTAGATTTGTTTTCAAAAGAAGAAAGTAGATTGTAGATTCATCATCATGATTGCAAGAGGAAACATTCAAATCCTCCGTAAGACAAAGGCTATTCGATGTCATCCAACTTTTTCCAGCATAACGTTGGGGAATAGTTTTTCGCTATCCTATTCAAATTCAAATTCAAATTCGAACGAGGAAGAAAACACGCATCCCCAGAGATATCGAGCACCCATTCAACTACTCTCAAATCAATATGATCCATATTCAAAACAACAATTACACCAATATCACACTTCGAGTAGAAGTGAAAACAGTATGTTGGTATTAGGACTTGGTGCAATTGCTCTTACTGCCAAAGCGAGTCAATATGGTGTACAGGCATATCAAGAATATCAACAAAACCTCCCTCCACCATCGCAAGAAGAAGCACATGACAATCCTAATCAGAATGATACAAAGGCACAAGCACATGATAATAGTAATAGCAATAGCAATAGCAATAGCAATACTCGTAAGAAGACCAATGATAAGACGAATACAGATACGAAACGAAAGAATATATTTCAGGAATGGTTTGGTGTAGGAGTCGGTGCGAAATACTACGAAGGTGGGTTTGAAGAAAGTATGACACGCAGAGAGGCCGCTTTGATCTTAGGAGTGCGAGAAAGTTCCACTAGCCAACGCATTAAAAATGCTCATCGGAAAATTCTCATTTTAAATCATCCTGATACGGGTGGATCAACGTACATGGCGAGTAAAATCAATGAAGCCAAAGAACTCTTATTGAAAGGAAAACAAGATTAATCATAATATAAAATAATAAGTTACTATATTTTTTGAGATAGAGTGAGATGGATATGATTCATGATAGTGTAGTTAGTAGTCTTGACTGGCAGACTTGCTAGAAGAGGATTTGGCCTTCTTGGGAAGGAGCACGGCATGAATATTGGGAAGAACTCCACCAGCAGCAATCGTAACGTTACCAAGAAGTTTGTTCAACTCTTCATCATTCTTGACCGCCAACGTAATATGCCGAGGAACAATACGACTCTTCTTATTGTCACGTGCAGCATTTCCAGCCAGCTCCAATATTTCAGCACACAAATATTCCAACACGGCGGCTAAGTACACTGGAGCACCAGCCCCCATACGAGCTGCATACTTTCCCTGTTTCAAATAACGTCCTATACGGCCGACTGGGAATTGAAGTCCTGCCTTGGCGCTGGAACTGACGCTTTTCTTTTCTCCACGACCTCCTTTTCCTTTTCCTTGATCCATGTAAATAATCAATAATCCAAAATTAATAATTAATAATTAGTCATTCGTCATCCATCATGGAAATGTAGAAAGTGGAATGTAGAAATAGATCAAACACGGAATGGATGTTGTCTTACCAGACATGATGTTTGGGTGACTATCTAGTGTTTTATTTGGAAAGATTTGATTTTGGAATTGTTGTCAATGCCATGAAGGATGTAAGAATTATACTATCTACACGTATGGAGAATGAATGTATTCTTTTTTTTTTTTTTGAAGACTCCATTGAAAAAAGTGGCGCGCCAAGAATGATGGAAGAAGAGATTCTCATTTTGTGGGACTCACAGGGGGACTCTCCGACCGTAGGGTACTTCATTGTGTATCTTGTGTACCCCTCTACATCAGAGTACAAAATGTGTCGAACACGTACTTCGTACTTTCCTAGGAGTGCGTGTTGCAGCTGAATAATTCAGAAATGATGATTATTATTATGCAACAGCAATTGGAAAGATGTGTCAGAACTAACTAAAAGCTAAGACGATTCGAATTCGAAATCGAATCGAAACGAAATCTATCATATCACAATACAATTGCCATGAAAATCTCCACCTCCATTGTATCAACCTTCTTGATCAGCATTAGCATCAACATCGATGCTGCTCATGGCTTCGTTCCTTCTTCTTTGAAACCTCCTTCCACGACAGAACTGAACGTTGTCAATGTCGGAAAAGCAACTAAGAACATCATCACTACATTGGCACCAAGCACACCAGCTGGAATCGCCACTGCAGCTGCCGCCACCGTGGCCGTCGGGACACTCGGAGTGAAAGCCGTCTTAGACAGACCTTCTCGAAAATATGAAAGCGGAAGTGTCGCCCGCGAGTATGACGCCTGGACACAAGATGGAATCTTGGAATATTATTGGGGGGAACATATTCATTTGGGCTATTATACTCCCGCCGAAATGGAAAAAGGCTACAAAAAGAAAAATTTCATTCAGGCCAAATATGACTTTGTAGATGAGATGATGAAATTGGGTGGCATCTCACCAGCGGTGGATCAAAACGCCAAAGTGCTCGATGTAGGATGTGGAGTAGGTGGAACTTCTCGATACTTGGCAAAGAACCTTGGACCAAATGCTGACGTAACTGGAATCACACTTAGTCCCAATCAAGTCAAACGAGCACAAGAACTTGCTGTCGAACAAGAGGTCCCCAATGCTAAATTTCAGGTTATGAATGCCTTAGACATGGAATTTGAAGATAACACGTTTGATATAGTATGGGCCTGTGAATCGGGAGAACATATGCCAGATAAGGAAGCCTACATCAATGAGATGATGAGAGTGCTCAAACCTGGCGGAAAATTCGTCATGGCCACTTGGTGTCAACGCGATGATAGAGAAATTCCATTTGATAAAAAAGACGAAAGGGATCTTAGATTTCTCTATGAAGAATGGACACATCCTTACTTCATCTCGATTGAGAAATACAAGGAGATCATCGATGCCACAACACTCATGAACGACGTCACCACTGCGGACTGGAATGAAGAAACCATAGCCTCCTGGCGTCATTCAGTTTGGGTGGGTGTCTATGATCCTCGTGGCTTTATTTTCAAACCCCACAAATACGTCAAATGCGTCCGTGATGGTTACTGTCTTGAACGTATGCACCGTGCTTTTGATCGTGGACTTATGCAATATGGGATGTTTGCTGCCACTAAAAAAGCCTAACCTAAATTATTTATCATAACAATCATCAATGCTTCTACTATGCAAAGACAAAATTATTATAGTATATTCCACATTATTTTCTTTTACATTTCCTTCGCCTTCTTTTGTTGAGACATTGCAGCAGCTGACACTTCCCGAGCAATCCCCATTATATTGCCAGGCATTATGGGAATAGCAGAGCTTACACCCACCCTTTTACTACTACCCTCCACTTCGACACCCATGCTCACAGCAATATTTTCCATGGAAGAACTTTCGACCCATTCTTCCAGACTACTTTTGCTGAGACTTGCACTATTCATATTGCTATTTCTATTCACATTCATATTGATATTACTATTCCCCGTATAGTCTAAGTCAAGTTTGGTGCTCTCCATAAAAGTTTTGATTTGCTCCCAGTACAAAATACCACCCTAATGTAAATATGATATGAAAAGGATATAAATATAAATATAAATAGAATAATGAACATTTCATGCATTGACTGCAAAAAAAACTCTTACCTGTAACCAACTCTCATTGTGTGTTCCATTGGCAATTACATGCATGTGAGTTTTGGGATGAGATTTGTTCCCTGCTTTGCTTTTCTTATACAATGCCAACATTTGTTTGTGTGGCACTAACTGATCCTTCGCACCGGCAAGATATAATACAGGTAGATTTAAAAATGGAGCAATGCTTTCCGAATCCCAATTTATACGCAAAATGAGTGCTTTGAATGGTGCTACAAAGGGCATAATCACATCTACCATTTTTCCAATAGATAAAAAGGTGTTTTCTACCATCAACCCCGAGAGTGATATATTGTTACGTTCTGCATATTGAGCTAAATGAAATCCAACAGCTCCACCTAAACTTCTCCCAAAAATGTAAATATTCGAAGTGCATAATTTCTCAATCCAATAGGAATGGATAAAATGCAAGGCAGCTTCAGCATCTAATTTTAGACCAGCCTCAGATGGAATGTGGTCGGAGGAATCTCCAAAACCTCTATATTCGACAAGAGCTATATTGGCCTGCAACTTGTGGTACATTTGTACTGCGTTAGGAAGACGTAATCCAATGTTTCCAGCATTTCCATGAAAAAATAAAATTGTTGGCTTTTTCCTTGTCTCGCTTGCAGATGATGGATGAAGAAGTAGCCAGCAATGAATAGAAGCCCCATCCGAAGTTGGAATCATGTGACTTTCATACGGAATATTGTACTCGCTGGGACTTCTATAACGGCGCGGATTTGACCCGGGGCGTTTTGGTACTCCACCGATTTCAGGAAAGTATAGTAATGAATCTTGCTTATAGTAAAGCAGGCCTAGCGCAAAAGAGACGATTCCTGTAATGATGCTCCCGCATCTCAACAGAAACGAACTTACGCTTGAGGAACCCTCTTCCATTTCTGATTTGTTTTTTAATTGTTTTATAAAACATATTATTATTTTACGTACAAATGTTCAATAATACAATACGAAAAATGAAATTCTTCTCTTGCAAAAAAAAAAAAAAGAATACATGTAAATAGAATTGTCACCAATATGATTCATCATTCATGAAACACAATGAAAAGAAACTTATGATATTTCTTCATATTTTATTTATTGCTCTTATTAATATTATTCATGAAATCAAATAAGGCGCATTGATGCGATCATCATTTCTTTCCAATATGAGCATAACCATAAGAGAAAGCCAAAATTTACAACAAAATTATACCGATTTCAGAGCCGCAGAAAGCTCATCAATATTCACGGGAACTAAATCATTATATTTTTCCTCATCGATGTCTTCATCTTCCCAGCTTCTAGAAGATTCCATTGGTTTTAAGAGCTCCATGGGAACACGTTGGTCCATTGCGTCCATAGAAGTTAAGGCTGACACTGCTGTAGAGTTTACATCCACATCTCGCGGCATTCCATCTTGATAGTCTCTGGACTCTATAGATTTCGAATGAGAGCGGGATCCTCCCTTCAAGAAAGAACCTACATTCAAATCTTCCTCCTCCTCTTCTGAATATGTGTATTCTGCTTCTAGCCAGGACGATCGCAAAGTCACCAACATCATACCACAAAAACCTATCGTAATTAAGAAGGCACACACCCAAGAAGTCGCAATAGGCAAATTATGACAAATTCCTTTATGTACAGCATCCACATAAATGGAATTTATACGATCGCAATCAATAATTTCCAGGATCTGATCCACGTCCCTATTCAATTCATTTAAAATGTTACTCAAATCATTCACAATAGCTATTTCGTTGGTGATAGTATTTCCACATAATAACTCCAATTCTTCTTCTGTAGCTTCCTCAATTGAATTCAGCAAAACATTCATATTCATGATGGCCATTACAAGTTCACCCTTGTAATCATTTAAAAAGTCAAATGGGGAATCGGTATTGCAACCCTTTTATAACATTCCAAAAGGGATACCAGTGAGAGCAAAATCCACAATTTGTAAAAGTTCATTTTCAATGATAAATCAAACTTACCAAAATGTAATGCTCCAAAATGCTATGAAGTTCAGGTTCACTTTCCTGTAAATTAAATCTGTCCATAATCTCAAAAGCTGTAGAGTCTGGATTTTTTGGTGTCAACCCTCCTGAGCAATAATCTTTTCATAATGAAAACATTGAAATAAGTGAAAAATGGGTCTTCTGGAAAACTTGAATATTCCTCTTTTTTAGCATGCTTACCTGCATTCACGAATCCAAACAATAAGAACATACTCCCAAAGACCCAAAAAACTACCGAAACAATCAAAAGAAGACGCATTAATAATACAGTTTGAAGACACTCCCATGTTCTACCTGTGAATCCCCCACATGCGAGCAATGTACCAGCAAGTAAAATAGTGGTAATGACTGCGATTGGTAAAACAATGTATAGACCAGACCCTTTAAATCTAGCAATGACATTCAGCACAGAATCAGCAGTCTCTAGTGCATCTTCCATCGCAATCAACTCATTTCTAACTGTTGTAGATTGGTCCACAACAAAGTCACTAAGATCTCCCAAAGAGTCAATAATTTCGTCCTTTTCCAGATCTATTCCGAAGTCTTCTTGAAAATCGATGTTAGGACAAAAGTTTTCAATACTAATCATAGCAGATGCACGAACACGTGTCGCATCTTGACCAATTTCAATAAGGGATAAGGTAACATCGTTTGTTTCAGCGACTAACTTGGAAATGGCCTAAGTTTCACATGATGGTAAGTACAATTATTATGGAAGAGTAACTCTTTGGATTGTTGTACTTACCAACGTATCATTTCTAAAAGATTCTACAGTCTCATCATATTGTCCAGATCCTCTTGTTATCAGCAATGCACAAGATGCAAGAGCTAGCAAGCCAAATAAGATGAAGATAACTCTGACGATAAATGGGCGAGAATATGTACTACTTTTCCCTTTTGTGTTTTCTGGTTGAATAAAGTGTTTGCCGGATAAAAAACCAACCCGTTTTGAGCCGAGACAGCTTAGAGTTACCAGAACAATACACCATATGATCAGAATTAGAATGAGTACAATACTCAGAATCATTATCTAAAGAAAAAGAATGAAACAATTTTAATGAGGCTTTAAGTTTGATTGCTTAAAAACACCAATGTTCGATATTCTTACCCCATAGACATAATCGAGTTGCTCATTTTGATCGCTAGAAAGAATTTGCTAAGAATATATGTGTAGAGAGAGTTTAAAATGTGTTTTTAAGAGAATCAAATAGAAGGGCTTCTTTAAAACTCACAGTGATATCCTTGCCATGGCCAAATCTTGAGATGGATCGAAGATTTTGGATTGCGTCATTCTGAGTAACAATAATGAAAAAAATTAGCACGAATATATGGGATGCATTTCGAAATGGGCTTTGATATGAATCAGAGTGAATATACCTACAGCTGTGAAACCATTTGCCATTTTTATCTGTCTGTCATGAGTATCCTCCAGTGGTTTTGTTTGGAACTGGAATGTAAGCTCAACGAGACCTCGTTTGTCACACATCGGTAGCTAGTAGATTCAATTTGAGTCGTTGCTAAGATTAATTAGACAATAGTGCAGTCGTGTTGCAATAAATCCATATTTCTTATTAATTAAAAATATCAAAGACACAACGAAAGTTAAATCATTGTTAAGTAATAACATCTTTGAAATTTATACTTAGCAAGATTGGATGTCTCATTCTTATTATTTAGGCTTCATTTTCAACGTTTTGTTTTTGAATCATAAATAAAGAAATATGTGGTGGTGGCAGTATGTTATATTTATATCGGGTAATTACGTTTATGCGCTGCGGAAGTTATTATTAAAATGGACTGCTGTCGGCTCGCAAGCGAGGAAACTAGAATTACGTTTATATCCGAGGCATTTCCGTATTATGACAAAAAATAAATATTGATATCTACTTTTGTGAAGAGAGACAGATGTAATGCAAAATGTTCTATGTTAGCGCTTCTGCTTTTTTGGATGGAGGTCTCAATTGGTGTGGGTGCGGAGGTTGTGATGTAGGTGGTGGGTCTCGGGAGGAAGCCTCGGAAAAGTGAATATTTTAACTTTTAAATTATTATTTGATGTTTTTGAATAAAAAATGAATATTCTATTGATATTGATTTGATATATTGAAACAAAAGTTAGAAATATTGAAATAATATGTAACACACTGAATTATTTTTCAAGATATTGGTATTTTTAATTTGCAAAAATCAATATGTTTAAACATTTGTTTAATATCATAACAAAATATAAACCAAAACAAATGATTTTTCATTGAATTTTGGAAATCAATACAGTTTTGCAAATTGGTGATTGAATTGAAATGCAACAGAGATTGATACAGAAGAAGATGGTAGAACCGATAGTGAAGCAAGTGATGAGAGCGAAGAAATTCAGAAAAGTAAAGTGAATAAGAAGACACAGAAACAAAAAAAGCAAAAGGTATCTATGAAACAAACCACCTTACGTCCCGATACAAGAAGAAATAGTACTTTGCTCACCTTAAAACTAAAAGTGAAAAAGCACAAAGATTCAGTCAAAGAACTTCTTTCTAAGGCTTCACTTTGGCTCAAAGCAATGCAAATTATTGACCCTACAGCAATCCTGTACCAATATCACTCTGACACAGCGACTAATGCTATAATCCATTACAAAAAAGTTCAAAAAGAAATTGAGACGTTTAAAAAATATTTCTCTGGTGCAAATCCTCAATCAAATGATGGACATGCCTAGTGCCAAATATCCATGGGACATGATGAGCCCATTTCAAATATCAAAGCTAGCATGCAAGGATGGTCAGGGGATAATGACACTTACTTTTACGTCAAACGTCTGCAACACAAAGAAACAGTTCGTGATTACTTTCTTTTGTGGCCCACTCAAAAAATGGACACTGAACGATTGTATGAAGCTACAGTTGAAGCTGCTAAAAGATATACAAATGCGGAATTGGTGTTTGCCTTCGTGTGGGAGGTAGTTCGACGTGACAAAGGAGCTTATGACAAGAAAGAGGCCATTGCTGATAAAGGTAAACAATATGTATGTACAATACACATAGAAGTCCCACGTGGGGGAAAGGAGATGACGTATGCTATCTTAGGTAAACTTTTTGGATCCAGAAGTGCTTCTCAAGTACTCCGTAGAGATCTTCGTATGGTACTTGTGTTACGCAAGGAATTGACTGGATATGTGCATCGTAAACTTAATCATCTGATTGAAAAACAAGAACGTTATCATTCCTCCTTATTCACGATTGATTGTTATGATCTAGGAGACATCGACTATTACAATACACGACTTGAAATGACTCTTCGTGACATGATTATGGATTTAAAATCTCTACGTACCTTTGATTCAAAAAATAATACCATTCCAATATTTACAAGTATAGATGATGCAACTTGGCCACAACCTTGTCATGTTCTTACCTTTCCATCATACCTGCAATCAGAAGCCCAAGACTATATTGCCTCCCTTCCATCCTTTCTTTTATGGTGTTATGGAGAAGATGTCTTATCAATGATGAATTCAGATGCAATACGTAAGGCGCAGGAAGCTCCATGGGATGCTGATGAAATGCGAGCAATTACTCCAGAATCAATGGAATTAGATGCAATTATGAAAGAAGCAGAATCAGTAGCACCATGGGTACAACATCAGGAGAGCAATGCAATTCCCAATATGATATCTCAAATTTCCAATGATTTCCTTTTTCGAAATTCAACAGACGCAGATTCGGTATCTACATTTCATCCAAAAAAATCAAATCGAGAAGATGATAATGATGATGATGATGGAACTCGTCAATCGAAACGAGCGAAAAAAGTCAACAGTATTTTGAATGATGGTTTTAACCAACTGCTGTGTAGTATTAATGCGAATCAGGCGAGTGATAGTTCAAATATCACAAAAGGAAACTCCTCTGGTGGGGAAGGTGGTTCCGATAAAGCCAATGTTCCTCCCGGGCGTGCAAGCGGCTCGGGAGAGTTCCTGTAAGCTACAAAGACGCCGTGATACATGGAGGGAGCTGGAAAAATGTATCACCAGAGGGATTTAGAACCCAGCAAAAAGATAATAAAAAATCAGAAGCATCACAAGCGAATATGGGTGCAAACACAAATGAGAAATACCACCAAGAAGAACAATCTGTTGTGTCTCATACAAATATATGTCATGTGAAAAAGAAAAATAATAAAAAAATAGCAACAACAAGAAAAAGGAATGAAAAAATGATACCATATAATATCACTTTGTTAGTTTCCAAAACCCAAAGAACCTTTGGAGAACGAATGTGCCCATTAGAAGAAGGAATAGTTCGTGTAGCTAGTATCAATGTTAATTGTTTAGGTGTATTTTCACAATCAAACGCCAAACAAGATCTGCTCAAAGAATGGATTCATGAGAATGAAATTAGTATATTGGGTATTCAGGAAATGGGAATCGCAATGCATATGGTTCCTAGTTATGATAAAATGATTGAAAGAATGAGAGATCTACGTTGGACAAAACATTGTGTTAGTTCAGCAAGCAATATTCATGAGAGCATAACCAAAGCACAATATGGAGGCACAGCGGCGTGTACCTTTAATGAGATAGCAGTAAGATGTTCCCCAAAAAATGACTGTGATCCCACTGGACTTGGACGATGGTCATGGTTAATGTTTGAAGGAAGAAACAAGCATAGAACTCGAGTTATATCCGCATATAACCCATGCAAGAGTAAAGGACAAGAAACAGTCTATATGCAA
>Ga0209092_10003604_pt1 | contig 13359 bp, 11 predicted proteins | sample FraStrMetagenome_FD_187446 | JGI IMG/M metagenome (GOLD analysis project Ga0209092, IMG submission 187446) | Marine eukaryotic phytoplankton communities from Arctic Ocean - Fram Strait ARC3M Metagenome (SPAdes) (version 2) | ecosystem: Environmental > Aquatic > Marine > Oceanic | place: Fram...
AAGTGGCTTCAAGTGCGAGTCACGAGATATCAGTAGTTGCTAAGTAAAATGAAGAAAATTTCAGTCGTATGACATATGAACTGCTGAGGTCTTGGGAGTTCTTGCCTGCTATTGACTGGCTAATTATGATTACGTAATTATGTGGAGAGGGATCGTGCGTACGTAGTACGTACAACACCCCCATTCCGTCTACATTATTGGGTAAGAAATAGCGACAAATACTGAAGACCAATGCGTGATTAGCAAAGACGGTGTTCAAGAGGAGGTTTCGCCATGCAGTCAGGGCTTGCATAACCTATTGACTGGCTAATTATGATTACGTAATTATGTGGAGAGGGATCGTGCGTACGTAGTACGTACAACACCTGCCGTTACGTGATTTTTTTTGTGATTTTCTTATGAAACATTTGATAAAAATAATTTCATTTGAGGCTCACAAATTTTGTTTGTTGTCATTCAATAGTAATCTCCATATTCACTTTACGAAGCTAGTGACTTAAACATGACCAGGATATTTCTAAGCTGGCTCGTCTTTGTTAGGCGTTAAAATGATGGTCAATTCCTCAATAAGAGCAGATATACGTAGTAGTAGTATTTCCATTTTTTTGCATGTTGGTGAGAACTACTGTTGAAAAAAAAAAATATTAAGCCTGATTTAGACAAGTTAGATACCATTTGACTTCAGGATTGAATAAAATTCGATTTTATTGTCAAACTTAAAATTATTCCACATCTCTTCTCACTTGATGAGGGTTCACACTTCATGTGAGGTTGTCACCTATTTTATTTTTTGAACATACATTTTTAATTCATATGATTTGTTTTATCTTATACCTATAGCGATTTCTTTCATATTGTCTATCTGCTGTGTACCGTTGAGATTTTATTTTGTTAAGTATTTTATTAGAAAAAATAGACAAATACGAGCTTTAGCGATTCATATGAATATACACAAGTTTATAATTATGAATGTTGATGTTATAGCATGTGCTTCGTTTTCAATGCATAAAAAGTTATATTTAAACTTGTCAAGTCGTAGATTTTAAATCCCAATTTGGCATTAATTGAAACGCAATTAAAACACAAAAATCAATTGGAAACGAAAAAAATTACTCGTCATTTTTGACTTCTCGCAAGAAACAAACCTTAAATACAATACTATTTCGTTCTTGTCAAAAACATCATGATGGAAACCTCTACAGATCGCCTATCCAATACAACTGACGCACCTGTAAAAGTCTTTGTAAAAGCCCCTTCTACTCTCCCTGCGGGCTACACATTTGAAGCATGTGCTCAAGGCTTCGAGGACTATAACTTCACTGTCACTGTACCAGAAGGAGGAGTGACTGTTGGTCAAGAAATATTGGTTGAGCTCCCTTTCGATTTCAAGGGAGAACGAATTGAGGCACCCACAGGAAGATGGAAGGATGGAATTTTTAGCTGTTTTAATTACGGAATTTTCCATTCATCTGTTTGGTGCGCCTGTTGCTGCACTCAACGTGAGTCATTTATTATTATTTTTCGTCAAATTCTGTTTCTTTTCATCAAAGTGTTCACTCATATTTGTTTGCATTGTGAAAACATTTTTTAATACTCTTTATTCCTTCAGTTGCTATGGCACAAGTCATGACTCGAATGAGACTTACATTTTTGGGCGAACCAGGATCAATTGAAAGTACAAAGAACACATTTAAAATAGTAGCGATCTTGTTTGCATCTTACACAATCTATTCCATCGCTATGGAAGTAGCAGCCCCAACCCCACAGAATGCAGATGATCCAAAAGTAGATCCTATTGTATCATTTTTGAAGGCAATTGGTGGCGTTTTCTTTACATTGTATGTTATTTACGCCCTAATGAAGACACGGCAATTTGTAAGAAGTAAGCATTCCATCCCAGAGGGTAGACTTGGTGCCTGTGAAGATTTAATTTGTTCTATTGCATGTAGCTGTTGTGCGGTAGCCCAAATGGCTAGACATACAGGCGAATATGAGAAGTACAGTGGTAAATGCTTTTCAGCAAGAGGCTTGCCTGAAACTGCACCAATGAACGTTTAAATGCTCCTTATTTCGCAGAAAATATTGATGATGAGTTGTGAATCATACCTTCATATTTTGAAAGATATCCATTAGACTTTTTTTCTCAGGATTTATGATCGTTTCTGTTTTCAAATAATATTCATTAGATTCCTAGTAAACAATATTGTAGTTAATTTCTGTAACTCTTGGAATGATATTTAGTATGAAATCTTAGTCTATTTTCATTTCTTTTCTCCGATTGGACAATACTCTCGAAGAGCATTCACACTGACTAATTCACCTTTCGGAAGAATTATACCTGTTAAAGAACCACCATAGCATGCACCCGAATCCAGACCAACAGCTTTATTGAAGCATTGAACCTTCCTTTTAGCATCGTGTCCAAAAATAACTCTTTGAGGACCTTGTGTTGTAATCATAATATAAATAGTAGGTGAGGAAAATCATTTTAAACAAAATTGAAAATAAAAGCAGATGGTGTGAAAAACGAAAATAGAACAGTCACCTTTCCATAAAGTTGCCCAGGGCACCTTTGTCCTTTTATTTGATTCCATTTCATGTACATATTTATCTTTGGATATGGGTGAAGATTTTTTAATTGATGCATTATATTCCTCTTCGTTTTTGAATCCTTTATCTAAATCAAGATCAATTTCAATATCTCTTATAGTAACCATCGTTTCTACTGTTTGGTTTTGAATTTCTATTCCAGGGATAAATCCTGCATGGACTACAATTGTGTCTGTACTTGTAGAATTCTCCAAACTATCTTCGTCTTTGATTTTACTAGGACTACGCTGTTGGTCTAAATTTGGGAGTGATGCGTCGCTATAATATTCCAACAGTTCCCATGGAATAGTTATGGTATATGGTAATTCAGACATCCACATGACATCTTTATCAGAAAGGTTTGATTCCACGTATTTGGATTCTTTATCCTGAAATTCTGAGGTGATGTTCTCATCTTTCCACAGCCACGCATATTTGTCGTTTCCACTGCCTGTCTTTTTTGGACTCAAAGCCCTTTTTAGAGCAGCATTATCATGATTACCTCTCACAGCATAAAAGTTTGTAACTTGATTGTATTTATTGTCTAACATTTCATTCTTTTTTTCAACGTCATCTTGCATACTTCTACAACTGCTGATGCCCATTTGAATGTTGTTTGTCTCACTTTTTTCTCGCATATATTGGATCACCTCTGCAGACAATGGACCCTTATTAACTAAATCCCCAACTAATATAACACTTGCAAATGGTACACAATTGTTATATTCAACTTGCGCCTTGTTTAGCAAGAGGTTTAGCTCTTCAAAACAACCATGAACGTCTCCTATTACGAGTACTCCTTTTGATTTCTGTTGGTTCGTAACAGAGCCATCTCGAGAAAATTCTTTTGATGCAGAGGCATTTATATTAGAATTTTTTTTTCTCAAATTGAGGAATGCATGAGGTATTGATGGTAGTATAAGTTTGTTATGCTTTTGGAAATATTTGTCAGCAGCTGTATTATAAGTTCTAATTTCTTTCTGTTTCAAAGCATCCTCAGCTCCAATCACTGCGACTAAGTTTTTGTTCCTATCATTAAAGGCATCGTGATTGGAACCATGAGGATTCGGAGTAGTGAAAAGATTTATAGAAGACCATTGAATACCCATTTCGTGATGTCTTCAATGTACCTATGGGATTAATTTTTATCAATTTCGCACTCAACAGGTTATGCGCTTGAAAAGAATTATCATCATAGAGTCAAGTGTCCGTCACAATGTTCGCATTAAGAAAATTCAGACCCATAGATTATATTTTACATGATAGATTAATCTCTTTAATAGATTTATTTCATTTATTAGCAGATTGAATATTACGATGAAAACGAATTAAAATCACCGTGATATTATCAGAAGAGCCAAGATGTATTGCAAGCTCAGCAAGGCGTGCAGCCTATTCAATTTGAAACAAATAAGTGAGATTTTCTAGAAAAAAGAACAGAGTCCCTATCATGCCGTCCGTGGTATTACTTACCGAACTTTCTGCACTCCATCCTTTATCATACATTAAATCCCGAGCTATTCTTGCAGCATCATCTGGGTCCATAACATCCCACAATCCATCGCAAGCTAAAATCAAAAATTCATTAGAAACACCCTCCTTTCCAATCTTAAGAACTTGGAATTCAGGTGTAGAACTAACAAGGTCGCCTCGGAAACAACCATTATGAGCTTGGGGATAAGGTAAATAATTTGGTCCTTCCCACCATTCCCCACTTTCCTGAGTGGAGTTCACCCCAGATATCGCTCTATCTGGTGGAGAATTGAATGCGGATTTGAAGTCTTTATCTCCTAACGCACGACTTACGCCGAGTTCTCCACATATTCTATATATTTCCAAAAGACGCCCTGGAGCAGCTTTAAATTTTTTCTTTTTACCATCAATCTCTTCTGGCTGTTCGTCGTCAAACTCTTTAAAACGATGTGAAAACCAGCGTTTTAAAATATCCAAAGCATCTTTATCTTCAAGATCCATTCGCTGAATTTGCCCAAAGCAAATTTCTTGCTCAGTTGTTGTCCAACCGTTCGCTGCTTCAATGCGTTCCTTCTCATCCTGTCGTGAAGGACTATGGATATCAGTTACTTCTTTCCAAAATGTTCTTTGATTTCTGGGTGAAACATCAATATTTTTGTCTTCTTCAAGCATGGACCAACCTTCGCTCTCAGATACGGGCTGTTTTATGTTGCTTTCATCACTTTCTTCAACATCGTGTGAGCAGCATAAAATTCCTCTACAGTCACCTAGATTAGCTACGTATAGAGTTTCTTTCGAGATCACAGTGACAAGAGCAGTTGCGCCTGCATCGCACCACTCACGCCCATCTGTTCCTGCTTTAGTGCAAAAATCTTCATCTAAAGCTGATATTGCAGAATATAAGACTTCGGTAATAAGATTCCCATCTGAAAAAAAATCTCCAATATTTGTAGCTTCCATTGCGGGGCTAAGGTTAACAATTGAATCATTTAAATATGAAGCCAGTTTCTCTGCTGCAAATCTTGCTGTTTGAAAGCCACAATGACCATCAAAAACAGCAAAAAGTCCTGGTGAAGAAGCATCTATAGATTTCTCTACTTTGTGCTCATCAATCTTTTCGTCTGATCCCAAAATATGGAAGAGATCATTCGCTATTAAGTATGCATCCTCATTTGATGACCGTACTCCACATGCAGAAACGGCACCAACTTCCCATCCAAGCGGTATTTCTTTCGCATCAGCAATCTCTTCCACACCATTTGAATTTTTCGAGAGTGCATCATAATTCCGAGTGAAGCCATACGTTTCCGTGCGACCTTTTCCAAGTTTTACAGACCTTTTTTTATAAATTGCATCCATTATCGATCCACTACCTAAGTCTTTGTCTGCGCATCCACCAAGCTTAAAGTGAGGTGACACGGATTGGATAGGAGATGGTTTAGATTTACTCTTTACATTTTCGTTTCGATTAAAATCGATTGAATCTGGTAAAATAGGATTGTTTTCTTTTTTCTCGTCATCACCATTTATAATGTCTTCTTTGCTATTTTTATTGGAAGCCAAAGGAGCTGGTGATATACTCTTCAATGGCTTATTTCTAAGATGTGGGGGGATGTACTTTCCAGAAAGTTGCTTCTTTCTTAGATGTGGAGGAACATACTTGCCTGCTGTTACTATAGGTTTAGTTGGTGAAAGACTTTTTTGTGTTTGGGAAGCTGTTGAATGTTGACTTGAATTCAAATCAGTATCGGGATGGATAAAAGTCTTCGATGGTTCCAAAACGAGTGGAGATATATTTTCGTCCACTAAATCGAACGGGACATCTGTAGAATCAGTTTCCCAAGCAACTAAAGGATCTGTTCTTTGGCTGTCGATGGATGATGTGCGACTTCTTGTTGCACTGCATCCCTTTTCACGTACACGTCTCCGGTGCATATCATTCCTACCATGACCATGTGATAACGAATGTAACGTATTCATTGCTCCCTGAATTAATTTCGGACTATAAGAAGCACTAGTTTGATTACTGTTCAAAATAACTTTTTTATCCATAGACGTGAAACGAGGAGAGATCCCAACAAGGGGATAATGCACTTCTGGGGGTAATAATAAATTTCCAGATGGATGCTGAAAAACTATTTCTTTCACAATCGATGCCAACGATCTATGTATTTGGAAAAGCCATTCCTGCATCTCTTTCGTAGAATTGGAACGAAGAACAAGACAATCTTGCTCTTCCAGCGAGTTGCATTCTGCTGAAGTTAATAAAACAAACGAAAATTTACCATGTTCGTCCTCAGCAGAACGAACAGCTCCAACACTATCAAGAGCAACCTTCTTTTCCCACATAACATCGCCTTCATGACTAAATATTGAATTTGGTTTATTCATAAGAGGATTTCTGGGGATGGGAGAAGTTGATAGACTGTCTATAGACGTATTTCGAAGATAGGATGGTTGCGGTGATGATATCTGTAATTGTGGACGATGAAACAATGTGTTATCTGTTCTTTCTGATTTTGCTTTGGGTGCGTTAGCATCAGCTTCGTTTCGATAGAAGTACAAAATCCCATTTTCTAGGACGCAGTATTTAGTTCTCCAAATATGACCATCCATTGGATCGATTATATTGTGAGGGATTTTGCTTGAGTCACCTGTTCTAGTATCGGGCCCATAGCTGATTGGAGATGATATAGATCTGTAAATTTTTTCTGGTTCTTCTGTATAAGATTTCGGGCTAGCTGAAATGTTTGAATTTGGTGGAGAGACATTTCTTCTAGGTATATTTATTCTAGGAGACGCACTTGGCAAAATGGAGCTATTTGTTCTTTGTACAAATGAACTCAAAGGATTTTCCAACATTGAAAGAGAATTTTCTTTGAATTCACTTTCATGGGGCTGGAGGTTTATTCGTGAATAATCACTTTTGTCATGATCATGCTTATTCTTAATCATAGCTTTTAAATCTGCTGACAGCCCGAAAAAATCAGATGCCAATGAAAGTGCAACATCAATTCCAGAAGAAATATCTGATTCGCTCTTTTGCTGAATTAAATCAAATTCACTATCCTTTGCATTCAATTCTGGTATATCAACGTGTTGAGGTAAATGAACACTATCGTCACATCCACTACAATTTTCGTCAGTTGAATCCTGTAACAGAGGCAAAGCAAAAGCGTCTTGTGTTATTGATGGATTTTGAAATGGTTCATTTGAGCGTTTCAAAAGATAGCCACTGTATTTAATTGTGATGAGTTCACTAGATTGTCTTGGGTTGCGCGGGAGGGAAAACATTGGTCAAACAATCAAATGAGGATTGTTGAAGGATGTCAAAAAATTGAAGAAAATATACACCGTAGTTAATTGTACTGTGGTATACGAAGGAGTTGCATGGTGAGCAGAAGAACAATAATTTTTGATAAGCTAATTTTCGGTCTTTTGATGTCAGTTTCCCATTTGATGGGCAAAACACTTTTCTTTGCCGATGCGGTTCTTCGCTTCGTAGAACGTGAAGTAGAAACAATATGTACACAACTAAGTTCAATGAAAACAATAGTTAGAGTCGTAGAAAAATGTGATCAGCAAAAATAGTCATTTTCAAATGGTAACTTCTTACGCAAAATTTATTCCATGGTACGGTTTGTTTGTTTGTGAAGAAAAACATTTACATAGGGCTAATGGGCGTATTTCACCTCAGTTCAAATCTTAAAAATCCTCGACCATTTTTTCCTGCGTCATTTAGACCAGGATGTAAGAATTAAAGTGAATGTGGTTACTATAATAATATATGGTAATTCAAATTTATGACGACAAATAGAATCCATTGAAGTGTGCCCTCTTTTTCAAATAAATTATACTCGAGAAGTTGCCTATCAATTTTTGCTGGTGCATCTTAGATTATGCCATCTCTTCCTATGTTTATTTTGAAATGATCAGCGTTTTCACTCGACTCTAGATCAGTTTCTTCATTTTTTTTAATTATTAAGGCTATGGATACTAGTTGGAACGGAAAAAAGCAAGATAATGTAAGATTTATCCTTTAAGGGGTCTCATTAATTTTATTAGTCCAGTACTATATCAACTATCAAATCAATGATCATCATTTTGGTCAAGAATATATGAATATATAATATTAAAATACAAATGCATCCAAATAAAGTCTTGGACTTCACAAAAACTGTGCTGTGATATTATTTACACCTGAATATATGCACATGATGCTAACGCAAAGGAACATTAGCGAAGAAAAATTTAATCTTAAAATTCTGCCTCAAATGTTTGTACATATCCTTTATTTCCTCCCTTCAAAGCGGACAAGCGGGACGCTCCAAAAGTAACATGTTCACCATTCTCGGAAAGAGATATTGATAACGCAGAATCACTATCCGCTGCGTCAACTTCCACCTTATTTCCTACCTGTCTCCATAATTGGTCATCTAACTTATACACTAAAAGTGCACCATTTCTACTTTCATCTTGATAGGATCCTATTGCAATATAATCACCACTTTTAGAGAAAGAAAAGTCGATACATTTCCCACATAAATCTTGTCCTAATTGGATCCATCTCTCTGTTGAGGATTCGTATTCAAAGATTTTCACGTAATCATTTTTGGGGATACTTGTTGAAAGTTTTGTTCCAATTGCTAAGCGACGACCTTTGTCCGAAAACATGACTGTTTCGCCAAGCCTATCTCCCTCTGAGCCAGAAAACGATTGCATTTTTTCACCGGAAGAAATATTATAGAGATGAACTTGGCCTTTATTTGAATTTTCCGAGGGGCTACCTACTGCAAGCATAGTTCCGTGATAGTCAAGAGATATTGCAAAGTCAACAGGCACTGGTTGGAAAAAAATTCTTTCCCAAGTGGGGTTCAATGTCGACGAATTAGTTAGCTCAAATACAGTAATTCCGCCTTGCAAAATATCTTTATTCTCCTTGAGTTCATGGTACTTTCCCGTCGCTACTCTTTTTCCATCACCTGAAATAGTGATAGAATGCCCAACGTTAGCATAAATGGGAAAGCTTTCAAGGTTGACGTCCCCTATCTTCGTCCATTTATTGGATGCAGCAGTAAACTCAAATACGACAAAAGTACCCCTATCAACTAAGCCGAAGCTATACTTGTGATCTTTGTCGTACGCATCAAAAGTTGGAATTCCAATTGCTAAACGTTTACAATCGTCCGAAAAAGAAACTTCCGTAGTTGTCGAACCGTCGTCTTTTCTGTATTCACTTTGTGGAAGACTTTCTGAAAAGTCAAACGTAATTGTCCAAGTACCATTTATATAATCATAGATTTTCGCATACTGTTCTAAATGCGCATGGCTTCCAATGGCTATTCTTTTCATATTTGAACACATAGAAACACTTGACCCAACATCTTCGAATTCATAAGTCCCTTGAATAGATTCACCTAATTGATGCCACTCAACCGGATCAAAAACGGCTTTATTGAGACCTTCAATATCCTTACAAGTCCCTTTGAAAGAAGTTTTCTTCTTTTCAAAAAACATCGTGGCCAGAAGTAAAATAGTAAGAATTGTGGAAAAAGATAGTAGCCTGCATGAAAGTCGCAGGTCGGTGCTGCTGCCTTGATTAGGTGTCTCCATGGGTCTTGCAATGGCAGGAGTAACAACGGGGCTTTCGACCATATAAGCGATTACTAGCCCAACACTGGCGATTCCTCTGCTTGAATTATCAGCTCCCTCGCTCGCATCAATATCGGGTTCGAAATTAGTAGTTGTCCCTGGAACCGAAAAAGCCCCGGGCTCCCTCCTTGTATTTATTACATTTCTGAACCACGCAGACAAAACTGGAAGACCCCCATCTTCGTTAGTTTCAAATGAGAGATCTTCGTCGCCAATACCACCAATTTCGTCATTTTCATCACCTCCTCTATCAGCACTGTCTGGTACTTCAATTCCAACTTCAATTGCAACTTCAATTCCAACTTCATGTTCAACAAGACCTATTTTATTAGATACTTTTGCATCACAAGAAGAACTAGATTCTTCATCTTTGTCTGAGGTGTTTCCGTGCCGTTCTTTTTTCTCAGCCATTGGCGGAGAATTCATTTCCAGACTATTCGGAAGTTCTTAAAGAGATTGCACTCTCTAAAGCTTTTCGAAGAGCTTGAATATGAATAGCAGGATTTCTTTAACGATAATTATAATTCTAAGTAATTGTCATAACTAGAGAGCTATTTTAAATTAATTCAATTTTTTATTCATATTCCTATTCATTTAGCTTTGAACTCCTTTGTTCTTTTGGATTTAATATACAAATGTAATTTTATTTTTGATCCCTATTGGTGAACTCTCTAGTATTATTTTGATCAACCATGTCTTGCACATTCTCATTCTAATTATAGGGCCTTTTCCTGTGCTTCTAAAAAGATCTGTATACACATATTATGACGTCCATGGGTCATGTCGAATTTACAGAGCAATGTTCCTCTGTTGTAAACAAAATAGACACAAGCACGGCATGCACACACATTTATTGTGACATTTCCAAATTTACAAGATTACAAAAGGTTATGGGCTCCGGAGAAGATAATTGTTTTCTGCTGCTGCTGCGCTGGGAATGTTTTGAATCCCGTTAAGAGACTCCCTGAACCAACATAGGCACATCATACTTTCACTTTCTCTTCTATGAAAAAGAATAATGACTGGACTACGATTTAACAAAAGAGTGAATTGTGCATATTAAGGTCATTAACAACCGTCCAGTACTATACTCCATTGCTACGTATCTTAGACCAATCCATAGGCTCACAAGCTCTCTACATATTTGATAAAAAGAAAGAAAATGAATAAAAATATAAGAAATTACGCGAGAGTCAAAAATTGAAGAACATACTAATTGGTCTTGCATGCGATTATGGTAAACAAATACGAAGATGTCGCCATTTGGATAAAACGAAGCATCATCGACTTAGCAACCGAGTGTGATAAAGTACCAAGGCGAAGCTCAACCTCCCTAAGACCACCCAATGCTACAGAAAAACTTTATGAGTGGGTATTCGCTTACTTAATCTCAACTCAAGATGAAAAACAAGGCATAACTGTTTTGGTTGATGACGAAACATGTCCTAAGCACAATAAAAAAGAAATTTTTATTTCGAGTCAGACAAAAAATAACTCAAATCTCATGAAGGAAGATTTTTACGTGAAAGCAAATATGCAATCATTATCAAATGATTGGATCAATCAACAGCACCTGCCACAAAACGACCTTACGAATCTTACTCATATCAACGAACCTTCTGTTGTACAAATACTCTTTGATCAATACCAAAAAAGCAACATTTATACAACAGCTGGAAATATTCTTCTCTCTGTCAACCCAAATAAACCATGTCCACAACTCTATGACAATGAATGCGTGGAGAAATATTGTAAAAATGGAGAAAATTCAACAGATCGCTTAGATAAAACTTTTGCCTCCACCAAACTTCCTCCCCATATATTTTCAATAGCAGATTATGCATTCAGATCTATGATGTTTGCGATGGCATGTAGAGATAGTGATTTATCAAAAAAAGAAAATGATGATAATGGGTACAACATTGGGCAAACAATATTAATATCAGGAGAAAGTGGGGCAGGTAAAACCTTTTGCACAAAGATTATCCTACAATATCTAGCAAATTTATCAGAAAATATCATAATGAAAGATAAAAAAAGTTTTGCATTCAATCAAATGGAATCTGCAACTAATGTCAGGGTTGAACAGAAAGGTAAATACAAAAAAATGAGAATCGTTTTTTTTTTTTTTTTTTGCAGGTATTCTTTCGAATCAACTCTCGTCTAAAGCTCATAGTTCTTTAAATTCCCCAAACAACTTTATTTTGCAAAATAAAATAATTTCGAGCAGTAATACATGCTGATCCAGTACTACAATCACTAGGAAATGCAAGGACTCTAAGAAACGACAATTCATCGAGGTTTGGAAAATTTATTGAACTCCAATTTAACGATGATGGTCATCTCATAGGGGCTCAAATCGAAACGTATCTCTTAGAAAAGGTTAGACTTGTACATCAGCAGCAAGGTGAACGAAATTTTCATATATTTTATGAAATGCTAGATGGCATAATAAGTAAAGATGATAGAGCAAAACTTCACCTTGTCAATCGTACCACTAAGGATTTTAGAATAACATCAATGTCAGATACTTTCGATCGCCGGGATAAGGTAAAAGATAGTGACTCATTCGAGAATTTGTGTAATGGTGAGGAATAAATGATACGTGAATACAACAGAAATGTTTGCATCGCTTTTGCTTGTCAATAGCTCATTCATAAATCGTATTTTCTATGTTAGCTATGTTAATATTGGGTTTCACTGAAAGTGCTCTTCATGCAGTTTTTACCTTAATCAGTGGAATCATGCATGCTTCGAACTTGAGTTTTACACCCATTAATGATGAAGGATGTGAGATTGATAGATCAAATGACTCATCCAATGCAGTTTCATCACTTTTTGGAATCGAGTTGAAAGACATGAATAATGCAGTTTGCTCACATGAAGTTACCATCGGAACAGAATCATTCAAAAAATCATATTCAATACAAAAAGCTGAAAAAACACTTGAAGCAATGATGAAAGCAATTTATCACGCTCTATTTTCGTATATTGTAGATCAGATTAATGAAACTATATCATTTGAGTCGAACGAAGTACAAAATAAAGATGAAAGAAAGGCTGGTTTCATTGGGGTCTTGGATATTTTCGGATTTGAATCATTTGAAAAAAATTCGTTTGAACAACTTTGTATCAATTATTGTAATGAAGTCCTTCAACAGCAATTCAATTTGACTACTTTCCTTAATGATAGAAAAGAGTTTGAAGAAGAAGGTAAGTTGTATTGAACTTGACGCATAATTTGCATGATCGAAATATTCATAGATTATTTACAATCTTACCACACCGTACTTAATTTGTGTGATGCACTTTCTAGAAATTGATTACTCGTTCTTAAAGTATCCGTAAGTAAAAATATTTGAAATTGTAATTTCTCCATCTTTCTTTCACTAATTTTTTCTTCTTGTTTCATAAATAGGGATAACTATAAAACGTTACAGCTTATTGACCATCCAACAAATGGAATTATATCCATTTTGAATGATCACTGCAAAGTTGCTGGTGGGTCAGATAGTACTTTTTCCACAGCAATTTATGAGTATAGTAAAGATCATCCAAACTTTGATGTCAGCGTCCGTCGAGAGTGGTCAAGTCTATTTGGAATTTCACACTACGCAGGTTTAGTTGAATATGATGCTGAAGGGT
>Ga0209092_10003605_pt1 | contig 13356 bp, 16 predicted proteins | sample FraStrMetagenome_FD_187446 | JGI IMG/M metagenome (GOLD analysis project Ga0209092, IMG submission 187446) | Marine eukaryotic phytoplankton communities from Arctic Ocean - Fram Strait ARC3M Metagenome (SPAdes) (version 2) | ecosystem: Environmental > Aquatic > Marine > Oceanic | place: Fram...
TACTTAGACGCCGGAGATTCTCTTGTTTTTAAACCAAGACCTTTAAGTGATTTTACTGAGGCTCGTCTACACAAAGCTTGGAATACAAGGTGGGCGGGTAAAAAAGCTAACCACAGGGACAAAAACGGATACCTGACGATAAGACTAGACGGTGTATCGTTCAAAGTTCACAGGTTACTCTGGAAAATGAGAGAAGGGAGTGATCCTGACGGGCATATAGACCACATAAACCAAGTGCCTGATGACAATAGGCATGAAAACCTACGGGTTGTTACAAACCAAGAGAACAGCAAGAACCAGAAAAGAAACAGGAACAACAAATCAGGTGTCACAGGTGTCGTAACTTGCCCAAAAACAGAAAAATTTATTGCTCAAATATGCGTTGACGGCAAGTGTAAGCATTTGGGAACTTTCACCGATAAAATAGATGCCATTTACGCTCGCTATTATGCAGAGCAGGGCTTAGGATTCCATGAAAATCACGGGAGGGCGGTTTGATATGAAGAAAACACTTGAGAAGGTTAAGCTGTGTCGAGAGGTGTTTAAGGCTTTCGCATGGTTCTGGGGAGCATGGCTGATACTAGCCATGCTTTATTATGTAACTTGGGAGGGGATGCAGTTTTGAACTTTATAAGTTATTCTTTTAAGACTTACGAAAAACTAATCGAATACTTAACAGAGAACCCTGCTGAGCAGTTCTCCGTTAGAGAGGTGGAAGACGGGGAAGGCGGGAGTATTTGGTTCTACTCCAGCCCTGACCCTAATGCTTCTCTTGTTAAGTATTAATCTTCATCTTCATCATCGTAACTCTGAAGGGAATTGATTTGCAATTCAAACTTCATGTTATCGAGATAGCCAACTAACTCAACGAGGGTAATCTGTTCAGAAGCTAAGTAGATTAGGTTCTTGAGCAGATCCTCGAAGTTATCAGTTAGCTCTTCTTGCTGTTTGGATTCAATAATACCTGTTATGTCAGTTACACTCATTTTAAATTCCACCGTTAATTAAGAGGTTGTTATGAGTAAAGGAAGTAAACCAAGACCGTTTGATATATCCCGTAAGGAGTTTGGTAAAAAGATTGATAATGTTGATTGGAGCAACTCACCACATAAGAAGAAAACTAAGGAGGTGCTAGAGAAGCCACCTCCTAAGAGGGGTTAGTTACTCTTCTCTAATCTCCTCTGTTAGAGATAACTCAAGACTTTTATCCATTATTCTTGCAATCTCTGCGTTCATTTTTCCCATAAGAGATTTTATTTCTTTGTTACTTTTAGCTCTAGATGTTTTTGTCAACAAAGATCTTCCAACCTTTGACGTAAGAAGAAGGGAAGCACCTTTAACACCACCTGCTACACCGGCCAAGCCTACCCCCCCACCTAAGAATGAGACAGCCGCAGTACCGCCTAGTACACCACCAACGCGGCTCAAAGGCACTGCTTGTTTCTCTGAAGGTTGTGTAACCCTCTTAGGCAAAATCTCGACAAGACGGACAAAACCATCTATTTGCTCGTTCTCTGCTTTACTAAAAAACACATCTCGTGCCTTAGTTCTTTCAGATAACTCTTTTGCAAACTTAGTGGCATTAAAAGTCTCTCCAGAAATTGCTTGATCGTAAGCATCATTCATTATTTGTTTCTTTACTGCAACCTCACCTTCCTTGCCTACAGCAGTTTTTAGATTAGAAGCCCTTCTCCTGTAATCTTTTTTCTTTACAAAAAAATCAAAGATAGAAGAAGGTTCAAAATTAGGGTCTTTTTCTGCCTTACCTGAAGTGATAGATCCAAATTTACCTTTTCGGAAAGGCATCACCTTCTCACCGTAAAAACTATTTGCTTCTGATAAGAGTTTTTGAGGAACGCCTCCAATATTATCCGCAAGGTTCTGTATGTCTTTTTCTAATCCCTTAACAAGCCCTGTGTACACATCTGCCGAGTTCTTATCCCCCTCTGCTATAGCTCTGTCTTTCGATTTCTTCAGTATCCTTAACTGCGCCCAAGCGTCTTCAAAAGATTTCTCTCTTTTACCCAAACCGCCCTCTATGTCATCAGGTAGCATCTTTCTTACCTTAGAAACCAATGCCATCACCTCATCCATCTCTTTATTGTTCTCAAACTTAGATAGAATCCCCTCGGCATTATTGGTAAAATTCGTATACTCTACTGGCTCGTCAGTCTGCTTAAAAGCTTTTTCTACAGCTTTGTAGTTTTCATCAGAAACTTTCTTCACAGATTTATAATTATCTAATACCTTTCCTTGTAGGAAAGAACCTATGTCATCTTCTGGCACACCAAATTGAAGTACAAGCCTATCAGCAGCGGCTTTTAAAGACTCTGACTGTCTTCGAGTAGTCCCTGCAATACCAAAGAGGGGGAGGTTATCAAGAAGGTTCTCAAACTTTTGAAAACCAGGGCTATTTCTTAACTGACCGACAGTAAGACCATCAAGATCGAACTGATTAGCAAGGTCTTTCAATTCTTTAGAAAACTCTTGGGAGTATTGTCCTCTTAATGCGTTGAAACCGTCAGCAACCTTTTCCAAACCACCTCTTGTTAAAGCGCCTAAAGCAGCAGAACCGGCTGCTATGCTTAACCTATTTCCTTCATCATCGACAAGCTTTACACCTTCCAAAGCACCTAACTCAATACCGGATTCTATCATCTTACGGTAAATGGGTTTTAGGGCATCGGCTTTGGCTTTTAAACTTGTAGGAAGAGCTGGTATTTTAAGAGGACTGGTTATTACTAAAGAAACATCTGAAACGACATCTCCAGCGAAACCTGCAATACCTTTCCCTGTAGTGTCTTTTCTATCTTGAATAACATCGCCCATCGTTTCGGTAAAAGACTGTTCTAGTTCTTTTGCACCAGGTATTCCTATTTTAGAGGCTGCTTGTAAAGCCATTTGATCAAGACCAGCCCCTACCTCTAAAGAGTTGGTTGCAAAACCTGAAGCAAAAGACTCAAAAGCGTTTTGATCTTCTGGTATGTTGTCTTCAAACCAATCGCTGTACTTTTGAGATACCCTGTTGCCAGATAATCTCTTAACCTCATCAGAAACAATTCCAAAATCTTTTGTACCTTTGAGGTGTTCGTTTTCGATAATCCAATCGGTCATCTCTAAAAGAAGATCATCATCATCTTTAGGAATACCCGAAAGAGGGTCTTCCTCCACATCTGGTGCATCAGGAGAAACCATATCTGGTTGAACAATTTCTAAATTTTCATTCATAGTCTATACCTAATTACTGTTTATAATAGAGAAAGCATCTTTTGTTTGTTTATCTAGTCTCTTTTTTCTAAGGGCTTGCTGTTCATAAGAGGCTGCTTTGATTTTTGCAGTTCCTAGATCGTTTTTAAATGCACCATACCCTTTATAATCTTTCAGTTTCTCTATCATAGCATCGTTCTTAAGATTGTACGCTTGTTTCTGGTAATCATGCCATTCTTTATTAAAACCATTACCTTCTTTATTCCTAGCCTGTAACGACCCGTTCTCTTCTATCCATCGGTTCATCACATCCCCTTTAGTAGAAAGTATGTCGTATGCTAGCTGTTTTCTTTTAATTATAGCTCTGTTTATCTCAGGGGCATAGTTACTGTTCGGTTGTATTGATAAGCTAACCAGCAACTCTCTCTCAGTATCAGAGCCACCAAAAAGACGGAGACCTTCTACACCTAACTGCCTAGATAGTGTATCAAAAGTGTCAAGCATCCTGTATTGGTTTTGAGCATCTTCAAAGAAAGGGACTTCTATACCAGCCTCTTCTTCAACAGACCTTATACCCTTACCCAATGTTTGAGAAATGATAGACAACCCGCCTGTCCTAGCACCTGCGTCTAAAAGAACTGACATCTCAGCTAAAGCAGCAATAGAGTCTTGAGACTCATCTAATTTTGTATTATGCTCTCTAATCAATTTCTGGTCTGTTTTAATTATTTCTTTGTCTACAGAAGGATTAACAACAAGCTGTCCATCAGCTCCTATGCTAAGACCAGGGCTTTTTGGCTCATACATATTAGAGAGTTCGGCTGTTGTTAGGGTTCTAAAACCCCCTTCTTCGTTTGGATCTACTACAAAGTAACCACCACCAGCCCCTTTGTAAACATTCATAGGCTGGTTACTATTAGGATCTATTGTTTTAAAATCAGTAAACTCTCTTTGGTTTTGTTTTTGTGCAAACGCTGTAGATTCTCTCTTTTCTTTAGCAGCAGCGATAGCTTCGGCTTTACGGTTTTTGATTACATTAGCTGCATCTATTACTCTGTTTCTTTTGTTCTCTATCTCTCTCTGCGCTGCATCTCCGCTTATGCCAAGCATATCTTTCTGCTGATTAAACTGGGTTCCCAGAGACTCACCTTCGGCCTTAAATCTATCAGCCTCAGCCTGTGCACCAGCAGCTACACGCTTCTGTTCTGTATCTCTTGTCTGTGTTAAAGCATTAACACCGCTCCCTAACGCCATACCAATACGTTGAGAAAGATTCTTAGTAGGATCGCTTGTAGCAAGGGCAAGTCCTGCTGCAACCATTGCATTAGCTTGAGCTTTAGAAGGATCTTTAAAAGCCTGACCCCATGTACCACCTTCCTTTCTAAAACCAGATCGAGGTGTCGCAAGGGATGCAGCAGTAGCTCTTGCTTGAGCTTCTTGTTGCTGAGCAGAAGCATCTTGCTGCTGTGCCATTAAAGCTTGCAACTGCTCTAAGCTTCCTTGAGGAGCTGCCGCTGGCTGTTCTGGTTGAGCAGCAGGGTTTGCACCAGATATAGCTTGCGTAAGATTCTTCATAAACTCATCTGGGTCTTGGTACAATGAACCAATTGGCATTATCTTATCCTATAATCTATTTAGTATTGCATTCTGTTTAAGCGATCTTCTTCCAACTCACCCATAGATTCTTCAAACAAACCTCGTGGGATGAACGTAGGGCTATCCCCTGACGCTGTTGATAATGTCTCTTGCACAGACCGTACAGGTGCTCTCTGAGGCTGGACAATAGGAGCTGTTTGCAGCATAGGTTGCTCTTGCTCTTGTGGGCCACCCAAAGCACTAGCAAACTGGTATGTCTCCATTGGTTTGTCTTTGGCTACCTGCAAGGCTTTAGCGTAAAGAGGGGCTTTACCTGCTGAGACAATACCCGAATTAATACCCGCTGCTGCCGGACTCATTGTACCACCTGCCGTTAATATATTTGTTGATGCGTTTGTTAAACTCTGCATAGAGTTTTCTCCCAAGCTTTTAGAAAGAGCTTGCTTCATTGAGTTGGTAACAAGGGGGCTTGCTGCTGTAGATGTAGCAACAGGAGTAGCAGCAGCACTTAATGCAGCTCCAGCAGTAGGTGCACCAGTTGCTGTAGCTGTTGTGGCGGCACTAAGAGCACCTTGAGAAGCACCAGCAGCAGGAGCAGCAGCTCCCCCTAATCCACCTGTAAATGCACCTAAGATGCCACCCATCAGAGCGCCTTTTAAAGGGTCTTCTTTATTGGTGATTGCTCCAATAGTGCCGCCTAGAATTAAAGGCAATAAGAAAGGCAATGGCATAAAAGCTCCTAGTAACTTTGTTTCAATAATGTTGGGTTGTTCTGTTGGCCTTGCTGCATACCACCGCCTTTACCGTTCCTTCCAGCAGGGCTAATAGCACCCCCTTTACCGCCTCTACCACCCTTGTTACCAAAAGGAATAGGAGGTGGCTGTTGCTGAAACTGTTGAGCAGGTTGTGGCATAAAGTTACCCAACACCCCTGTATTCTGAGGAGCAGCCATAGGTTGAGTCACAGGTGCAGCTTGAGGGGCAGCTTGTTGACGTATAGCTTGACCATAAGCAGCGTGTTCGGGGGACAGACCTGATGTATAATACTCTGCTGGCATAATTCCTTGAGGAGCTGGTGCTGGAGCAACAGGGGCAGGAGCAGGTTGGTTAGTATAAGGGGTAGGCTGACCAGCTAACATAGCTTGTGCAATGCCTTGTGGTACAACAGGTGGTTGAGAGACTCCCTGAAGAACACCAGCAGGAGGAGCAGGTTGTGCTTGCTGGTCGATAATACCTTGAGTCATTTGACCTAAAACACCACTAGGTTGAGGTTTTTGCTGTGCTGCACCACCTCCTTTGTTAGACCTAGCAGCGTTTGCTATAGGGCCTCGGCTAAACCCACCCATTACTTTTTTGCTCCTTTAAGAAGATTGAAATTAGAACGGCCTTGACCTATCTGCTGCTGACCTTGTGCAGCTAGTGCCTGTAAGATACCTTGAGGAAAACCGCCTTCTGGCAAGCCCTGTAATGTAGGTGTGGCTGGACGCTGTTGAAACAACCTAGCAAGAATACCGGGTAGTTTTCCTAAAGCATCTTCTTCAGCAGACCCCTTCTCACCAAAAAACTCTTGACCTTCTTTATAAGACGTATCTCGGAGCGCATCGGTTTTATCACCCCCTTTGCCGCCCCTTGCAAGACTCCCACGTTTCTGAGCAGGGCTAAGACTACGAGCAGCTCCACTAGAAGAGATGATATCTTGTGTTGTTGTTCTACCCATAATACTACCCCTTGGCTAAGCCATATCCTGCAAGACCCAAACCAGCTAAGGCAGGAAGATTAGAACCACCTCCTCCTTGTGTAGACTGCGTTGTGATCTGACCTAAGTTTACACCACTGATACGACTAGCAAGACGATCAAGGGCAGTTTGTGGAGCTTGTTGTTCAAAGGCAAATCGCTGACGTTCTGCATCAATCAAAGCCTGGTCATATGCCTGTTGCTGTGCACCGACCTGACCAACAGTAGAAGCAGGAGCTAATAAACTACGCTGTGCCGTAGGAAGCCCTGAGAGAGCCGCCATTTGATTTCGTAGGATAGCCTCTGTAGCTGACCCTGCTACGCCTTCAGCAGCTTGTTGCTCCTGTATGCGCTGTCTGTCGCCACCGAAAGCACCCTGTTGAATAGCCCTGCTTCCAATACTAGGAAGTATGTTAGCTTGCAGGTTTCCAATCATAGGGTTGATAAGGGCTTGACTCTGAGCACTGCTTGGGTCAAGGGCGGCCATAAGAGCACCAGCACCTGCCTGTCCTAATGCAGCCTGTGGAGCAGCAGCTCCTAAACCTAGCTGTTGAGACATCAAGGTGTTAGGTGATTGACCTGCTACCGTCTGACCGGGAAAGTATTGCTCAGGGCCAGCATCAAATGCGGCCTCTGACAGACCAAACAAACGGGTTAGCGCCCGTTCCTGAGCCGGAAATGGCTTAGTTGTTTGTGTTGTATCTTTTGGAGAACCGCCTTTGCCGCCGCCCATATTAAACCTCGTAGTCTTTCATCATTACTGTGTATTGTAGGTCAAAGTCAGGGAACAACTTCTTCCAACCCATTCTTGCAAAAAACACTGTACCTTCTGCTCCCTCTCCCTTACCCCATTCTTCTAACTTTTCAAGACATTCCCTCCAATCGGTGGGTGTTGCCTCTTTACTTGCCCCAACAAAAGGTATTTCCATTATCTTTTTGTTAGGGTAGTCTACTATCCTTGTTGTGAACACAGCATCTGGTTTATCACCAACGATAATCCAAAGCTCTTGCCATTGATGTTTTAATGATAGGTATAAATCATCCATGTCATAAAACCCTTCTGAGTGATCTAAGGCGTTAGATAGTAGCGGCTCACAAAACTCCCAAATTCCATCAATGTCTTCAACTGGTACTTTTACTAAATCTTTCACCTCTCTCACCCTCTCTACCCTATTAAGACCCAAGCGCTTCCTGTATATCTATAAAGGCCTTCGGAAGCACCACCTCCTGACCAATCAACACTGCCATCACTGTAAGCTATGTATCCCTGTCTAGGATCAACAGGTGAGTTAGCTAACGGGTTAAGTGGTATAAATGTCTTAAATACCTCTACCCTGTCTGACAACTCAGCAAGCTCTCGCTCTACCTCTACCCTTTCATACTTTTCTGGAAGCATTACCGCTCTCCCTCAAACCTACCCTGCATCACCATGTCAGTGATAGTCCAATCATCTAGTTCGCCATCGCTCTCCACCTTGATAGTAAGATACCGGCCTGCTGTTCGTAAAGGGAAACTATTAAACGAATCCCTTACAACAAACGAATCCTTGTAAGTAGGCTCTGCATCTATTGTTGATGACCAACCTATGCTAACAATAGGAGTGCCTGCCCCCTCCTTCCCAACACGCATAGCTGTTAATTCCTTAACTCTGTCTGCGTTATTCATGTCGTGAGCTTTAGTTATTGCTGAGACAGCAGGGTTTACTAAGCGAGGAGAAGACCCTTCTGAGTAAAGCTTAGCGTTTTGGTCAGCAGAAAGGGTATTGTTGAAAATACCTCTTTCGTGATATGCTGTAATGTTTGAATCTCTCATACCCCATTGGTTTGTTTTGTAGTTGTAATAGATCTCCATTGAAATCTTACTAGATCCTACAGGGATACCCCAGACAACCTCATTCTCTTTTGCATTGTTGTAAGCTACAACTTGACCCAGTTCTGTTGAAGACGCATTTTCTCTGAAATACTTATTCATACCGGAGTCTCGACCAATCATTCTAACAGATGCTCCATCTGTGTAGAAAAAACCGTCTTTACTCAATCCGTAATTGTTTCTACCGACAGTAACAACAGACTTTGAGGACACAGCCCCAACACCACCACCAAGAGCATTCCTATAACCGAATATGTTTGGTTGACCGACATAGTTAATAATAAACATCTGGTTTTCAGTATAAGCTGCAAGGCTGTTGCCTAGCTGTGTTACACACACTATTCCAGAGTTGGCTTCTCGTATCAATAAACTCCCTGCTGTGTTTATTGCAGAAGCTTGCCATGTGTCTAGGTCATCAGCACTGTTCCATGCAAACGATGTGAAATAGTCAACATCGGATTTGCTGTAGTTGAAGGCTAGCATGTGCGGGCCTTGCTTCTCAAAACTCTGAACCCTTGTGAAATCAAAGTCAGGAACTGTTACTGTTATGGTTGCAGCTCCTACTCCACTAAGGGTAAGTACATCCCCGTCCGAATACCCTGAACCGAAGTTGGTGATTTCAATCTCTGTAATTACACCAGCAGACATGTTAGTTACAGTGCATGTCAAACCTGTACCAGCACCTCCGGAACTGGTGAGGGTATCGCCAATATCGTAGCCTGTTCCACCATCCGTTATCGTTGCACCGCTCACCTCATCGTTGTAGTATTTGTTGAAATTAACATTACCCTTTTTAATAACAGGGAAACCACTTCCACTTGCAGCTACAACAAAAGAACCGAAGGATTCAAAATCCCACAAATCAGCTTGGTTGATGTTTTCATCCCAACTTGTAGTGTCACTATCCCATGTTGTTTCAGAGCCGCCACCGCTTATTGTGTTGTTTGTATAAACAGCAGATGCTAAGTTGGTATAAATCTCGTCTGGGGAATCAGTAAGTGAATAGGTTATCTGCCACCTTCCAGAACCAAGATTATTTGCAGCTACTATTGTAAAAGTCCCGTTAGGGTCTACGGCTGAAAAAGGAATACCAGCAACAGTTATGGAATTACCCGCTGTCTGTGTCTCTGTTGAGTTTATACCTAAGATTACAAGACTAGCACCAGATAAGAAGTTAGCAAAGTAAATAGTAGCTGTAGCTCCACCTGGACTCCAAAGAGTACCTGCTGAACTTTCTATTAAGTTATAACCAGAACCCACTGTGTCAACAACCCCTGTTGATTGACGGTATGAGTATATATTATCAAGATCTCCTATGTATGCAACCTTATCATCAAACTCTATTACAGATGTTATTCCTCTTATTGGGGTAGTGGAAGCAATAGGGTTTCCATCAGGGTCGTTTGCATCAGAAAAATCTACAATCTCATCCCGCCCTGCCTTCCTACGCATACCAAACTCGGTATATTGCACACCATCAACAGTCTCCCAAAAAGGGATACGTCGATCAAAAGCTTCAGGGTAAACACCAGTCTTTAATAACTCTGTTGCGTCTAACTTGAATCCATTGCTCTTGTCTGTTTCAAATGGCATATTAGTAGCCTATGGCGATGTAAGTAACCGCGTATGGACCGGCTGTGTCATAGTTGCTACCGCCTTCTATTGTAAAACCTGTCACAGTAGGTACTGTCGAATTACTAACACCTAAGCCTATTGTCCTGCCCGTAGACATCCTCTGTATCTGGACACTGGCTACTGCTGTAGGGAATGCCTCCGAGAATGTAAAAGTAGCTGGTGAGCCGCTAGTTAAGCTTATAGTACCCCATTGCACTAGAAGTGGGCCTATGTAAGCGTGACCACTTCCTACTGTAGCCATGTCAGCGCCAACAGTTAAGCTGTCTGCACTTGAGGACACAGAGGTTTTAGTTACACCGTCCCCAAAAATAACAGCAAGGTCTCCTGATGCTGTTTGAGAGAATATCTTAGTAATATCTGCTGTGGCAGAAGGATCACCATCTGTCTCATCTATTTGAAGGACACCCTGCCCTGCAACAAAAGCTGTTGTGGCAATTTGGGTTGAGTCATCACCTTGTGTAGCTGTAGGGGCTTTAGGAACTCCTGTTAAAGAAAGATCGGCTTTAGGGCAATTCAACCAAACCCATTTATTAGCCGTGTCGTCAAACATTAAATCTAAATAAATACCAGTTGTAAAATCACCGGAAGAAACAGCTGTTCCGTCAGGTTTTACAATAACGTAGGCTGCCCCCCCGTCAACTGCAAGAGTAGGGGTGGTAGTATCATTTGCATTGTCTGTTCCACCTGAAAGAGACCCGACCTCTACGGTAATACGAAGCCCTTCTGCAAGAGTGACAGCGTTTGTAAAAGTTGCAACTTGTACATCATAATCGCCTGTAGTTACAACTTTGTCAACGCTGACACGTTGCAACGCATTAATCTCGTCATACGCTGCTGTAAAGTTAGCACGAACACTAGATGTAGTGGCTGTACCTGCTGTTGGTTTTGTTTGATCTATAGCTGAAGTCATTAGACTAACGGGCCTCCGTTGGATGAGATACTTTGATCCATAATACGTGAACGGCCTGCACCACCTGTTCCACGCATATTGTGGTCATCAAGGCCCTCTTGGAATTTAACTCTATAAAGCTTAGCTCGCTCGTCATCTTTTAGGAATAAACAAGCAAACATCAGAATACCCATTAGAAGGACTTCTGGCATATTGGTAACAAGTGGGTCTGCACCACCTGCTGCTGATTCGTGATGGACAGTAAAAACCTCGTCTTCTGAGATACCTGGCCCTATATAAACTCTGTCAGATACAGAAGTGTAAACACAGGCTGTGCCACCTGTGCCTGTGTACCCTCGGTAATCTTCAAACGTCACAGGCTGTAGCCTACGCCCTTGACTGTCTGTGATTGAAATAACACTAAGATTGCGGTCTGGTAAATCAAAGTAACCGTTAGTCTCGTCTGAGGCGGTTGCTGTGTACGTCAGAACAGCGTTAGTGTATGGTATTTTTAGCTTACGATAAATCTCCTCAACAGCCAGTGTCGAGAAGTCATCAATCTGTGTGGTCAGGTCAGTACGATTCAGCCAATCTGCTGCTGATGTCTTGATCTCTGCTAGTGTACTTAAAGCCATTACAGTCTCGCTGTTGTGGTTTTCATATAAGGATAGTGTGTCTCAATAAGCTTGAACACATACTTCCAATCAACATGTTCTGCTAGAATATCAACACCGTGTTCATTCTTGATACGCATAACATCTGTCATTGAAAGATCTAAAACTTGGTGTATCTCTTTTTTAGGGTCATACTTCACCCAATCGCTTGTAGCGTTTCTTTTTTGTTTATTATCTTCTAATAGCTGAGTAACATCTTGTGTTTGTTGGACAACTAACTCATCATCTGAGTAGTGCCAATCTTCTTTCATGTTACCATGCCACGTTGTTTCTCTCATACTACTCTCCGATTAAAGGAGAAGGGGCCGAAGCCCCCTCTAATTACTACTTAAGAAATACCGTAGTAACCTGCGTTAGCTTCTTCAGAACGAGATTCAAGAGTGTAATAACTCTCTAAAAGTTTACGTTCCGCTGAAGTTTGTGTTGCAATGTCAGTGGTATGTATCATCTTACCACCACCAAACGCAAGACCCCAACTAGACATATCCAAAACGTACATTGTAGCTGCTGGCATATGCTTGTTAGGAACCACCTTGACAGGGCCAAACTGAGAGACATAAACCGCTACTCGGTTATAAATCTCACCTGTAGAGGCATCGGACTCTATACTGTCTGTCATAGCAGAACCAAGGTTGTTCCTCATGGAGCTAACAGTTGCAGCAGGAGCCATAATACAGACATTTCCAAAATCACCAGAATTTGTCCACACTCCGTCAAGTAAGGTAGCAAGGGATTGTTCTGTGAAAGCGCCCGAACCAGGCACAGGAACAGTCAATCCTGTGGATGCAGTATTATCAGTACCACTGTTTGTGTTTTCGTTAGTGTTAATCCAAGAAGCTACACCGGCACTACGACCTGCTTGAGCAGATTGAGGTTCCACCTTGATTTGGATAGAAAGAGATTGGGCTTCGATATCCATGTGAAGCTCTTTGCCCTTCTTCATAAGCTGGTATGCCATCTCCTTACCTTTAATACCTGCTTTATCTAAAAGCTCTGCCTTCAGAGTAACAGTCGCAACTTCTTTTGCGATTTGTAAATAGTTACCCTTACGAGTACGGGTATCTGCTGCGGCATCTGAAACGGCTGCGGCTTCCAAGTTTTCGTTATCTGTTGCAGCGTCACGATAAGTGTCAGTAAGCCACTCATGGTTGTCGTTAGTTGCGCGAGACTTAGCGATCCCGGAGGTGAAAGGTGTTTGATAAGGTGTAACATTAAAGATGATGTTACCCAAATCTTCACGAATGTTATTAGCACCTTCAACAGAACCTAATGATACTGCTGATTGTGCAGTTGTAGTTGTTACGGCCATGATAATTTACCTATTTAAAAGAATCGAGAATTAAATCCACGGCAGCTTGTTTACTATACGAACCATCTGAATTAGTTGCAGATCGGAGTTTAGCATTTTTTGCCGCAGCCTGTTTTGCCGCTTTACTCGATGACGTACCTTTTCTTAGAACAGTTTTAGAAGATTGTTTCTTTTTAGGAGCTTTTGCTTTAGCTACTTCCTTCTGAGAACTACTAGCCTTAGCTGCATCAAACAACACCTTCAACACTAATGCGTCATTTACCGTGTTAAGCATTTCGGGATCACCGCCAACACTCTTAAAGTATTCTGACATAACTTCAACATTCTTAACAGCCGTGTTTTGGTCTGCAAAAGAAGGTTCAAGCTGTGTTAATACAGTCATTTGCTCTTGAGCATACGCCTGTTGTTGTTCTTGCACCTGTGCCTGATACTGCTGGGACACT
>Ga0209092_10003606_pt1 | contig 13350 bp, 33 predicted proteins | sample FraStrMetagenome_FD_187446 | JGI IMG/M metagenome (GOLD analysis project Ga0209092, IMG submission 187446) | Marine eukaryotic phytoplankton communities from Arctic Ocean - Fram Strait ARC3M Metagenome (SPAdes) (version 2) | ecosystem: Environmental > Aquatic > Marine > Oceanic | place: Fram...
TGAGCTAAAGGCGCATTACGGATTTTTTTTATAGTATGAAATATATTCAGACCAGCTGAAAAAGTCTTGGCGCACATGACACCAAAATAATCCAATATGTTTCTCTTCACTCATAAGTATCTCCTAAAGAATAACTTTATTAAATTTTCGATAAGATTTACTAAAGCTAAGTGGCTTGTTGAAAATCTTCACCGAGGATTCTTCTCCGCTTTTGGCATATCCAACACACTTACCTGCTGCATTCAGATAGTAAGTATGTGGCTTAAAACCTACAGTTGTTTCTTTAAGAATCTCAACAACGCTTTCCACTTTAAAACTCCTCTGCTACACCTAAAACTTCGGCTATAATTAACAAGAACCCTGCTAAGGGAATATTTCCACTTAGCAAAGCCATGCCACTGGTCGCTCGTACAACACTCTTTACCATACTAATATAAAAGTGCTTCTTACTAACGTCTTTCGGTTCAGCCATTAGATGATTCCGAGAGAGCTAAGTGCAAATGCAGTAAAACCAAGAACAATTACAATGCCGAAGAGAACTGTACCAGTAATCATTTTATCATTGGCTTTGCGTTCTTCTGATGCTGCAAGTTGTCGTTCTATTGCCGCTTGGCGCTCTTCACGAAGTATCTCAGAAGCAGACTTAATAACAGCTTCTACGGGGGCTGATAGTAGATCTTCCCCTTCCTCGCCACGTTCTCTATTACCTTCTCCGTTTAGTTCGGTTGAATCTTGTTGAACTTCCTTAAAATCCTTTTTAGGTGTAGGTGTTACTTTCTTCGGCGCCCTTTTCTTCTTAGCAGGTGCTTTAGATGTTTTTACTTTTTCTACTGTAGGTTTAACTTTAGTACTAGTTACTTTCTTAGCCATATCTAATTCACTCCTAGGTTTATAATTAATCCGATCACAAGTACCGATGTAAGTGTGAGGTTTGTTACAATTAATGCAGTGTCTTTCCATGTTATAGCTACTATGGTCCATAATACACCGCCTACTGCACTTACAACAGGCCCTATTGGATACATGCCTAAGCTATTAAAAGCTGCGGCTGCTATTAACAATCCTGTGCCTATCCATTTGGCACAATCTATCGGCTCTAATCTAATTGCTTGCATCTTTAAATCCACAATCTATCTCATCATTAATATAGTGGGACATCCATATAGATGTGGTCAACAAAGCACCAAATCCAAATCCTAATGATGCTCCGCCCGAATGCCCAAGAGCAGAACCAATTAGACTACCTGTATATATACTATAGCTAGTAGGACAAAAATCTTGCTCATAACTATTGGCATACTTTAAATTGAAGTTCTTGTCTAATACACTACCAGTATTACAAGAAGTTAACATACACAATAAAATAAGGTAAAAAAACTTGTTGACTATTTTACTCATTTTACTTCTCCTGATAGTCTCAGCTAATAATAAAGTATAGCAAAGGCAAATTAGTTTGTCAAGCTATTTATTACTGTTTACTAAGTGTTATCACCATCGGTGTATTTAAGCTTACTCTTATCAAAAAGCTTCTGCTTTCGTCTTCTACTGGCTAATAGCGATAATGCTAATCCCATATAACAAAAAGACAGTAAGGCAAATGAACCTACTATTAACTCAAGCGTTTCTCTTTCCATTAACTATAGTCTCCCTTAAATGGACAATATCATTATAACACTAAACCAAAACCGTGTCAAGCAGTTTCTCACGTATTCGTTCAATAACTAAAGAAAACGGCTCTCCCTCAAAACGATGATCCGCTCCCGGTACTATTGTCATCGGAGATCCGGAAGTCATAATCTTACTATGATCCAAAATCTCATCCCGCTCGGCTAAGAACAACTCACCATTCTCCGGCATAACTAGTTCAGAATAAGAACCTCGAATGGAAGCAGGGACATCGTATCGCTCAAGGGAGACACTCGGAGTACAAGAAGGATTAATCAGAATACACGGCAAGCCGTAAAGGTTCGCTAGATGTCCTGCGTACCAGCCACCCAACGAAGTACCTACAAACAGTACAGAATCTTCGCTGTGTGGGGAATCTAACAATACTGACTCAATACGCTCACATAACTCAGGGATAGCGACACGAGGGTCTATATCAATAGGAAACGCATGGATCTCACTGTCCGGAAGAGATTCTCTCAGACGGGATACTTTACTAGACTCAGGGGAAGAACCGTAACCATGAAAATAAAACACTAACTTTGACACAAATAACCTCACATCTCAATAATATACAACTATTATAGCAAAACATCATAGTATTGTCAATAGCCGGATAAGTCACTGTATTCTATGATGTTTTAGGATGACCAACCATCTTCTTCGTGTGTGTGGTATCACCTATCTTACGGTCATAGTGTACACCGTCTTTATGTGGCTTAACATCCTTTCCGGTAAGTTCTTTCGCCCGGGAAGAAGGGATATCAGGTGTGCCAATCTTCTTATGTACAGCAGCAACTTTTCCGGAAACTTCTCCCCACGCTCTCTTATGCTCGTGGTCTTCTACTTTGGTCTTTACAAAGTCTTTTTTACCCTGCTCAGAACCGTTTGTAGCAGAAGCAATGGACTTACGACCGTGCTGCTTCTTATAGAGGGCTACTGCTGACAGACTACCATTACGCTTCACTGCTTTAATGCCTGAATGTGTAATGTCATGGTGTATGGCTTTGGACTCTGCCTTAGAGCCAGACTTCTTACCTGAGTAGCCGCCTAATGGCTTGTATGCTTTGTGCAGCATATCGTGCATCTCGTCTCTATGCTTCTCTCTGTGATGCTCATGGTCTTTATTAAAGCCAGGGGAGATTACTCGTTCTTCTAAGACTTCTTCTTCTAAGTATTCTTTGAATGATAGCATGTCGGTCCTCCCTTATCTGTGCAACTATTTATAAATCGGTTTTTGCTGCCAAAAATTTTCTGGGAAAAAAATTCTATATCTTTTTTGAAAAACTTTTTAGAGAAGAAATAGTGGTCGGTGCCATATAGCGTTATATAGGATGGGCCTCACTTAGAGACCCATACCTCACTTCCTGGGATCTGTCTCCCTAGCTCAGGATGAAGGTCAGTCCGAAGACCAGTGCTATAAACGATCCGACTCCGATACACACTACAACGTCATAGAATAATTTTTCCATTATTTAGATTCTCCCATAAGTTCAGTATCAACGATGTCGGAGTGTTCAAATGAATAATCACACTCGCTCATGATGTCTTGGATATCAGCATCCTTAAGGACCTCCAACGCCACAGTGACATAAACAGTCTTGGTGTTGTCCATTATACTGTCTCCTCGATGCCTTCTTCGAATGCTAGTTTAGCCCATGGACGAGCGAATGGGCTTTCCTTGCCGTTGCCTTGATAGTAAGCACGAAGAGTGTTTTCCATCTCCTCGATAGCCTTACGACCTGTGACTGTATCTAAACGGTCAGCCTGTAGCTTGAGAAGTAATTCTCCTGCCATAAAAGCCATAGAGCCTAATTCACCTGCGAGTTCCGCTGAACGGTCTGCTTGGTCAGTGTAAAGCTCTTTATACATTTCCAATGATGATGTCATAATCTTTTCCTTTTTTCGTTTAATTTCTGAGTTTGTAAGTACATTATACGTGATGTTTCCGGAAAAGTCAAGCATTATTTTCACCGGTAACCTATTGATATCATTGGATTTGTTAAATTAGTTTTTCCAATGATATCAGTGACTTAGATCATCTCGTATTCAGTGTTCCAAGAACCGATGTTGATATTATAATAATGGTCGCAGGAGAAGTAATCTATCATAGCATCCGTATCATCACGATACCCTTCTCCCTTCATAGCGTCAACCAGCTCGTTTAGGAATGACCGTGTCTGTCCGTTATAATGATCATCTATCCAGAAGGGGTTCACTTGGTAGTGGATAGTGTTATCTACAGAATCCTTCTGGACGTCCAACGCACCTTTCTTAATATTGACCACTAGGGTTGAATGATTAGACACTCGGATGCTGCCTTTCATTTTGTACTTATTAAGGACTCGCTTGATTCCTGGAGCTAGTGTTTTTTTCTTTTCCTGTGATACGTAAGCCATTTTCTCTTCCTTTTTCTCAGTTTGTATAGTACATTATACAGAAGGTTTCCGGAAAAGTCAAGCATTATTTCACTTTTCTTTTCCGTTAGATATCAATGACTTAGATGCCTGCGTAGCCATCTATTACAAAGCCTGAAGTATCCTTCTTCGCTGGACCCTTAGCTGTTAGACCTACTACAACATTCGCTAAGTCCTTGAATCGTAAGTCATTTTTGTCACCGTTGATTACCTTACGTCCTAAGAAGTATTCTGGGAGATCCTTACGGAAGACCACTGCTAGGTTGTGTGGGGTACGTGCTGCCTTAGAAGCGTATGCTAGGTTCGCCTCTGAATAAGACACCGTGAGATGATAGTTGGCTGGGACCTTACGACCAGGTAGCTTGGTGTAATCATAGAATTGGATCTCAGGGAAAGTCTCCATCAGATTCAAGCCGTTAGAGCCTACTTGATTCTCCCATGCTATATCCGAAGTACCGTTGAGACGGACAGCTAATTCTACACCGTTCTTGGTAGCCTTCTTAATACCCTTACGGATATCGTCCGCTAGCTGGTCTACAAAGGCCACTTGGTTGTCACGGAATGCTATGGTCTTATTCATTCGGGCCTTCTGTACGTTAGAGAATGAACCCATGCCAGCCTTGTATAAGCATGCATTCTTACAACCAGCCAATTCAGCCGTTGGACATACGTTAATACCGTCTACGGTATCAGCTGGAGCCATGTACATAATAGCCGTGAGATACTCGCCGCCCTTGTCCGACTTGATTGTTTTGGCGTTTGAACCGATGCTTAGATATTTCATTATTCGCTTCCCTTTTCTCAGTTTGTAAGTACATTATACATGGTGTTTCCGGAAAAGTCAAGCATTATTTCCATTAATTTGCCATTAATTGTAAGTTATTGATAAGTAAGGAGTTTAGGGCAAGCCTATGTACTTGATATTAAAGGGATTGCCTGATTGGTGTGAAATAAGTGCCAAACAGGACCTATAGGCAAAAAAAAGCCCCGTTTCCGGGGCTAAGGTGTCGGTAGAAAAAAGGAATTAAACTACCGACCGAGAGTAATCTATTAGACTCCGTATATCTTAGGGCCTACAATAGTCATTGGCTTAGAAGGGTCAATTGCCAGTTCCTCTACTGGACCTTTATTTAATACGACCACTGATACCGCTGTTGGCATATATGGGTCATAGTTACGGATCCGACTCGGACGGGACTTGTTTACATAGTCCGAGAATTTGGTCTCCAGACCCTGCTTGGTACGTGCTGCCACGAATACCTGCATATCCGCATCCTGCTCTAGGTATACATTATTACCCTTCTGGAATGAGTAGCTGGTGATCTGGTCTTCCACGCCTGCTTTGGCTATCTCAGCCTTTGGGACTCTTGCCCAACCGTGTCCTGCGTCCTGAATATATGGGAATGTCTTCATTATATGGTCCTCACAACCTATTGAATTTATTGGGGTTTATACTACTTCTGTCATTTCATTAATTTCCAACATATCCGCAACCTCTTCCTGAGACATATACTTGAGGCAAGCGGTTAACATCATCATTGGATCAACCATGCCGTCTTCCACTAGCTCAAATGCGGCATTTCTAAAATCTGTCATTTTCTCTTCCTTTTCTCAGTTTGTATAGTACATTATACAGCCGGTAGTTCCAAAAGTCAAGCTTTATTTTGCCTAATTAGCCAATATCACCATGATATTGAGTGCCAATCTGAAGGAAACAGCTACCAGCCACTTCAATCTGCTTTTGCTTACCGACGAATCCAACCGAGCATACTGTGGTCTGGCTCATTCCAGCTTCCTTCAGTACATTACGAGCCAGGAGATCATACTTCAGGAGCTTTGGATCGCTCAGGAGCTTGCCTAGTGTGGTCTCAGTCCAAGAATCTATCTCCTTGAGTACTGTTTCCTTGCGAACCAGCTGACCGTCGTGGCTCAGGGTGTGACGATCCATGCCCAGAGCCTGCTCACGGGCGCTTAGGTATGATCCGTTGATTGAGGTTACTGCGTTAACGGCGAATACTGACATAATTTCTTCCTTTTTTTGAGTTTGTAAGTACATTATACAGCCGACTTCCGGAAAAGTCAAGCTTTATTTACATTTATTTTAAATAAGCTGGACCAGTCCAAGCACAACCACGAAAGTTCCCATGGATCACGTTGCCACGAGCCTTGTTACGAGCAGGAGCTGCCCAAGATGCTGGCTTGAGGATGTCGCCCTTGTGGAACTTAGCGTCCCCGTCAGTGGCTACAATAAAGCCCCACACCGAGCCATCATTTATAACCTTGATATACTTGGATCCACGTGATATTTCCAGGTTAGACTCGAACCGCTCCACCATAGCCACATTATCACAATTTGCTCGGTAGTCATTTTTGATCAGAACCAGCAGATTATCAATTCCTTGATTCAAATCCATCATTATTTGATATCCTTGATTGAAATAGTGTTAATTGTGACGCTATTACCATAAGCGCCATAGACAGCGGCTTCTGCCTCAGCCATGCTATCAGTTAAAACACGGCGAGTGAGATTCTCTCTGGAGTTATCGTCACCGAATACTGTGAAATTGATTGTGTAAAGCATATTTTGTTTCCCTTTTTTCATTTTATAAGTACATTATACAGCCTACTTCCGGAAAAGTCAAGCTTTATTTTCTTTTATTTAACTGAATCTCCATCAGAACACGAATCGCTTCGAATTTGGCTTGTGTTTCAGTGTAACCCTCTGATTCCATTAGATATTTTGTTAGATTTTCAATTTTTTCAACATGTGTCATAATATTACTCTCTTTTTATGTGTTCCAAGCGATCACTTGATTGTTATTGTCGATAACTACAATACACTTTTCCTTTCGAGTGCGCTTGTAAGTCATCGTTGCGAAATAGACTGTCTCATTTTCACGAACCTCAGCAACTGATAAGTCACTGAAAACTATGTTTTTTATTTTATATGTCATTTTACTTCCTTTCTTTGTTTTTCGATTTTATGTGTACATTATACACTATATTTCAGAAAAGTCAAGCTTTATTTTGACTCAAAGTGTATCAATTATACTGCCTCTAATCGTGAAAAGTAGCTGTCTTGTGACATATATTCTGTGAATTTTACTTCAAATTGACACAGCGCTGAAATCGCTTCCTCAAATTCTACACAATCATATAGCGCAATTTCGCTATCATGAAAAACATTTACATATTCTCCATCAACCTCAATTTTGTCGATTGAGACACGAATTGTTTCGTGTATATCATTGCTGTAAACGTCAAATGTGTTTTTATTCATTTTACTTCCTTTCTTTGTTTTTCGATTTTATGTATACATTATACACTATATTTCAAAAAAGTCAAGCATTATTTCACTTTTCTTTTTTGAGGATTATCGATGACTTACGAGCGAAACGATTCAGTTTCAGCTTTTGCGAACTTAGATTCTAATGACGCATGCGCTTCGCTCTCTTCAACACACATGTAATCTTGTTTGAGTGTCACATAATACTCGAAAAGAATTCCTCGAATTACTTGAATCTCAACATTTGTCAGTTCAATTTTTACGTTTTTCATTTTGATACTCTCTTCTCAATTGATTAAGTATACAATTATACAGCATTTCCTCCAAAAGTCTAACGGAAAAAAACGATAGTTAAAGCAGAATCAATCGGAAAAAACATTCAAATAATACTTGACTTTTTAACATCCCGGTGCTATAATGTATTACATAGAATGAAAAAAGCGGGAACACTAAAACCGAAGTTCAAATCACTAGATGAGCCTCAGATTCCGGAAACAAAATAAAATGAAAAAAAGATAAAAAAAAGGTTGACTTCTAAAAATTCATGTGCTAAACTGTAATCCTGATCCTGTGAATTTAAACGAAATATGGATCTAACAAAATCAATGACTTAGAGGCGCCTCTAACATATTGATTCTATTAGACTTTATCAGACATGCTAAGTGTTTGATTTCATTCAAGTTCTCAGAGGATGGCTAAGTAATTGATATCATTGAGGTTCTATATCTCATTGATATCGTTGGAATTTCTAAGTGATTGATTCTTTTGGAATTTCTACCGCCCATCAATACTCAACCAGGCCCCGGCTCTACAGGAAAATCATTCCAATTCCGCCGAGTAACCAGGTTTTATCTCTGTACACTAACCCGATCTCAACCCTATACGCCACTCTCTATGGAGACTAACCAATCTCTATGGCACCGCTCCCTATACGCTACTCTTTATGGCACCTCAAATGCCGGCGTTTGGCACCTCTACTATCTTTACTCTGGCACCTAAGGTTGACAGCGCTTGGCATATGTGCTACAATATCCCTACGCATCCCATATACTACACAGACTGGCACCTGGTTTGGCACCTGGCTTGGCACCTCGTTTGGCACCTCGTTTGGCACCTGGTTTGGCATATACGATGGCATATGGCCTTGACTTGATGGCCTGATTCTGATATACTGGATATGGGTGGGAGAATTCTAGCGGCAGGACTGTCTCAAAAAATTTCGGCACATAGGATTAGTTCCACGGCTAACCAGATCCTGCACAATATATGATATCATGCATAGGATAATGAGACATTGTTTCGCTATATGCTGTAAAAGTGAAACGTTGTCTCGCTTTCTATACTGTAAACGAAACGCTATATAGGCAGTTTCCCTGCGTTCTTATGCTTACAGTTATCATTATGCCATCTATACATTGAACTGCCTTTTCCTGTAAGTCCACAATGTATACACGTTATTAATAGCATATTTTTAAGGTTTGTTTCAGACATTTTTTTCCTGGTTTCTTCTGTGTGAGGTATGCCTTTTCTTGATTCAGACATTTTTTTCCTGGTTTCTTCTGTGTGAGTTTTGCCTTTTCCTGCTTCAGATAGTTTTCTTCTATGATCTTCTGTGAAAACTCTTTCTTTATTTGCTTCAGATATTTTTCTTCTATGATCTTCAGGAAGAGATTTACCAAAGTTAGGATTGTTCTTTCCTTTTCTTGCTTCAGATAGTTTCCTTTTGGTTTCTTCTGTGTGAGTGTTGCCTTTATGTGATTCAGATAGTTTTTTCCTGGTTTCTTCTGTGTGAGTGTTGCCTTTATGTGATTCAGACATTTTTTTCCTGGTTTCTTCTGACACAATGTAACCATTAGTGCCTTCTCCTCCGTCAGTTTTATTGATAAGATATCCTTCGCCTAGGTCTATTCTGCCGTGCTTGGCTATGAGTTTTATCTCAAGGTCTTTTGCTTCTTGTTCTGTGAGATTATCCTTGATGATGACGATTTGATTCTTGTCTTTAGGTTTGATACAGGGGTTTCTTTTATGGCCTCTATATGGATGTGGTTTATAGGGTCTGTTGTAATTACCTTGGCCCACATAATAAGTATGACCACCTTCTGATTCTGGTAGTCTGTATTCGTACACGCATTTATTTCTTTTCATTACTCAGTGTCCGTAAAAAATATAGAGCGTAAGACCCGCTGCAACACTTAGCCCGAGTGCGATGAATAGAATACTTCCTAACTTCTTGCGGCGATGCGGCTTCATACTGTAAAACTAACGCCGCAACCGCATGTTCCTACTGCATTAGGGTTAGTTATCTGGAACTGGCTTCCCATGATGTCTTTCTTGTAGTCTATTGTGCTACCTACGATATAGCTATAACTAAGGCTATCCACTACCATCAATTGATCTATGACTGTATCGTCCTCTTGTATAGTGTCTATCTTAAAGCCATATTGAAAGCCAGAGCATCCTCCACCGTGTACATATACTCTTACCACTTCTCCTTCTTCTATTAATGATAGACACTTTTCCTTTGCGTTATCTGTTAATATAAAGGCTTGTGGTATGTAATTGTTAATCATCGGTTTTGAATTGTATCTACAATAGCATAGACTACAATAATTGTAACCATGATAACCCAGAATGCACCTGCATCTCCGAATATTTCCATTGTGACCTCCTGTTAAAAGATTACCTATATTATTAAAATCTTTACCTTTTTTTATGTATTGATTGTGTTTTGTTTGTTTTTATAATCGGTTATAGCTGCTTTGATAGCGTCTTCCGCCAGTACTGAGCAGTGTATTTTTAAGGTATATATATTGATATGCTATATTATTATATAATGATTGATCCTGACAAGTCCCACCGCTGTAAAGTAGGTATCACCAAAGATCCTAAGCAGCGTTTGCGAGCGTATCGTACTAGTAATCCTGCGGTATATTTTAGTGTTGTTTATAAGATACCGTGTAGTTTGCACGAGCGTAAGTTACTAGACCTATTACGAGACGTATGTGTAGTGCGTTCAGAGTACATACATTATGATCCCTCGTTAGTTCAGACTATAGTTGAGGGTTATTTCACTGACAATGGTATAAGTTATTGATCGTATACGGTAGAAGATATAACACCTTTGTATAGCCCGTATACGATTTTTTTATTTCCTCGTTTAGTTATGAGGAAAGCCCCGTTGAATTCGAGTATTTTTTCGATACCTTCCTTCTCCAGTTCTTGTTTGAATTGCGTTAGAGAGCCATATGTTTTTTTTATGTCCATAGAGAGATCCAATTCAAGTAAGTTATTTGATTATTTCAAAATCCTTTTCAGTTATCCGCATTTTGACTATACCCTTTTTATTAGCATGATCCTCCAAGAATTCCAGCATTTTAATAACACCTTCTTTCCTGCCGGTGTGATAACACATGTATCCACAGCCTACCATTAAGAATACAGTTAGTCCATAGTATAAGTACCATGTTTCGGTCATGATTATGATCCTTTATTTTCGTCTATTGCAAAGTAATCTTCGCTGTCGCCGAGATCGATATCGGAAATTTTGATAGTAATCGTATCGTCATTATCCAGTGATGATCCTGTTGTTAGATATTCTGAAAGATCGAGGATGTTAGTCGCATCTTCATCATAGCTGTAATCCAACGAGAAGTCATCATAAAGAGATACTGTCGTGATGCCAGGAGATGCAGCCGAGATTGTCACGCTAGATGTATCCAATCCTGAGTAGTCGTACTCACTTGAGTCGATTATATCCAATGACATTTGATCTTCTGGCATAGTTGTTTCTTTAATGAAGATACCGTCCACCATAGCTCCTTTGCGGTCTTTGATATCGTTATATGCCTGATCCAAACATTCTGCAATTGTTACGTTGTTGCGTTCGGCAATGTTGATTAGGACCACGATTATATCGCCTATATCGTCTTTGATATCGTTGCCTTTGCACACGTTGTCTGACAATTCACCTACTTCCTGAATCAGCTTACATACCTGATCCTTATCGGTAGCACCATCGATTAGGTTACGGTCATGATGCCATTGACGGATCATGTAGATTAGATTTTCGCATAGCCCTTCAGTTGACATACTCTTCACCTTTATCCTGTATTAATTGTATAAGTTCTAGCAATGCTTTGAGTTCCTCGGCATCACGTTCAGTATCTATTTCAATTTGAATGTTTATTAACATTATTTATTCCATTATATTCTTCTACCGTGATTTGACCTTGAAAGATGCACTTAGCTATAATAGACTCCCAACCGTTATCGTATAACCAGCCAGATCCTTCCTCTTCGATATTTTCCTTGAGTTCTTCCAGATCTTCTTCCGTTTTAGAAGTTACTGCGGAGAAATCGTAATCATCCCAACAGCCGTCCCAAGATTCCTCGAACTCAGCGGATTCTAAGTCTGATATACATACCTCGTCATCAAACCCTTCGGACATTGCTTGCACGATAATATCTGCCTCGTATCCATTCATAGGAGTTACCACCCATGTACCGCTTCTCCAACCAGTTTCTAGTTCCACCATGTTGTTGCTGTCACTTTCTTTGAAAGTTTCAATTTCAACGTAGCTTTTTTTAAACCTGTTAGATATGGTGTAAGAATTTCCTACTTCAATATCAATCATCATCAGTTATCCTTTAAGGCCAAATAGGTTTTCTAAGTACTTTTTTGTAAATCTCTTCCCAGTTTTTAGCTTTGTGCGCTTTACCTTTGTATGACATGTTGTGTCCGTGAATCATCAAAGTAGATTGCAGACCCAGTTTGATACCGTATTCGGCATTTTCCACTTTGTCTTCTATCCAAACTGCACCTTTATACTTTACTGCTGCGTGACCTAGTGCATCTTCTTTACCGGCGCCGCAATCTAAGCAGATAACATCTTTAAAAGTATTATCGCCAAACAATTTATTGAGATTCTGTACTCGTAATTTTTTAGCATACGGATCTAGACTTAGGCTAGTAATAGCGACAAATCGATACTGATGTTTTTCGTGCAGCTTTTTAATATAGTATTGAGCGTCCCGAAGAGGAGGAAGAAATCCTATCGCTGCTGACTCATTGAAAGTTCTAACCAGAGCTTTAGCCTTTGAGTCTGCTAAGTTATAAGCAGTAGCCACAGAGTATACATTTTTGTCATCGAGGGTATGCCCGTGATGTTCCATCCACTGATGAAATGCAAATTCCCAATCAAGGACACAACCGTCTATGTCAGTCAGTATTATTTTTTCTTGCATTTTCTTGCCTCTTGCTTGTCTACTAAGTTGACTAGGAATTTAGTTTCTGCCGCCCAATCCATTTGTTTCATTGAACGAGGATTTAATTCTTTAGTTGCTTTCAGTGTCAAGCCTAACTCGTTTTTTATGTAATCTTTAGCCAGTGCGTGTTGATTGCCCCACGCTTCTACTTCCCACGGCTGCTTTCTGTACGGCGTGTGAGTATGATCTTCACCGTGCCATAATTCTGTTTTGCCACTTGTATTGAGTTCACCTGTTGCATATTGCTTTAAGTGAATGACCTCATGGGCCAAGTAAGATAAGAATTCATACAAGTTGCCACGATGGTGTGTCTGTATTATGAAGTAATTGCGTTCTACTCGCTCACACAGTCCTGCAAGATCATCTTTGAGGAGATTGCGTATCTTTAAGTCAATGAGTAAGGATCGCTTGCGTGGCATCAACCTTTTAATGTAGAAGCGGACTGCTTCCTCAGCTATATTTTTCTGAGTCTTAGTACCGCCTTCTATGTCAATCAGTATCATTTACTTTATCCTTTTTCATTTTGTACAGTCATTGTAACACAGCCACTAGCAGATGTCAAGCTATTCTCCAATAGATGCTAACTGGCGAATCAAGTAAGAATACTGTCTTTCCGTTGATTCTATGTCATAATCGCTACCACTGATGTAGTATGCATCTAGGTTCATTTCGGTCTCGCATATCATTTCATACAGGTCTTCTTTAGTCATTTTCTTT
>Ga0209092_10003608_pt1 | contig 13348 bp, 26 predicted proteins | sample FraStrMetagenome_FD_187446 | JGI IMG/M metagenome (GOLD analysis project Ga0209092, IMG submission 187446) | Marine eukaryotic phytoplankton communities from Arctic Ocean - Fram Strait ARC3M Metagenome (SPAdes) (version 2) | ecosystem: Environmental > Aquatic > Marine > Oceanic | place: Fram...
CGTAATGGTCCATCACTTTATCTGAATATGCCATAATTGTAGTCTCTAGTTATATTACACTTATTTATTCTTCTTCAGGATCCCATAAACGTGCGATACGCATCTCGTTTGTAAGATCGGATATTTTAGTCATACTACCTGGTCCGTCCCATATCTCGTTCATCAGTTCGTTTATCTCATCTAGTTCTATTGCTTGGATATGATTCTTCTTCCAACTATTAGCAACCTTAAAACACTTTTTATGAAAGTGTTCTAATAAGAACTCTACAATCCCTTGTGGGATCAAAAGATGATCTGTGAACGCAAAGGTTCCGTTAAATCCGTTTATAGTTTGCGGATCGTCTATTGGTTGCTTTGCCCAAAATGCTGTACGATGCTCTGCTTCTGGAATTAAAAAGTTGTGCAAAATATTCATAGTGTTGCCTTAGTTAATTAGTGAACTACTATTATACTATAAAACTTCTCACTTGTCAACCATATGGTACGGATCAATGTCTAGGTACTTGCCCCACTCGCTGTAGTAATGACGCATACCAACTTCATCGTGAATAGTTTCATTTTCATGACGTCCGTGTAGTATGTTTCTGCGTTCAGTGCCAGGTGCCATGCTTACACCTTGACCAGTTACACCTAACAAGTCTTCATGTAGGTTACGTCCGAACGGTCCCCATATAGTATTGTGATGATCTATACGTTGCTGTCGCTCTTCGGGTGTGTCGTTTAATAAGCCATAGCCTCTAAACTCTATAAGCACACTATTAGGTCCTAGTGGAGTAACACTATCACTACGATAAGCACTACCACGTAGGTTAAAGTTAAAGCCTGGAAACAAGTCTACCATGTACCATTGGTTGGGTGGTAGGTTAGGAAAACTTAGTTCTCCTCGATCAGTTGCTCCTGCAAACTCCGTATAGTTAACTGTGAAACTACTTACGTTTACATGCCCATTATCAAATGCAATGTTCTTACGTGCAAAGTATTCATCATTAAATCCTGTTACACGATTAAAGTAATGCATAAAATCGTGATAGAATTCACTATTAGTATCGTGCCATAATTTGTAATTGGTTGGAATAACTGCTTTATGATAATGGAACACTTCTAGTTCTTCTGTGTCAATAGCATCAGCAATACAATCAAATGCTCCAGCGGTCCATTCTTCAACACTCTGCGTTGGATTAGAATCAAGTGTTACCCATACCATACCTCCGTGCTTTACTTCACAGTATAGTTCAGGCTCACTTGTTACAATAGGTGCTTCAAGTGTTCCAGAAATTTGATATCGTGCATCATAGAGTCTATAGGCCTTAATCCTATCACCTGCATTTACTACAATAATATTTTCAAACGCAATCTGCGATGTTCGATAGTCGCCTTTGTTTCTTATTTCACTCTTGTGGATAACCGGTACCCATACTTTAGCAAAGATGTTTTTAATCTCTTGTTCAAATATTTCTTGACTGCTATAGCACTCGCTACTGATAGATTCTACTGGTGGTTTTGCTAACCAATTCTTGTGGTTACGTGCAGACATAAACTTTCTCCTTTACATTATTATTTAATATATAATAACACTAAAAAAGGAGAAAGTCTAATTGATTGTTCCTATTGGCTAATAGGTATTAATTGGCTCTAGGGGAAGGATTCGAACCTCCACGGTAAATACTTTGCGAGTTACTTACCACACGTTAAACAGACGTGCGTGTCTACCATTTCACCACCCTAGAATAAACTTATATCTTGCCGATTTGTTCTAGTGCAGGAATCATACGTGTTATACCTATGCCTCCACCTACTCTTTGGAAGAAGTCAAACTTGAGGAATTCTTCTAGTTCTGCTTCTACACGTTCTTTACCGAACAGTTTAAATAACAACTGTGCGTACTCTCCATCTACAATGCTATGGAATGTATCACGCATCATATCAACATCACAACTACGTTCTGCTGAGCCTATTGTTTCCATGCCGCCTAGTATAACGTCCATCTTCTTTGCTGTGTCGCCATCATTGTTACGTGCCATATTCCAAAAAGGACTTGTTATCTCTGGGAAGTCTGTAATTAAACAACTACCAAAGTTCATTGCCATACCTCTTTCATGACTGTCATCCATTTCAACATCAGCACTTACACCCCAATGCTGTTGCCATTCTCTATATGTTTTTTCTGTTAATGCATCAAAGCCTAAGTAGTCACATAGTTCGATTTCCATTGCTTTAAGGTCGTGTACATCGCCTGGCATTTCAAATTCAAACATTGGAAATATTATATCATGTCTACCTGGTATTGCATTAGGCTCTTGCCTATAGGAAGTGCTGACACAAAAAAACCCCTTACTATCGGGGCTACTTAATAATTCATGTTCTAACCACATCTGGCCTGTTTGCGGTAGTGGCCAAGTGTTGCCTGCGTATTGGTATGTTGCTACATTGAATGGATCTTCACATGCGGCAAGTATGCTTAGTCTGTTTTGGGTGTGGACTTCCAAGAATCCTTTGTCCAAAAAAAATGACCTTAAAAGGCCGACTGTGTCTGTAAATTTCTGTGGGGATATTAGTTGCGTCATTTCTTTTCCTTTTTTCAACCTAAAAAAATTTTGCTCAAAAAAAATTTGAGCCTGTTTATTTCGTCCAGTTATTTATCATCTTCCTTTAGTACGGAGCCTTTTTTTCCGCAGTGTGGACAATGAAACGTATATCTGTCAATGCACAGTTTTTCTTCCATCGTAGCATAGGTAAACCAGTTGCTACAATTCTTGCACGTAAGATGCCATATGATCTCTTTCACTGCACTGAACATTGTAAAAGTATTTATATCTTAGAATAAAATGGCGCACTAACCGTGGGTGCGCCGCGGGCGTATTAAGTCGCCACACTAGTCTTGGTACGCCCGGACAGATTCGAACTGCCGATCAACCCGTTATGAGCGGGTAGCATTAACCGCTATGCTACAGGCGTACAATATGATCTTGGCGGACAGTCAGGGATTCGAACCCTGGGAACGCATTAACGTTCGTCGGTTTAGTAGACCGGTGCTTTAAACCTCTCAGCCAACTGTCCGTATTCTTACTTCGTAAACTGTAAAGTTTGACGTCTGCCTTTATGTACAAATTGGATCGTACTATGGCTGTAAACTTCACGTTGTGTTTCTTCGTATCGTGTTTCGATCGAGCATTGTCGGCGTGTACCGCTTGGACGTTTTTGTGCCTTGTCTGCACCAACAATTCCGCCAAGGATAGCACCTGCCGCGGCGCCTTTATCATTACCACCTAATACTTTACCTAGTACACCGCCGATAATCATTCCGCCTAATGCACCTTCTCCTGCATTAGATCCTTGAACATGTACATCCTTGCATACTTCAACTCTGTAAGGTGCTTGTTCAATTACTATTTTGTAGTGATCTTGGACACTACCATTAACTGCTTCTGCATTTGCAGTTGATGCCATTAGGGTGAAAATACCTGCTGTAATAAATTTATTCATTAGTAATTTGCTCCGTCTTCTGTTCCGTTTCCAGTGTCTTCCCAAAATGCACCTAGGCGCACTTTATAATCTTCTGGTTCAATAATTTCTACATTAGTAACACGATCGTATCTAAAACTACGATAGCCTTTTGCTTCGATCGCCCATACTGCACAAACCTTGTCCGATATCTCTCGAACTTTCTTTTGCGTAATTGCATCATCTTTCTTAGCCGGAGGCAAAAACGCTGACTTTAGTGTACAAGGCATTACTCGCTCGTCACCATTTAGTTTCTTAAAAGTAACTACTGCTACATTTTTTTGCAAAGTTTCCATTAGTTGTTCGCGTGTAGGAATACCTTTAATAGCCGCTACTGTATCTTCAACTGTACTCATAGTTCCTCCGCAATGCCTAGTAGTTCACCAACAAGCAATCCAGCGGCTAACCAACCCCAACTGCCTGTGGCCAGTGCTACTACACATCCTGCAATACGCACTGCACTTTTAACAAGACTAATATAAAAATGCTTCTTTGAAACGTCTACTGGTTCTGCCATTATCGTTGCTCCACTACCATATCTGCTAGTCCCCATGTCACTGCTTCTTGTGCTGTAAGGAATGTGTCAAACTTCATTGTTTCGGACATTTCATCATATGTCTTACCTGCTGTGTTATGCTTTACATACAGTTCTGTAAGACGCTTGTTAACTTTCTTTGACTCTTCCATCGAACGACGAGCATCTTCAAACTCTAGTTCTTGTACATACACACTACCGCTTGTACCACGTGTGCCGCTTGATACTCTGTGAATCATTGTACGTGACTCAGGAAGTACTACACGCTTGCCTGCTGTTCCTGCCATTGCTAAGAACGAGCCCATACTACATGCTTGGCCCATTACAATAGTTCGGACATCATTTTTAATATACTGCATTGTATCGTAAATAGCAAGACCTGCTGTTACTTGTCCACCTGGTGAATTAATATATAAATTAATATCTTTGTCTGGATTGTCTGACTCTAAAAACAATAACTGTGCTACAATTAAGTTAGCCATGTTGTCTTCAACTGGGCCATTAAGCATAACAATACGGTCTTTCATTAAGCGACTGTAAATGTCGTATGAACGTTCGCCGCGGGCTTCTTGCTCAACTACCATAGGTACTAAAGGCATTATTTGATCTCCATAATTGGATCTACTGACTGCGAATCATGCCAGTCAGTTTGATCTGCATTAAATTTACGTGAAGTTGTTTCTTTGCGTAGCATACCGTCCTTAACACGATATGTAACTAGTTCTTGTTTAATAACACCCTCTGAGTCTGTTTCGAACGCACTTACAAATGGTCCATCAAATTTACTATTCATCAAAAATTTCTCCCTTTTACTTGACGTTGTTCTGGCCCAGGAGTTGTAAACTCCATTCCGTGAGCATTGCCTACATAGATTTTACCATTCCAACGCATATGTATTTTGTTATTTGCTACGTATGCATTTAACGATTTGCTTTCTTGTACATTATCAACTTCGCACTCAACATCCATATCGTTGCGGGTGTTAGTTAATATTGCTGTATTATCATATACTACTGTTTTCATTTCATTCCCATAAGTTTTAAATTTAAAGCAAAGTTCTCTACTAACAGTTTAACAATGATTGCTCCATCTGTCAAGTGATTTCTTTCCATTTCCAATACATGGGTTGCCATCATAATATATGCTTGTTCTTCTGTAATATTCAGTTGACCCCAATCAATAGGGTCAACTGTGTTTGCTTCCTTAGCAAGGATAACAAGATTCTTAATTGCCATATCGTCCGGTTGCATCATGTTACCAAGTCTCATACTAACTCCTCGATATCTACTGGAGTAAAGTTTGTCTGCTCAACACAAACACACTTGTATGGTCCTTCTGGTGAAGGGTTAGTGTGGATGTGTCCGTGAACGTTTAATATTGGCTTATCACCGAACCTATGACTCTCAGCAAGTGTACTTGGATGCTGTGGAGTGTGACTAAACAACAAACCTTTGTCGCTCATATCAATCCACAACTGCATATCCTTAAAGAACGGAGCAAGTATTTTCAAGTTGTCGTGGTTGCCAACAACAAGTCTTTTCTTACCCGGGAGTTTATCAAAGTGTCTAGCCATCCAGTCTGCTTTGTCCATACCAAACAATACGTCACCACAGTGGATAACAGTATCTTTTGGACCAACAACACTTACCCAGTTGTCCATCATTGCTTCGTTCATTTGCTCCACACTGTCAAAGTCTCTTACAGGCTTTCCAATATAATCTTTAAAAGTAAGGATACCATCATGGTTAAAGTGTGTATCGCTTATTACAAACGTTCTTGCCATAACTAATCCCTCTCTCTAATTGTTAATATAATACTATTATACGTTCTATATAGTGAGATGTCAACCGTTATTGGTTAATAAATTTTTTAAATTCTGGAATTGTTTCGAACAGTTTGCCGTTTTCGATTTCTTCAAAATGAAAGGTATGTTCGTATACATTCGTATATGTCGTAACACTCCATTCTTGGCGTTGTAGATTTCTCCGGCACCATTGCTTCCCGTCAGTTACTAAGTCGCTGTGAAGCCTGACACAATAGCCAGGCTTCCAACGCATCTTGTGTTCACTAATTTCTAATGGTGTCATTGTAATACGGAATACATGCCTTCGGCGTTTGGATCAATACCAAACTTCTCAACACATACTTTGACAACAGCATCTGGAATATCTTGCCCTTCTAATTCATTTGGCACCCAGATACCTTTTAACTCTCCATTGTATCCTACAATTAGTCCGTAATCGGTTTCTTCTAATGATTGTCTAAACTCTAGTTCTATATTCTTATGACTCATGATAAGCCTCCTAAGTTATAATGCTATTTGTCGTCGTATTAATATTTATACTTTATATACTTTGACGTAGTTTAGTTGGGTTTCGTTAACTTCGAACAACCGATTCTTACCATGTGCTTTTACTTTAGCATTGAATCTTTTTCGCTCGCCGATTTGTAGTTCAAACTTATTCCAGAATCCTATAAGATTGCCCATAACGTCAGCAGTATAAGCATAACGCTCGTAGTGAGGACTGTAGTGACTATTAATAATTTGGCAAACACCTTCAACTTTATCACCTACACCTCCGATGTATAAACTATCGCGATATTCTGTACGCAATGTTTTTTTAAGTTTATTTTCTTTTACTTCACGCTGTACTAGTTCTGGTACATACGCCAGCAGACCCATTTTACTAAATCCAACATGCGATAGTGATGCACATTCGATAATGTCTTTTTGAAAGTCAGACAATGTGTCTCCGATAATTCCAAACGTGTATCGGCGAAAATGTTTAACTGCTTCATCAACACCTTCATAGTCTTCTGGAGTTGTTTTAAAAGGAACAAAGTCATTTGGGCGGAATTCAGGACGCAACTGAAACTTTACTAGATCTTTATTACTAAAGATTGTTTTGTTTGTAGGTTCACTAAATCGAGCAGTATCTTTAAGGTACCCATCATTAATACGATAAGCGGCATATGCTACAGCAAGAACAGTTTGTGTTGAATATTCAGTTTCATTTCTCATATCTGTGTCCATTTTTTAGTTGCAAGATTGTTTTGCTCTGCCCATCGAACGAATAAACCTGTTTCGCGACCGTGTGCTTCGATCTCCCAAGGAAGATCCCAATAACTTACTTTTTTAGGATTAATAGTCTTGCCCATCCACTTGTCGTGTACTGGATGAAACTCTCTGCGGGCATACTGTTTAACATGCACCATTTCGTGTGCAAGTGTTTCCAACAGTTTACGCTGTGACATTGTTCGATCAATTTCGATTTCAAACTGTCTATTGTTGTCAAGTTCTAAGCAATAGCCCATTGCACCTTTTGGCGCACATAGTTTCACAGTAATGTCTAAGGTTTTCATGCGTGGCATTAGAGTATCGATACAAAACTGTACCATACTCTCTACATATTTACGTTGCTTAGGCGTGCCGCCAACTATATCTATCATGTTCATACTACTATAATAGCATCATATACATAGAAGTCAAGTTTTTTGGTTAAAGTCTAAAGATTACTCGACCTTTAGTTAAATCATACGGAGTCATTGCTATTTTAACTTTATCTCCAGCGACCATTCTAATTCTAAACTGCCGCATTTTGCCACCTGTGTAACAAGTAACTACGTGTCCGTTTTCTAGTGTTACTTTAAACATTTGATTAGGTAACACTTCACTGATAACACCTTCAGTTTCAATTACATCTTTATTCTTACTCATTCTTTTCCGTAATTACAACGACATTTTGATCCTCTTGATTAGATTCTTCTGGCTTTGTAATAATAATTGTGCCCATGTCGCCTACATCAAATTTTAATGTATCGCCTTCTTTCCATCCTTGTGCTTCGAGTATTTCGGGCGGGATGGTCATTGTCACATTTTTATCATCTCCAGGAATGTCCTGAAAGATATCGTCTGCGTTGTATATATGTTGTTTTAAAGCCATACTGTATTTACCTCCATTGTGGGCCTCTGACCCAACCAACTAAACTCCTGCGTGTTCCGCTAGTTACTGGCTTTACTCGATGCCACATGTAACTTGGAAACAATACAGCATCACCTGGTTTAAGATCTACTGTGTGTACTCGTTCTGGTGTACCTGGTGAACCTGCTTCAATTTCAAACTCGCCACCTTCAAACTCTCCGTCAAGTAAAATAGTAAAACTTAACTTGCGTATACTTTCTTCAACCTCGTCAATTCTGTGGTCAACGTGCCAATCGTAACGCTGTTCTTTTTCTCCATCATACTGTGTATACTGTAAGGGTTCAATAATATCTACGTCAAATTTCCATTCAGCATCTTTATTTCCTGCATCTTGCATTTCCCAAATAAATTGGAATAAACTGTTTGAGTCTTCTGTAGAATTAATCCAACTAACTTCACTTACCCGATCATTATGTACATCACGCTCGCTCGACTGTGCTACTTCAACTTCAGGAGCAAGTGCTGTAATAGTGTCAGTCCAATCTTTAAATGGCTGTTGATTAAAGTGTAAAAATGCTTGTTTTCTTATCATTGTTGTTCCTAATATGTTAATAAATACTTATATGAAGGACGCATATCATAACGCCTTTCGTGGTGTGGTGCAAGAAACTCAAGAGCAGTCAGGGTTAACATTACCTGCACACCTTGAGTCGTATATCGTTATGCTTCTTGCTCACCATATTGATAATCCTAAATTTGAACCTACTGACAGTTTTGCTCAACGCTACTTGGATATGAAAAAACGTACTGATGCAAAAACTTTGGGAGATACTTGTTTGTTTGTTGTTGGAGTGTTTCCTACTTACGGAAAACGTAAAGGACTTAATGCATCGTACTACACTAGAATAGGACAAGGATCTTACAGTAGTATTAGAAGTGATCTTTTTGAAGACCTTGCTACGCATTTTGTTTTCCTTAGTCAATTTATTCAAACTACTGTTAATTCTTCCAAACAGACGCCGAGTATCCTTTTCCGTTAGTGTCGCCACCTTCGTTGTCAATTTCATTACCTTCGTACTCGATTAATGTGACAGTGTCTTCACCGTTTAGATATTCTGTTGTGTACACTTTAAGTTTCTTAAGATCAAAACTACCTATAGTTTCAATAATGCCGTCAAAGAACTGACCCTTTTCGCTTGAATACAACTGTGCAATATATTCTACACCGTCTGGCGCTTCATCTTCACAGCCCATGATAACCGGTTCAAGTTCATAACCACTTGCTTCATCAAGGTTACCCAACAACTCTTGCAAGTTTTCGCCTTCAATAACATCAGCAACAAAGTTTGACATATAGTCGTTTGAATCAACTTCTTCTACTACTATGTATGCACTACCCCATTCAACTCCCATTGAGTGTTCAAACTCTGTGTGGGATTCAAACCAAGGACGTTTGTAGTTGTCGTGATCTGGATCATGTAAGAACTGTGCTTCTGCCGGAACACTTTCGATGTTATCGTAATCGTCTTCTTCTTCGCCGTCACTGTTCATGTAAGTGGTTAGATCACAGTCGCCGTGTTCTTCGCAGATTGGTTGCCAAAAGTCGTGTGCTTCTTTTGAAATACTCATGTACGCACTTTCGCCACCGTAGCCATTTAGTTGGATACGATAGAAACGTGGACCTTTAAGTGTTTCTACTAATTCTACTTTTTCTTCAGTCGTTGCCATTTATTTTTTGCCTTTCAATTTTGGATGTGGTAACTTGTCGTGATAGATGTCTCCAGCCAATGCTTGAATATCTGATACAAGATGTGAAATTTGTGCCTCGTCTTTATCATGTTTTGGAGTATCATACTTTAGTCGTCGAAGTTGCATACTTTTTTCGTACATTACTGTAACTTTATCACATAGTTGACTTATTTTATGTTGCATATTAAAACTCCAGGTCTGCCGCTACAATGTAACGATTTTCAGTTGATTGAAGTATGCCAGGACGATGCCATACTTTGCCTGGATAAAGCATCCAGTGTCCAGTACGCCACTCAGCATATAGTTTTCCTTCACCTTCAATACCATTAGGTGCTAGTTCGGTTCCGGCTTGATCCCAATTAGCAACAACATCAGGATGGTGTAAGTAATACACTCCACTGATTGTTTTTGTTTGCGGATTATGATTGTGGTGATGCCAAAGTTTATCTCTGTCTTCACCCGGCAAGCAAGTTTGAAATGCCCAAGATTGTATTTGTTTTATTGAAGGTTCAAATTTTAAATAACTAATGCAACTCCAAATGAAACTCATTTTAAGATTTGCAAAGTCACTAGTTGGTGTACCAAATACGTTCCAGTCTGTCTGATACTTAGGACTATTTTTCCAATATTTACCGGCTTCAATGCCTTTAGTAATTTCTTCACGCATACGTTCGCGAGAACTACTGTCAATTAGATTGTTCCAATCATAATATTCATGGACGTTAAAACTCAAAATAATCTCCTTTGTTATATACGATTATATACGATTATATACGATTTGTCAACTATTTTTTTGTGGGTACTTTTGTCTTTGGTTTAGTAACTGATATTGTTGCACCTTTACGTTCTTCTTTCTGTGCAAACTCTTTAATTTGTGATTTTTGTTTATTTTCATCGTATTGATGCGCCATACGTCTACCTTCACCATCAAACAGATAGTCTGTTGTAGTTTTATTATATCCCCAATTTTGCGTTGAATCTTTTCCTTGGATCTTTGGCCTTTGGGGCAATCCTAATAATCGTTTTAGATTGGCTGTCTCTCCACACGAAGGACACTCGTCAGGTTTCTCTGCAAAGGCACAGATTTCGTCCCACTCTTTTTCGCACTCTTCACACCTGTATGGATAAATTGGCATATTTTCTCCTATTAAATATATGTGTATTTAATTGATAAATATAAGTGGAGGGCTTAGAATGGACTTTTTAGGATTAGTAAGTGAAGTTGGATTTCCAATTGCAGGGGCAATAGCGTCTGGCATCTTTGTATTCACAACCTTAAAGTTTATACTGAGCGGAGTTACTGGATCCGTAAAAAGTCTTAAGGGCATTATAATGGGACTTGACAATCGTGTTCAAACTATGAACAACGACCTAGTTAAAATTGACACACTGATGAGTTATGCTCTAAGTGTTAAACCCAATGTAGATCGAATTGCCGCTAACGAAGGCAAGGAAGATGCACGTCGAGATTAAGAAAGGATTTCGTTATGATGTGGTTAGACTATACTATAGATCAAGCAGGTAACAACTTTACTGTTAGAGGTGATACTCCTACAGAAGTAATGGACAAAGGATTATACAAACCCGGAGATGTTTTCGTTGTTAACGAACATGGCTGGCTAGTAAAAACAAACGAACTTGCTGTGTTTATGGCAAAGTACGAACAAGGACTAAAAATTAAGAATGGACATAGCATCAGCGATTAGTGAATACGGTTTCCCAATAATAGCGGCCATGGGGCTCGGCTATTTTGTTTTCTACGTTTGGAAATGGGTAACTGAAGAAATTGATCCGGTGCTTAGTGATGCAAGTAAAACCTTAATAGGTTTAATTGATCGTGTGCGTATGTTAGATAACGACATGATTCGTCTAACTCAGAAGTTGAATATGGTCTTGGAATTTAAAGAACAGTACGAAAAAATAACTGGTAAAAAACTTGACCTTGATGTAGACGCTATAGAGGAAGAAGTTAAAGATGCCAAAGAAAGAATTAAAAGAACCCCTAAGTGAATGTGATACGTGTGGACATCCGTGTCACAGAGATAAAGATTGCAAGGAGTGCGTAAATGACGTTTGCTTTAGATGCAACTGCAAAGACTGTAGAGATTAAACACTACATAAAAAAACTAAAGGAACATGAAGCAATAATGAGCGCAATGCTTATTGGAAAGAGTACTTACTTACTTTGAAGTCGCAATAAACACACCATTCCAGTCTTTAGGAAGGTCTTGTGTTTTTTGGAACTCACAACGTTCAATCCACATATCGTAATAACCTTCCATCTTACCATCAAAAGATCTACGCATAAGATTACATAGTTCTATAGCATCATCAAACTTTTGTGCTAGGTATGCTTCATGCATCTGTTCATGTTTACGCTGTGCGGACCGCCAAGCAGGACGTCTGTTGTCTAGTACTGTCCATATTGTAATGCCTATAGTTTTGCCTTTAACTGCTAAGTCGTCTATCTTTAGATAGAAGAAGTCTGACTTAGTACGTTGGTATGTCGCATCTCCAACAAGTAATACACATCCGTATTCTTTACACTTGCTTTCAATACGAGCGGCTGTACTGACTGAGTCTCCGAGGACGTCATAACTGTGTCTTGCTGTACTGCCCATCTCGCCAAGATAACCAAGACCAGTATTAATGCCGGCACCCATACCAACAGGCGGCCTGCCTTCTGAAGTAATTTTTTCATTAAATATCTCCACTGCTTTAAGCATATCTAATCCACACTGTACGGCTGTCTTAGGATGGTGTGGATCTTCTATGGGTGCGTTGTGTACGTGCATACTTGCATCGCCAATATATTTAATAACCATACCGTCTGCATCTAGTATAGGTTGTGTAATAGCATCCATATATCCATTCATAATTTTAGTTAGGCCTTGTACGTCATCACCAAATGATTCACCTAGTGGTGTAAAACCTCTTAGGTCTGAGAAACAAATACTAACTTCTTTCTTCATACCGTCTTTGATTAGTGCAGGATTTTCTTGTAGTAGTCTTACTACTGTTGGTGATGCGTATCCTGCAAACTGTTTCTTAATTGCTTGCTTCTCAAAAAACTCTACTACAAATCTGTTGAATACAGCGTGTAATCCTACAATTAATACTGTAGCAAGCGGTAGACTAACATCAAGCAAATATAAGTAATTTTGCCATGCATATAACGTTCCGTATATAAGTCCGCCACTGAATATTACTATTGCGGCTCCTATAACATAAAAAGGAGTAAAGCGGGCAAGCAGTACTAAGAGAAACCCTAGTACTGCTGTTGTTGCTAATTCAGCAAGTAATGCCCAGTAAGGACGTTGTATTTGGTCTCCGTCGATTACTGTTTGTAGTGTTACTGCTGACGGAATATAATTAAATTGCGGACCTTGCGGTGTTGCAACTATTCCTCCAATGCCTTCGGCAGTTACTCCTATAATAACAGTCTTGCCTTCAAACAATCTATAATCATCTGAAGCCGCACTAATAGTTTGGAATTCTTTATTCCATCGCAACCATATTTGTGCATTAGGATCTGTTTTTATAATTGGGTAACCGGGAACTCGTATTGCTTCAATTCCGCCGCCTGCTTCCTTAACTTGGTAACTGGGCTTTCCTGTTGCTACACGAATAACTTCCACTG
>Ga0209092_10003609_pt1 | contig 13345 bp, 12 predicted proteins | sample FraStrMetagenome_FD_187446 | JGI IMG/M metagenome (GOLD analysis project Ga0209092, IMG submission 187446) | Marine eukaryotic phytoplankton communities from Arctic Ocean - Fram Strait ARC3M Metagenome (SPAdes) (version 2) | ecosystem: Environmental > Aquatic > Marine > Oceanic | place: Fram...
GTACCAACCTTTAAGAGAGTCCGTTGTGTTATTTTGAAAAATAATGTACTCAAATGTTCTTGCCAATATAGAAACAGATACGGGATTGGTTGCCCACTTATTTTTAATGTTGTGCAGTCATTTGATAGTTATTCCGAGCCTAGTCATCATGATGTTCACATCCGTTGGTGGAGTGCCTATTCATTATATGGTTGTTCACTTAATGCAACAAACACAGAGAAAGCAAAATGCCTCAGAAGAGGGTTTCAGATTTTAACATATCAAGATTCATCAGGTTTACCTGTGAATTCTTTTTCTTGCAAAAATGTTCCTATCATTACAAACACAGACTGTCTAGATAAAGATTTTATTGAACCAGAGTTTCTGATCTGTCTGAACTATCCAAACTTGAAGGTAATACCTTCTGATTTTTCTGAAAACAACGCTTTTGTAGTTGGTGGATTAATATCTCAACTATCTCAAGCTTCTCAAGATCCATTTGAAGACATGGCATAAGAAGTAACAAACATAAAAACACATAATAACAAAAAGAGAAAAATATCTCCATACACAGAATTGATCACATACTTTACAGAGATGACAAGTATCATGAATGGGTATTGTGATGATAACAATCTGGACAAGATCAAAGATTTTTTTCACGAACGAGTAGGAGAATTCAAACGAAAGGCAATGAAAGAGAACAATTTGTTCTTACGGAAATATAAAACTGAATCCAGCATTGTGTCAAGCGGTGTACCACAGATCAAGCGTGTCAAGGCACATGGAACCCATCATTATTAAACCAACATTAGGTATGTCGGTTACCGACGACTTCAAAATTCTGTAATTGAATATATAAACTGATGAATTTCTGCGTTTTGAATTAGTATTTGTAATTAAATTAATACAATTAGAAGTTCAAATTTTAAATGATTTATGTGTACATACAATTACTGATGTTAGATTTTGTTAATTAATTAAATATTACATAAAAAATATCTTTTAATGTTGACATGATCGCATAAATTAATGTCATTCGAAAAAAAAGATAAGACATAAGATACAAAATTGAATAACAGCAGAAGAACAACCAAGATACATTCTTCACACAACATTGTTATAATGTCCAAAAGTGAATCTTCGAGTGAAGTGAGTTGTTCAACACGATCTATTGTATTTTGTAATGATGATAATTTGTATTGTGATGATTTTGAACCAGGGCATTTAATTGCAGCAAATACCCTAGAAGAATTTAACGAAAAGGTACAGCAGCGAAAAATGATCTTGCTACAGAACTACAATTAACAAAATCAAAGCTGAAATACATGGAAGAAAGATGCAACATCTTAGAGACAGCTTTGGAAGATAGGAACAAAACATTTAGTGGAGCAGCAATTAAGGCAAAATATTTGTTTGAAGTTACTAATAGATTCCACAAAGTTGATAGGTCACTACAAGGAGTCAGTGAATACATTCATAAGTTGCGCTATGATCTTATGCAAATTAACCAAGCAAACTCTACTAATACAAAGGTCCAAATCGGTGATTATATTTATATTAGACATGGAGATAATTACAATGACTATCCGCTGGGAGTGATTACAGAAATTACAAGTAACAACAAATACAAAATTAAATATGGCAACCATGAATACGAGTGTAAAAGTAATGAAATATACAAGACGAATGAAAAATACAAGTGTTCCAGACTACAATATTGAAACTAAATGACAATTTGAATTTAGAAATGTAAAACAGTATCTTATTAGGAGGTTAACCTCCAATAAGATTACTTGTATTAATTTAAAGTTTTGATTCTTAATCATAAAAATAATGTACTAATTAAAATAAAACATCAATTATCTGGAACAATTACTTTTTCAACAGAAGGGCTATCCTTTTGCAATGGAGGGGCTGTATTAATTTCGTCAACAGAAGGGCATGCCTTTTCTACCTCAGGGGCAGGATTAATTTCATCAACAGAAGGGCATGTGTTTTCTAGTTCTGGAGAAGGTAGACCTTCGTCCAGAACTATTACGGTAGAAGATTCAAGTTTTTTGGTCTCAGAAGCACATGCAAATTTTTGAACACCAGTAGGTGATGAAATGGTAGTTTTCCAACATGTGTCCAATAATTTTTGACACTTACGATTCTTTCCCCATTCATCCTGTGAAAAATCTTCTACTTCTTCTTCATTTTCAACAACCTTCTTCCTTTTTTTCTCATTCTCCGCTACAAGATCCTCAGTAGTTCCAGGTTGTTTATTCCACGTTGCCTTCAGATTTTCCATCATTACTTCATTTGTTTGACAATTGATATCCTGTTTCTTTACTGCTTCTTTATTTTTTTTGCAATTTTAGTAAAACTCTGTGTATCATTTGAATCCTCTTGAACGATCTCGTTTTTCTTACTAGACAAACTAGTACTTGCTGGTTCACTGTCACTAAGTTCTATTACAACTGTTTTTTCAGCAACATTGGTACCACCCCATGCACTTGCACTTGTAAAAATTTTACCCCATGTACTTGAAGAAATTTTACCCGACGAACTTTTAGAACTTCTACCCCATCCACTTGTAGAACTATTACCCAATGTAGTATTAGGACTTTTACCCCATGGACTTGTAGATTTTTTGGGAATTAGGGTCCATCCTCTAACAACATTTGCTTGGGGTATAAGTATCAAAAGAAGGACTATCACCTTCTCTTTCAATATTTCCGCATAATCCAATAGTGTGCACATTTACTTGTTGTCGGAGTGAAAATCTACTCTGTTTTGGTCTGACATTTCTATGAAAATTTTCGTTACTTCTCTTCATCTTCGTCCGTTCTACTTGAACAGGTTACCTGCATAGAAAGAGAAATGATAGATTAGAGAATGTAATAAAATAAAGAACACAAATTAAATATAACATCTTACCTGTATTCAATGTTATTCGAGTTGCTTCTTTTACCTTGTAGGTTATTGATGATGTTCCAAAAATGGGAGAATTCACTGACAACCGGTGGAAAAAAATGTAATGTAGAAATGAGAATTAACGCGAGTAGCAAATAAACAATTAGAAAATATTACATGTGTATCAAAAGCATGCCTCACCGATTCAATCGTAAAAGATCCAAAATTGGAATCTGAACAAATCAGAATTCCAAAAAACTGTGTCAAAAATTTGAATACACGTGGAATAAAAAAGATGTTCTCGATTGAAATTTTTTGAAATGACCCTTACTTAGATTAGAAATATTGAGGAGTCATTCAAAATTTGCTAAGTAAAAATGGAAAAAAATGCCAATTTTGGTGCATATAAACTGATCTCATTAGATTGTTTGGTCATATCGGACTTTACTGGTCATCGATAATAAATAAATAGGTACACGTTGTACATACGTTAAACCACAAGAACTGATTTTCAAAGGAATAACCGTACTAAACATCCCGAAAATCATCTCGTGTCATCACTCTAGCCTCTAAGCTGAAAAAATAAAAAAAAGAATCCGTTAGATTTTTCAAAAATTAACGGTAAAACCATTACAATATTCAGCAGTATCAAAATTAGCCGCCACACGTAATTTATTACCATCATCACACTCCACAGGCTAAGTCTTCATTGTGTCATCCACCTCCATTCAAAAGAAGTATGGCACCAGAGGCAAAATCACTCCCATCTCCACCAACCGATGGAGTGACATCATTGTCTTACCTTGCTGATCAGTTATCGTCCGGCGAAAGTTTATTAGCCTCCACAAGCTGGGATGGTTGTCTTCGAATTCATGATACTTCCACCATGACACATGTAGCATCCCATAACATGGAATCAGGACCCTTATTAAGCCTTGCTACACCTGGAGGAGGTCACGCGTTTGTCTATACGGCCGGACTAGATGGATCCGTCCGTAAATTTGATATTGCTTCCGGTATCTCCACTTTGATGGGGCAGCATTCTATCGTGGGTGCTACTACGAAAGGCGACACCCACGAATCCACTCCCAATCAAAAAAGTGATGCTCAGAATAGTCAAGCATGTTCTTGTTTAGCCCCTGTCGATGCACTCTCGGGGGATAATTATACTCTTGTGGCATCTGCGGGATGGAATCGGAAGTTTCATATATGGGATTCGCGTTTGTCAAGTCCTGCGGCGACGTTGGAATTACCAGGAAAAGCCTATAGTATGGATTGTGTCAATCAAAAGTGTGTGATTGCGACATCTGGGAGACGAACATGTTTAATTGATGTACGGATGATATCGAAGAAGGAGATGATGATGGAAGAAGAAGAACCACAACAAGAAGAAGAAGAAGAAGAAGAAGAGGAAGAGGAAGATGATGATGAGAAACAGGATCCTATTTTAGCGACATTGACGGAAGATCGAGAATCAAGTTTGAAATATCAAACACGAGCTGTGAGATATTTTCCAAATGGGAATGGACTGGCACTTAGTTCGATTGAAGGACGTGTCGCTATTGAATATTTAAATATTACAGATGATTCCAAAAAGAAAAAATATGCATTTAAATGTCATCGAGTAGGCGATATGGTATATCCTGTGAATTCGATAGCCTTTCATCCACGATATGGGACCTTTGCTACGGGTGGATGTGATGGTACAGTTGTGATTTGGGATGCTATGAATAAAAAGCGCTTGTCACAAGTGGGAAACTTCGCATCTTCGATTGCTGCCATGGCATTTAATCATGATGGATCAGAGTTGGCCATTGCGAGTAGTTATACATTTGAAGAAGGAGAGAGAGATCATCCAAGAGATGAAATCTACATTCGAAGTATTTTGGATCAGGAGTCCAAACCAAAGGGTTTCAAGTCATAGATTAATAGAATGACACTAAATATACATTATGAAATCTAAGAATACGACTTTCTATATCGTCTAGTAAATTGTCGTTTCTACAAACTAAGACATCTATTGATTATGTACATACCGGAGCAGCATTCAGTATGTTACAAGGAAATTGAATGTAGGTTCCTCCTCCAAACAAAATTAAAATCGTTTCGTATCTTGTTTCACCGATTGCTTCGTCACAGGCCCCTTAATCTCAGGATGACCATGATGAAACGAACATCCTTTCCCATTGACAAGATAAAACCCACTATCATCATAGGAAATATGAAACGCAAAGGGACAACAGGAATCTTTCGTCAATGGTCGTTGAGTGGATGATTTTCGTTTGTTCGATGTCTTTCGAGGTCCTGGCATTTGTTTCCTATACACTACTCCATGTGTACATTTTAATACCCGGTGTCCATTGGGAGATGATTTACTATATCCACAACCATTTGAAAATATACTATATCCATGTGTTTGGGAGGTACCCTTTAAATCCTGTAATAATAATTTCCAACCAGGACTTTGAAAACCTAATGTGGAGGGATATTTTTCGGAGGAAAAATAGATGTTAGTGGGGATCATTTTAAATTGCGTCGGAACCATTTGTAAGATGTTATGATCGGGGGTTTTGACATTTCCGTAGAGTTCCACATTAAATGGTAATGCTGCTTCCCATCGCATAAGATGCATGGGGCAATTTTGACGTTCATAGGGATGATCGTGGGTGATGGTGGTGTTATTGGGTGCATCATTGCAAGGGGTGGTAATGGTGCTTGTGGAAGCAGCAGTGAGATTATTTGGAACGGGTGTTTCCAGAACTTTCGACATGGTAAATGAATATTTCGTTCTAGAAGAGGAAGATATCAAAGATGGGACGTGTCTATTTCTTTTTCGTTTATTAATTAGGATTTAATATATATTTTTAATTATGTGCGGTGGAAACACGGTCACATTTTTGATTCTGCTCTGGATGAGTTGATGACGTACCTACATTCACATTCTTTCCAATATATATACGAAATATAAAAAAATCACCAAATTCCTTCGAGTATGTCCATCCGCAATGTCAGCTACAAATCTTCTGGATGGATTACAATTCCGCCATGATACTATCATCGGAAGAAGTATCCATGTCCGACGGAGGTGATTTCTTCATCCTCCAAGCAGTCACTAGAAGCACACATCCCATCACACCCACCAAACATCCAATCCAAGTAATGGCCTTGTTGGAGGAGGAGGAGGAAGACTCCTTCGATTCCTTCGCACCCGTCAATCCAGATGAGAGATCCTCTCCAGCACTCGTTTCCGACACCACAAGAGTTGTATCTGACTCGACATCGTCCATCGAAATAGGTGCCCAACTCAATTCCACCATATCATTTTGCAAAATGGTCTGAAGCATCCTTTGCACCATGGAGCGAATCATCCTCATCATCACATTCGACATGGCTTGCTGGGAGAAAAATACTAGATTCCCCTCCAAAACATCTTCCACCCACGTCACATTTTGAACGTCCATGGCCATAATGCCGGAACCACTGTCGGATCGGCATTCCAAAATCATATCGGCCAACAATGGAAACACAAACTGCCAAAATCCCTCCCCGATGCCAGTGGAGTTTTGATTATTGGCAGTGATGAGCAAATGCAGAGCGATTTGGAAGGTATACTCCGATTCCTCCAAATAAGGAGTCGCGCAAGTTTCCACAAAATTGGAAACGCGAGGAAACCTTTGAAACAATTGAGAAATCAAGGTAGCATCCTCCTCCGTCGGTGCCATGGTAGGAGATACGGAGGGTGAAGGGGTGGAAAGACTCATCTTGCTTGGCATGGGAGACGGAGTATAAGAATAGCTCATACTGTACGAATAGGACAATGACAACAGATCATTCCTGTCGTCGGGGATCCCATACGAAAGACTCTGTTGTTGCAAAGACCTGAATATAACATCGAATGTGTGGGTATGGATTGTATATATATATTTATTTCTCCACACACTATCTATCATTGATGGATACGTACCTCCAGGAATCTTCCCTCCTCCAATCATCCTCTTCTTCCATGTTGAGGTTGTGAAATGATGGAGTACGAACTTTTTTACGGAGTAAGACTCGTCCAAATTCATACTCCATGGAAAATGATTGGGGCAAACATAAGAGTGCCGTCAAGAAAACTTTGCGAAACATATTGATGATTGTTTGAGTGTATTTTCTGTTTTTCTGGTTTGTTTCTTCAAATTGTGAGATACTTTTGTCAGGATTGAAACACTGGATGATTTCCGTTTTGTTGTCACTACATGGATGATACGATACGTCTCTCTACGTTTTAGGAAGGTTGTCAATCGAAACGCATTCTACTTTTGCGTGTTTTCATATACTGTAGCAATCTAAATATATGTCCATTGTCGTCTTTTCTGTCAACATCTGTCATTTTCATTACTGTGTCTTACTCTATTGTTTGGCATGATATTGTATCAGTCCATTTTTATCAAAATTTATTACTCCCTACTTTGAATTCATTCGTATATAGTGGTCCACAATACTTTATTTCAGGTAATCGTCTTGACTTGCATTCTTGATCTGAGTGAATCCAGTACATTCTTTGGGATTATCTTTCTCTTCATGATGATGTCTGCCAGAAAAAAGTCGTAAAAACAAACCTAAAAATTGATGTGCATTTCTTGGTATTCAGTAATATTGTTACATCCAACATACACGTAGAGCAATTGTGTACTCTTTAAAGTACACTGTCATTCTAATTTCACCTACAGCAGTATAACGGTACTAATTTAACAATAAAAAATAATGTACCCTCCATATTCTATTTTGCTGTGCTTTCTTCGACAAGAAGAAGCAAAATCGTCAAGATGGCTCCAGGAGTTGCCTTCATGGGAGGCAAACTAAATCTTAAGGGAGATAAGAAAAAGAAACACAAGAAAAAATCGAAGAAATCGAAACATTCGAAAAAAGTTGATCCTGAATCATCCACCATCAAATCAAACAAAGACACCAAGGAACCTCAAGAACAAGTCGATGATGAATTGACAGACGCGGAACGAAAGAGTTTGCGGTTTAAAAACGACAATGAGCAACGGGAATTTGAAAAAAATGCAGGAAAGAGTCATCGAGAACGGATCGAAGAATTTAATACGCATTTAGGAAGCCTCACGGAATTGAATGATATCCCAAGAGTAAGTTTTCTTGTTTTCGAAGTGTTTCTTCATGGATTTGTACATGGTACATTCACAGTTTACTCTTTCCTACTCTTCCATTGTTTAGGTTAGTGCTGCAGGAAACGGATAATAGGGGTAACCCTAAAATTTCTTATGCTGGAGAGCATTTAATGTATTGCTCTTGAAATCAAGTTCAGTTTATTGTTGTGATACTTACTAACTACACCAAATATTTTTGAAAAAATATTCATTATTTAGTTTGGAAAGAGTTTGAAATTATTCACATTCTTGATTGTTGCAAAAGTAAAGAAATCTATCTATCATGGAAGACTATGACGAGTTATCTGCTGGACCAGATGAAGAAGGAAAACTATGTGCAATGCATAATACCTGGAGACAATTGCCCAGTGATCTCCTTCGATTTTCTGACAAACTAATGCATTTAAATATGAGTTATAATCAAATAACGGGTGTGTCGTCTATGATCGGATCGTTTATTCTACTTGAGGTATGCGCTTGAAGTTTTAGTATTTCTCATGTTTCATATTTTGTTTCACCACCAACTCAAAACTACTTGACATTCGCCTGAAATGCTTTCGTCTTTTATCCTCAAACCATTCCAATAGGAACTTAACTTATCACACAATCAAATATCTAGTATAGACTCGGCCATTGGAAAGTGTATACGCCTAAAACATTTGAATTTTGCACATAATAAAATGAACACAATTCCGAAGGAGATATCAAAATGCTTCATGTTGGTGAGAGAATCGAAATGTTCACACTTGTTTAGGCAAATCTCAGTCTAAAGTCTATAATATTTTATGTCAGCACGACCTTTTATGCAGTGATAATGAAATTGGTGCAATACCAAGTGAGCTTGAAATGCTACCCGCATTGCATCAACTTGATGTAAGGAGAAATAATCTCCATGAAATTCCATGTGCTCTATCGATGATTGTAAGTACCAATCGAAAAACTTTTAGACCATAATTTTATCATCAGCCTCATGATTTGCTTCTCAGCCGACTTTAAAACTTGTTCTATGCGAAGGAAATGTTCAACTAAGCAATATTCAGTCAACGGTACAAAATTATGTAGAACTGACACTTTGGTGTCTCCGAAAGCATAAAGAATATGAGTCACAATTATTATTGAAAAGCAGACAATATTATGAAGCACAACAAAGACTTCAAAAGGAAGAAGAGACTAAGCTTCGACTTATTGAAAAACAAACGAAATTAATCGCTGAGGTTGAACATCTAAAACAAGATAGACCATCTAAATATTTAAAATTAAAGAAAAATGTTCTACAGTTTGCGCTAGAAGTCAAAGGGAAAATAGTGATAAAAACCAAACGATAGCTGTGCTCTAAACTCGAGATATAAGAGAAATTTAAGAGAAATTCTTTCTAATAGTGCTTGAGCAGAGCAGGGACATTTTGTAATTCTACGATTCCATACCTCATATTGAATAAAAGTCACTCTTTGAAACTTCCAGTCGCAAATTCTTTTGTCATAAATCTGCTAGTCCATTTTCTTTAAATTGTGAAAATTCATAGATTCTTTCGCGATGCCAATCATGGACATCTCTCTTGAAAGAAATTAGTATATCTTCATTTTTTTCTTTGTGCTGTAACGTATATGATTCTTCTATTTCTCTAAGACTTTGAGTCAGCAAATGCTTCAGTGATACCAAGATTTTATCACCATTTTTTAAATTTAATTCATTGCATGCGCTCTTTTGAGGTTGTGCTTTATCATCCAAAAGTATATTCTCAGTTTTTCCGCTTGTTCCGAAATGATCTAGCTCTACCTGACAATAATCAAGCATGCTATTTGCATTTTCGCCGTTTTGATTATCTTTTATACAAAGGTTTAGAATATTTTGAGAGCATCTGTTAATATATAATACATCAATTTGCATCATACTCTTCCATTGTTTTTCGAACACAGAAAATGCATCGTTTAGTTTCTGTAAATGAACTAATTCGGATTCAATTAATTTGTCGTAAAATTGATTCAAGTTGTTCACTTTCATTTCAATCGACTCTGATTTCTGGGGATTCATTATGAAGTTATTGATCATGTTTCTGATTGATTTAGATGATTCTGATAGTTTGTCCTGGAATGATTCTTGGTTTTTGATGATCAGCACTCGTTTTTGGTAATTTGCCTTCTTACACGATTCTTCAAATTCCTCTAGTACTTTCTTCACTTTATTTTCTACATTGAAAAATGATTGATCCATTGAAGCACTCTCTTGGTTTTTTTCCGCATCATCGTAACGAGAATCAATTTGACTCAGAATAGGTTTGATGCTCTTAAGAATTTTTTCGGCAATAGATAATTGAGACGGTATCATACTTTGTTGCACAGACGTCTTGGATTTACCATGTATTTGCTCCAACTTTGAAACATTACTTGCTCCAAGATCTTGATTGATTACCATCCCATAGTCAAGATATACTAATGTTGGAATACACAAAATCACGTTTTTCTTATAACTTGAGACTTTGGATATAGGATTCTGCATCAGCGTTAAAACATTCAATTTTTGAAACCTTCGAAGATATGAGGCAGTAAGGAGTGGAAATCCATCTTCGCTGAAAACTATCGTACAGTTTCTCTCATTATGTATAAAATTGATTCGATTGTGTCCTAGAGACAAGCATTGTAGAGACTGTAACTGTGAATCCATGTTCTCAATACATTCAATCTGATTATGAAAGAGAGATAGATCTTTCAAACATCTTAAATGGTCAAGACCTTCAATTTTACTTATTTTATTGAAGGACAAGTCTAGCCAAGATAATTGAGAAAGATTTTCCAAGCATTCCATTTTTGATATGTTATTGTTATCAAGACATAATTTAGTGAGATTTTGGAAAGACTGTAAGTTGCCAATTTTCCAAACGTTCTGAAATGACAGTTCGAGAAACTGTGTATGTGTAAAAATGTGTATGTTTTCATCACATTTTTCAATCGATTCACTTTCGCTGCAAGAGACAGCATTCTTTTGTGCTTTTGATCTTTCGATTATGGCGTATTTTAGTAATTCTTCATTGATGATACAAAAATTAGAATCTGTTTGTCGTTCGAGCATTTTCAGATATTAATTTAGATTAAAAGGACTACTTTTTTGAAATTTTGATAGTCAAAGAGGAGAAATTGTGAGTCCGGGAGGATTAAGATACTTTTTGGGAAATTTGAAAATTACCGAAATATATGAAAATGTTTTCTATCTACTGTAGGTGAAGAGCTTTGAAAAGGGCTGAACAATGTTTCTCTTTCATACAAAGATAGTTTCACAATTATCGTAAACCATCGTTGGACTTTCCCACACTCTTACATTATAATGAGCATCCTTTCTTAATCATTCACATTATGCTTTGAAATATCAAAATCATAAAAGATAGACTCCATACATTAAGTTAATATGAATGTATGCATTCACACTGATTGAAATTAGTAAAGATATAACCGAAAATAATTTAGCTCAATCACACACAAGTACAACAACTGCAATTAATGCCATCTGCCTTGCTTTTACAATCAATAATGAAATCTTGTTCAAACTTGTAAGAGACCGAAGGCATATTTGTAAGAAACTCAATTTCGTCCTGTGTCGTCAAGTTGCCTTTTTCTTCGCAGAAAACTTCAATGTCTCCAGTCAAAGAGCTATTATGCAGTGAAAGCCGCTTTAAATTATGCAACGAATTAATCTCGTTTGGAATAGACCCTGTCAACAAATTTTCAGAGAGATCCATAACTTGTAACTCCTTGAGGTTTCCGAGATTACTTGGGATATTCCTTTGAAGTAAATTGTTGCGTACGTCAAGGTATTCCAAACGTTGTAACTGACTAATATCTTCTGGGATCTCTCCACTGAATGCATTATTTTTTAGATCCAGGATAGTTAGATGCTCTAACTTTCCAAGTTCAGACGGAATGTTTCCCATTACACCATTTCCTGGAAGTACAAGATGTCTCAATTCTTGAAAAGCTCCTATTTCCGTTGCCAATATTCCACTACCGTTAGTAGACCTTCGATTGATAATGTAAATACCAGTCACCAATTTATTTTCATTGCAACTGTAGACAGGCAATAAGCACTCATCAAGTGACGCCTCGTACTGATTGAAGTCTACTGTTGGACTTCCAAACATGGTAAAGACGAGAATTACGTATCTCTGCTTGATTCTTCTTATATCGTCGAGTTCGAACAACTTCTTATCTAACATAATCGGTAAAAATCCAGCAATGCGCTTGTAAGCAAAATACTGTATAGTTGAAGGGTCATTTACTTTTTCTCTACCGGATACTTCTATTGCAAGAGCTTTGACATAACTATCATAATCAAGTACAGTGGTCGGAGCTAGAGATACTGAAGGTACTAGCGAGGGAAACAATGTGCCCTCTTCTGATTTGAAACGCCTTGATACGAAAATACCCACCAGCACCAAAAAGACACTGATGATGATAAGTAAGAGGATCTCGGAAGCTCTTTTCTTCATTCTTATGTCATCATCATTTACCACGATTCCATCTATGACGCTCCCGCTTCCATCATCGTCAACGCTTGTTGATAAGTCTGTGTTTTCCATTGGAATAGCCACTGGCAAAAATGAGTTTTCTACATTTTCTTCGTCTTCGTTAACAATCCTCTCCAATCTTAGACGCATATGATGTGGTCGGAACGATTCAGATTCTAATGAGGACTCGTCATTTTCGGACAGAGCCAAATCTATAGGAGGGATTTGTAAAGAAGGGGTGTGAAGATTGAATGGGATTTGTGAAATTTGAGTATTAGGTGATGGTAGATTCTTTCTTTGTTCTGTCTCTTCTTGGAGCTCACTTGACGACCTCAGTTTCGATTCTTGATTGCAATCTTGAATGTCATTTTCAAATCGGAGTATCTCTATCGCTTTATCAGTGTCCATTTAAAGAAATTTGTTTCTTTAAATTGAAAATGAGTTGACAGCAGCATGCAATCATAAAGTAATTCTTTATAATACATATGGTTGTGGTGCGCATGAGTATAGCTCTAATTTAGTCCAATGAAAGAAGTGGTGCGCATGAGTATAGCTCTAATTTAGTCCAATGAAAGAACCGGTTTAAGATACAGTTCCGCATAAATGAACAAGAATAAGGCCCGTTCATGTGGTAATTGGAATTAAGCCTAATCTCTACAGCCTTCATACCAGGATTTTTTTTTTAATTAATAATGATGGAAGATCAGTACATAATTATCGTGTACGGAATTAAGTGCGTAATATGCGCGAATGAGTATTGGATTTGGAATTAGAAATAAAACCTTTTCTTTGATACCAGAGAATTCCAAATCATACGCGA
>Ga0209092_10003610_pt1 | contig 13345 bp, 6 predicted proteins | sample FraStrMetagenome_FD_187446 | JGI IMG/M metagenome (GOLD analysis project Ga0209092, IMG submission 187446) | Marine eukaryotic phytoplankton communities from Arctic Ocean - Fram Strait ARC3M Metagenome (SPAdes) (version 2) | ecosystem: Environmental > Aquatic > Marine > Oceanic | place: Fram...
ACGATTCTTTTACGCATGGCTCTACTGGTGGCGCCCATTCCTCCCATTCATCAACCTCCGAAAGTGATTGGCTATATTCTTCGAGTTTCCTTGAATGCGCCGATTTCTCGGTAGATTCCGTGGATAGATCAACTGTATCCAAACTTGTGAAGAACTTAATAGGTTCTAAACCATACCCCCTTATATGGTCACAATCGGTCAAATATATTTCCTTCGGATTCTTTTCTGAGAAGAAACTGAACATCATTAAAATTGCACATATGTCCTCGTCAGTAATCTTCCCTGTCATCACGATTGGTAAGTCCACAAAATCAATCACACGTTTGTCATGCATGTAATAACAGTACAGTTTGAAAATGTCTGGCAGTAAATCATCTTGAAGATCGAATTCGTCATTCCATATTTTTTTCGCATCACGCCACATTACCCCCGAAGGATGTGGAGATGATAGTGTCTCTTCCCACTGATCTTTTGTTAGTTTTCCCACCCTGGCACTGGATATCACTCTTTCGAAATAAAATTTCATTGATCTCCGTTCCGATGCAAGAGATGCAATTAATGAATTCGACACGTGACAACAACGTGTAGCCTTAAAAATTGATTCACTGGATCTGTGAAGTTGGGGCGGTTCATTTGTTGACAGTAGATGGCGTGATTTATACCATGATGACGATGGGGCCGAGACTGCACAAGCAAACAAGTAAATGGAAGTCTTGGGTAGATAGCTGCAGATATTTCCAAGTAATTCCGCGTTCAGGTCCTCTACTGAAAAGATGTGCATTGGTCGGTCCTTGGAGCCAGCTATCTTTGCTTTTTTTTGGTCAGGGAGGCTCATTTTCAAGAGTTGGCAATTCACTTTGTCGTCTATCAAATATAAAAAATGAATTCTCTTTGTGTTGACGCCTTTGCAAAATTATGTGTCATCAAGATGCTAATGAGTTGAGAACTGTGCCAAAGTACCTAACCTAGAGAGAGTGGTGAGAAAACTTTGGTCTAAGTGGGAAGTGAGATCCACAAATTATGGGAATACCAAATGATTGTTTTATATCTGGGGGGTTAACTTTGTGTACCCGATAAAATGAGAGAGATATATATGTGACGCAATCTGATCCCTCCCCCAACCATCATTTTTTTATGTTTCTTCGACGCCCGAGTTTTGTCCAGAATAATTCCCCCCGCTGTCTGGCCTTCGCTCTCACTCGATCAAAAACCTTTAACTGGAAAAACTTTCATCAGAGGACTCTTCACTGCTACTTAGGGTTGGGATACTGTCCACATCTTCAACCTGCTCCTGTTCACGCCAAATGTTGTTGATTAATTCAATCATGGTCGGTGTCAATAATTCTTCAGACACACCAAAATTATCAAAGAATGTAGCCATTGGTGGTGGCATTTGCAATCCCTTCTCTAGCAAATGTCTGGCACTTTCTAGGATAGATGTGACTGCATCACTGTGAACTTCTTCTAACTCTTTCCAGCCTGCTGTGCCATCACAAGGATTAAATCCTCGACGTTGCATTCTATCCCGGGGACGGAATGATTTGCTTTTCACAAGAAAATCATGGGCCTTTTGAAAGGGATGTAACTGGCTGTCCTCATGCACAAGATATTGCACTTTGAACCTTAAAAGGGCCAGATCGAGGAGTGCAACTTCATCCACATCATCGCGGGCAACAACTTCATCCACATCCACATCCACATCCACATCCACATCCACATCCACTGGATTTGTTACAGCATACCAGAGGTGATAATAATGATTAGGCCTAAGTGGGAATGTAAGTTGAAGACCTTGGTACTTGAATCTTGTTTCCCTAGTTGCACCTTCTGATACACACTGTTTCATGTTAAAGACTGGTTCTTGACCTGATCTGATTGTTGTCTCATCATAGTCATTCTCCACAACAAAGAACCTCCCCTGCCACCCGGATCTTTCCACATCAGACCATGTCATTCTGAGGGTCATGGAATGGACCATGGCATGAGTTGTGACAGGGAGTTGAAACCCGTATTTTTTACCAGTGGGGTTAGGGTCAGCGGGGATTGGCTCAAGAAAAGCTTCTTCAAAAACTAATCTAGGCAGAGTTCTACTTAGAGAGAGCTGTGAATGCAATTCCTGACATGTTCTGCTCAAGTTCACTGCATTTGATGGTAGGAGATAACTCGCAATGATACGGACAGTCTCCTCCTTCAAATTCCCAATATGCAAGATGGTAGTGACATCTCCATGACAATGATCACCACAGTTGTCCGCTGAGAAAGCTGACCTTGACCTCTTGCTCATGTTCTTTATATTATTGTATGCGAATAGGGTGTCTCCTCACAAAAAATCAGCTTTCAAAATTATGGGTGGAACTGAAGGCAACCTTGTTTTCTTGCTAATAGGGAATGTAATAAATGCCTGTGTAATGAACATGTCCTTGCAAAAATTATGACACATTGAGTGCTACTAATTGATAATATGATAATTTTAATCATAGAATAACTGAAGTCTCATTGCAGTGAGTACGTAGATTTCCTCCTGAGGACTGAAGCGGTACATTAAGTGATTCTGTCATTCCGTATGGAGCAATTCTGTAAGCAGTTGACATTGGGGTTGAGTAGGGTTAGGGTTAAATTACATGACACATGGATGTTAGATTATTTGTCAGGATCTTTGGAGTTCAGGCGTTCAAGAACGAATGGGGCGATCTCCATGACCCAAGGTGGGTAACGACCTTGCCGCATCATGATCATAGGTCCGGGGGAATTTTGCAATGTCGGGGTGAGCTCCTTAGGAAAGTCCTCGTCCAATAACAAGTCCCCTATGTCTTCTCTCAAATTGGCTTCATTGGTTTGTGGTAAGGAGTCATGACCTTCGCAAAGTTCTCCAACAAGATATTCGAGAAGGGATTCTTTCCAGATGTAGGCTCGCTCAGTCTTTTGCCTCTTGGATTTGGATGCATGTGTTTTGCTCCCTTTCTTGCCAATAGGCTGGAGCCGAACCAGTGTGTGGTCCTCATCCTTCAGCTCCTCGGCGATGATATCCTTGATCCGATCCCAATCACCCCCTGCCAGACCTGACCCAATCATGGGGTACCCGATCCGTTTCCCGTAAAAGTTCTGCTTTACTTGTTTCATCACTTCCCTTACCGCATGATAGTTGACCTGCCCGCCAGCAAGAAGCTGTGTATATCCATTCACAATCACAAGACGTTTGCCGTTGTTGATATTTGCTTTTGCAAAGGAAAAACTGCCAATCTTGCGTGGATCACATGCTGTAGTCCGGCAGTCTGCGTCGTATGCTTCCGGAAAAGCCTGCATGATTTGCTTGGCAATGCCTCCGCCCATCTTGCACTGGCAGTTGCAGCCGTGAACAATGACATCAAATTTGCCGTTATTGGCCAGTTGTATCAGATCTCCGGCTACTTCTTTCATGGCGCCACAAGAAGCAGAGGAGGTCTATTTGCCTGTTTCTATTTCGAGGTTGTGGCTCCAGGGGATCTAAAAATATTATGAGCTCAAGCGAGTATTCCCCTTTGCGAGCAATGTGTATTATGAGCTCAATCAAAAAATCGAAAAACCCCAACTATGAAAATACTCCCCCGATCGGTACGTGGATGGTAGTCCTATCGATGATTCTCTTCAAATGCAAATCCTGGGAATGATTAGACGAAAAATGAAATCACTTTGTGCTGATGTCTTTACAAAATTATTATGAGACAAGGCCTTCTCTCGCCAAGCCGACAATACATCGAACGGTGTTTACATGGAGGCAAACATTGTGATAAACTTTGTGTACGAGAGGAATAATATGAGCGAACTGCAAGCCTAGCTAACCTTGAGTGTGTCTTTTTGCGTAAAGTGGTCCCCATGCTGGAGAGATAAGTAATAATGTTTTGTCCGGACCTAGGCGATACGAGATAGTTCTTGTAATCTAATTGATCTACTACTAACTAACTAACTAACTAACTAACTCGATAAAATGTGATCTTATATATGTGACGCAATCTGCTCAATCCCCCAACCATCATTTTATGTTTCTTCGCCGCCCGAGTTTTGTCCAGAATAATTCCCCTGCTTCAACAGGGAATTAGTGAGGTTCAACAAGAGCGGAATATCTATCACAAGACTCTCCAAGTTTGTGCAGGATAAGACAAATCGGTGAACCTGTTCCAACCGGCAGTGAAATTTATGTGATAGTGGTCAGCGAAATGCATACCAATTCCTCGCACAATCGGTAAACCAGTATGTTGAACTAGTGATAATCTTGTGATCTGCCGGCAGTGGGAATATTCCTTAATATATAATTTTCGAAGGTACCTACATACAGGCAAACAGATTCATCGCACTAAGGGTGAATCAGTATGAACTGAAATTTATGTGATAGTGGTCGACCTTCCTTAAATATGTATGATTTGTAGCTACATGCATGCATACCGATTCCTCGCACAATCGGTGAACCAGTTCCAGTCCTAACTAAAATTTATGTGATAGTGGTCGACTGTATGATTTGTATGCATGCATACCGATTCCTCGCACAATCGGTGAACCAGTATGTATAACTAGCGATAATCTTGTGATCTGCCGGCAGTGGGAATATTCCTTAATAAATAATTTCATATCATCGTCAATTGACATGAAAGTGACAGTTAGCGCTAACTGAAATTTATGTGATAGTGGTCGACCTTCCTTAAATAAATATGTAAGATTCTACATGCATGCATACCGATTCCTCGCACAATCGGTGAACCAGTTCCAGTCCTAACTAACAATAATAGGTATTGTGGTAAACATACTTATTCAAATAAGGCCTGTTCTTTGGTCTTACAATCGCTGTATCTATCGGTGTGGCTGGCCGCTGTATTTAGCGACTTATCGCTAGATACACCGATTAAAAAAAAATACCATAAAAAATAGAAGTCCAAATCGGGTTCTATTTTTCAGTGTATATTTGCTGTATTTTTTTGCTCTCGTTGGCGCCAAAACGTCAGTCTGACAACTCACAATCATACGAGCGAGAATGTTGAATTGAAGAACACCCTCTCATAGATGTACTAATCCCTATACGTACCTAAAATTACATACCAACGATCGGCAAGCAAGCTAAAAACATAACCTTACCCTGGCTCTTTCCTTTTTCTTTTGTCGAGATCAATTCTATAAACATCTGGAAGCTGTCGATGTTCATACTCATTGTCCATCAAGAGTCTTCTGTAGGCTGGAAGTTGATGCTGAAACAGATCCACCAATGGTTGCATTAAAGGTAGATCTTTTGCTAGCTTTTCACTTGAAACTCGAATTGGGAAGTATTTTGGTTTGTCAATGTGACCTTCCAGACCCAGATTCCTCTGAGGAAGGGTATTCTGTAGCATTGTACACACTTGACAGAGCAAGTGTTCACCATCACACGCATCAAATCGTTTCCCAATTCCAACTCGGTGAATCAAACAGCCTAACTGGTCTGACCACTCCAGACCCAACACAAGCAACTCGTCCTCAATCTGAGCCTTCGTCACATTTTCTGATTTACCAATTAAGGCATTCTTTGCACGGAAATTGAAATGAGCAACTATCTTTCCTGGTAAATCATGCTCCCCCACATTTTCAGCGATTCTCCCTTCCCCATCCCAGCTTCCTTTCAAACATTGATAGCTGTCTTTACTGCCCCAACCCCCTTGCACAAAACGCGGTTGTCCAAACGGCTCATGGATGCACATTTCGATGGTTCTCATGATAACTTGAACATGAAACTGTGTGAGGATTCCATCGCAAATCTCATTAAGCTTCATCCAAACAATAACTTCAACATGTTGTCTCTCCTGCGAATTATTCTCAACTGCAGAACGAAAAATATCACCCGCGTGGCTCCGTGTTACCTCAAGGAATTTGACAAATTGGGCCTTTGTTGTCCAAACCTTGCTAAAGTTCGGATGTACCATTCTTGACTTTGACCACTCATATTCATTCACAAATTTTATAAATTTTGCAGTGAATAATCCATTTGTAGGGAAGGTTCTTGTCATATTTTCATCATCAAAATATTGGAGAAGCGCGGATGGACTTGTGACACTGCATGTTATACACTTTGTCAAAATATCCTCTGCCTCTTCTCGACTGTTATTGTTGATTAGATAATCAGATCCATATCTATACTTCCACTTCCCATTCTTATCCAAATCGCGTAGCACCAAATTAAAGCTATCAGTGACATATGCAGCAATGTGAGCAGTCGGCTCCTGAGACAAATGAGGAGGATGGACAGGTTTCACCATAATTGGTTTCAAATTGGTCCTTTCCAGCATGCATTCATATGTGTGCCCAACAAAATTTTCCAGCATTTCCCGGGGGGGAGTCATGAACGGAGATGCACTTAAGCACTTCCCACACGCCTTGGTTGCAGTGGCTGCTGCAGCATGAATAGCAGCTCCCACAACATGATAGCTGTTTATCACCTCCTTCGCACCTGATTGGACCATTGAAAAATAATGTTTGAAGTCGTCACTCTCATATTTCTCATCCACATCATAATTGGGGAACAGCTGCATTCTTGCATTTTCGGTGAGGAAGCATAACTCAGACCCATTACTAATCAGGCTGGGGACATTCACAAACTTCTTGTCGATACCAAACACATCTTTCACATGCTCCTTTGAAACACGGATACTTGGAAGAACAAATGACTCCTTAGTGCAACTTTTTAACTCCCAGGACACTTTCGAACTTCCTTCCCACAAAGTGAGAATATCCGGACAAAGGGGTTTCAGAACAAACCAAAAGCCAACACCTGACATCGATGATAGTTCATTTTCCATCTGTTTGTTGATATCCGTTGCTGGAAACTGGATGGAATCAAAGTTATTGAGTTTAGGCAACAGGGAAGAATATGCACATAACTCCTTCTTTACTTCATCTTGAGGGAGAGTTTTCATAGCAACTTCCTGTACGAACCATGTGCCCAAATACATTCCATTGTAGAATAAATTTATAGCACGCCTATACTGACAGCTCTTCATCATAACCTGGACTATTTCATCATCAATACTCTGGCATGTGGAGACATAGTGGGTTGGCGCATGACGATGAGCATTTTCGTTTGCAGATGAGATCGGATATTGCCCAGCATTTTGCAGAGCCGCTCCTGAACCACGTATCATCATCTGTTCCAGTGGTCCGACACCTTCTTGCATTTTCAAAATATTGAGCAAGAGAGATGAATGATTCTTGGTTAAACGCCTAAGGTGAATTGTATCTCCAAGCATTTTGTTGGCGACTCTTTTCATATGTTTGTTCGTATGAATATTTGCTGATTGATCAACATAGCTTGGATCAACAACTTCTCCCGGTTTCAGTAGAAACTTGTTGTCACTGTTGTCATATGTGACCACTAACGGACCGATGTTTGTTAGTGTCCCATTGTCAATTGCTAATTCGATGGAACATCTGTGCTTATAAAGAACCCGTGCAACATCAATGCTTCTTGCCAAATTTTCCACACTGTAAGAATTTGAAATTCCGATGACTGCATCACGCACAATACATTCTTCTTCTCGGAGAGGCCCTCTCATATGATTTCCAACCTCCAAACATTTTTGCTTTCGTGACTTGAATTCAGAGTGTGGTGGTTTTGTATTTGTTGTTGGTTCGATAACGGCCTGACCTGGTAATGGCTCTCCCTCCTCATCCGAGTTTCCATCATGCAAGGCATTGCTCAGATTTTTCGCTGAATCTCTGGTACGCAAGGCATGGCTTGGAATTTTCCGTTCTCTTCCCATCAAGAGGTTTACTGTGTTATTAATGTTGTGGGCACGGTTACTAACAATCTTGGGACATTTATCTCCAAATTTTCCCTTCCGCCGTTCACGAGTAAGAAGATGAGGTTTGAGTTTTCGTGGCGACATAACCATGCGAAGTGCGTCAGTATTCTTCACTGGTGTCATCTTGTGTACTGTTTTACCCTGGCTTCCAGACATTTGTATGTGAGTGTGGGCATCACCTCCTAGTGGGATTGATTTTAACTGACTTTCACAACCATGAATAAAACGATTCCGCCTGCTCGAAAAGTGTCCAATAATTAAACAGCATTTATCATGGTCATCATTTTTTGCAGAGGGCATACCATGATTCAATCTGAGCAAGATGTCTGGCACCATGTCCTCTGAATTGATGGCAAATGCATAACAAGTCGTTGCTATTTGCATATCGTCCTCATGTCGTCCGATGATATCATTGTCATGATTACATGGTTTCAATGGACGTGTGTCACTGTGTTCTGAATATGGCCTGTTTTTTGTGAGGTTGACAACCATTGAATCGGGTGCATCCATAGCTTGATCTCCACTTCCAAATATAAATGGATGATGTCGTGGAACACTTCCTTCACATGCCACTTCATCACTCAACAAATTTACTGGACAACCGAGCCTGTTCATGCTCAAGAGCATTGGTGTGATAATTGCACGCAAGATCACCTCAAGGACTTCTTCACCTTTTCGATATAAATAATTTGTCATTGCCAAAGTATCTCTCTCCAGATCTGAAACACTAGGAGTGGCTTCATACAACGTGAGATGTTCTTCATTGTTCCCAAAAGTAACCAGTGGATGTGCCAGCTTCGGGTGAGTCACACTGCTAGAGATTCGCAAATATGCATCCGGCTTTCCGTTTTGCTGTTGAAACTCCATTTCACCAATTTTTGATGCAACCCTTAGCAGATATTCTGAAGAAATATGATTGTGCAATGTCGCCACAACAATATAGCGGTCTGAGAAGGGATGCTTTTCGATATAGTAATCAACAAACACCCCCTCCTCACTGGGGCAAGTACCATTATTGGAAACACCTGACAAAACATCGAGAGGAACAGCAGGCTTGTCTTTGGGGTTAAACTCGATGGTCATTTTTCTGAACTGCAGGTAGGTAACTAGAAGACTGTTTCTCAGAAAACACTTTTCATCCATAGACATGACAACGTCACCATCATTATTCACGTAAGCCGATTGCATTTTGTCTTTGATCATGGCTTCAAACGATAGTTCATAGTCTGGTAGATTTCTCCTCTCTTCACCCAAAAATATCTTCAGTTGTTCCTCAACTGCATGTAAGCAAAGCTCAGGCACGTTAGCAGCCTCCCTCTGGTTCATGAACTCTTTCACCAATAATTCGCTAGGACTGACTCTCCTCATATGATCTTTTTGAATGCGCCTCTCATTAGCAGGATGCGTCAATAGATAAACAAACAGTTCTTCCAATCGCTGCACAATCTGTGGGTAGGTGACATGAACAATTGAAGGATGTGATTTTGTTGCGCCAGGTGGGTGCATTATCATTAAGTGTGCCCCAGCTCTCTGAGAAAGATGACCAACTATCGTTCTGGTCTGACAATCATTAGATCTCTGTAGCGGTTTTTCTAGAAGTTCCCACAATCGCTGGATACGTCCATACACATGTTCATTGAAAAAAGTTCGGACATTCATCGTCACATTGTTTCCTGACTCCACAATTTGCATTGCTCCTTCAAAATATAGGCGGCATGAAATTAAGTCCTCAGGTAGGGATTCAGCGTCCTCTGGTAGACACAATATTTCATTACAAATGATATGGACATCTGCTTCGGACACTGTCTTGAATAACTCATTCACCTGATGAAGTAAATTTATCTTCCCCATGAATGATTTTTCGAGCTGGGCTCTCATTAAATCCTTGTTTGCTGAAATAATTCCCATCACAGTGGAGATTATGTGTGCATGTTCAACCGACGACATGGTTGTAATATATTGTTCCCAATGGTACATCCGACAGGTTCTCGGTAGATCCAACCGATTCTCGTGTCCAATGGTGATCGTAGCTACTAGGTCTTTTTTCCACAACGCCTTCCTGCTTTTGGGAGCTCTCAGGCGTGTCTGCTCCGTAGTCTTTTGGTATGCCTAGCTGGGCTCTTCGTGGCCTCTTTTTGTTGATTGTTTGGCATATGGAAGGCAAATCCCTGCCAGAATTGTCGCTGCCGTCAGCTGCCCTGATTATCATCTCTCAATGTCACTGCCCCTGAGAGTTAATAAGTGACAGAAGCAACAAGGGTACAAGATAATGTTGGTTTTTTGTTATTACAAAGCAATATTGAAAAGGAAAGTACAAGACAACATGGCAGCAGCACTGGTTTATGCAAATCCGACCACCAATTAACTCCGGCGTGGGGAACACCCCACCCCCAATTTTTTACTTACCAGTCACTTGCCTTTATGTGAACAATACTCTTTCTGCTAAAGTAATCAGTTTCAAAATTTATGACCCCCCCACTGGGTCCTCCTCCTCCTTGTCACACACCAGCTTCTGCAGGGGGACCGGAGGTCAAGACACACACACCGCTTCTGCATGCATACAGATTCACCGCACTATCGGTGAATCAGTATAGGCCAGAAGATGAGCACAGCCTAAAACTTAGGTACTTACACCACTGTGCTTTACCTATGATGTGTTTTTTATGCTGCATTTTTGTTGGAACTGAGCAGGCCCACATATCCTGGAAAGGTCATTGGTATTGAGCTTCGTTACAGAATGCTTAAACAGACACCACATGGAAATTCGTTCTTTTCCGATTATTCGGAGGTGGAGTTATTACTTTTGAAGAGAGATCTCAACAAAATCGGTAAGGGGGGTAAAAGAAATGATTCAGTATGGCACAACTCGTTGAATGTTTATGCAGATTGCTAGGTGGTATGCATGCTGTTACATCACTTTATGTTGTAAGTTCCATTATTCGCATAGGCTAAAGTCTCGTTAAAGTAAGTACAACTATTTCCAAGTGAGTGAAATTCCAGGACTCGAGCAGAGACTTCAGTGATTCTGTCATTCCATATGGAGCAATTCTGTATCGTTTATGAATCCATTCAAGTGTGCCGGTTCTCATAATTTCCTGCATTTTGGACATGTCAATCGCGCTTGTAGGACTAATTTTGTGTCCAGCAAGTGTGTCGCCATACGTCTCAATCATCAACTGGCTGGGTGTGTAATCGTCAAACCCTAACCCTAACCCTTTGATGGGATTGGTTCCGTATACGTTGTGATCTGGGGGTGCAGAGCCTTCGCGAATTTCCACCACAATGTCACCACAGAAATAGTTTGATCCCTGATGTTCTTTCAATCTCTGATTCTTACAGTCATCGATCATGTTACGCTCGAGGGTGACAAATCGGCCGGCATTTACAATGGCGTTCGCTCTGTGGTTGGGAGTGAGTTGGTTGGCCAGGCCGTTCTCATCCATGAAGCAGGTGTAGCTCCTCCTTTCGTTATTGGTATTCCAGAGCATGATGTCAGTACTCCATTCAGCAAAGAAGCTGTTCGGTGCCTCTTCCCATTGACCGGTAGGTCCGGGTGCATTGTGGGTAAGTAAGGACTTGATGTGCCACCACCGGTCAGTCCCTGCCGGAAATTCCGCCGGTGTTACTTCGCAGACAGCATTTGAATTGGTAGCGCTGATACGGTGGTATCGAACCACAGGCGGTTCTTGCTCGTCTTCGTCTGAGTCATCAGACATGATGGAGTGTTGTGTGTAGAGATGAATTCGTCTATAAAGACTCCTTGTGTTGTGATCTGCCGGCAAGGAAATTTAAGTGATGGTGATTGTTGCGATGTGTTAAAATTATGACCGATATGAATTTGGGATGGGACCAAATTGTTTTATTGCTGTTATAGGAATATTGTACGATCTGATAAGTAAGTTCAAGACGGGGGGGTGGCTTCTGGTACAAAATTTTCTCACACTGATTCACCGCGCTGGCGGTGAATCAGTGTGGGTATGCTACCGAATGGACGTAACCGACACGTAACCGACATATTTCCCTCCGACTCGCTGATGGAAAATTACTTGCCACCAATAACAACATTTTGATCATTGTTGTCCTGACTAGTATCATCGATCATGGAACCATCACGTTGTCCATCACCCTCGTCGTCATCATCGCTACTACTAGAATCATCATCATCATCACATGCCGCCTCCGTATCAAAAAGTGTTCTCTCAACCAGACGACGACGACGACCAGCAGCAACGTCCTCGCGCCCCACTCCTATATTTGTATCGTCTCGAAGAAGATCATTGTCAACTTGCCGGTGATGGGAATGATCATTGTTGTCCTGACTAGTTTCATCGATCATGTAACCATCACGTTGTCCATCACCCTCGTCGTCATCATCACTACTGCTAGAATCATCATCATCACTACATACCGCCTGAACCCTAACCCTATCTTCAGCACAAATGGCACAAAGGACAGTGAATGCTCCCACTGTTTGCATTGCTTTATCCGGGTGACGCATCCCACAAGTCTTACACACAAACAACCGTGTAAAGTATGCTTCTTTTTCACGGTAATGTTTGTTATTGCATCCATATTCATGCAAGAATTGCTGAAATGGGCATCTCGAATACTCACAGCGTTCAGTACTGAGCTTGCTCCATCTGACACCGCAAATGATGCACGGGTCCATTGATTCTCTACAGAATTGTGCTGTCCAAGACTGTAACATATTCATTCTATGATTGACGCGAGCGAATCGACCTATTGCTCTTTGAATTACCCATGCTTGATGATTATAACCAACAGTATGGTTCATGCAATCCTTGCGTGTGTGTATACGTGGCCCCTCAAACAACCCCGGAAACTTCTGCTTGAATGCCATATCCCATGATTCAGAAGAACATGTTTCACTCATCACAATGTTGTACCATTTGTGGCTTATTAGTTGCAACTCACAGAGGCGAGAAACAATGTTTCCATCGGCCGCATAGGAAAGGATGTTGCCACATAAATCGTCCGTTAGGTCATACTCATATCCAAAAGCCGGGCGTGGATGTTCTTGTTTTGATTCATCTCGTTTCAGCTGATTACCTTTCTTTTTTGGAGAGTTTTCTTTTTCTTGGGCTGGTCTCTTCTTTGTATTAAATGTTTCTTCGTCTTTGTCTCCTTCAGGAGTACCCCTGGTAACAGGGAGGCTCATTTGCAAGAGTCGACAATTTACTTTGTCGTCTATCAAATATAACTCTTCTAAAAATTATGAGCTACTCTGATGCATTTCCAGTAAGATAAGCTCATCGAACTCTCTAAAAATATGAGCTACTCTGTTGCATTTCCAGTAAGATAAGCTCATCGATAGGAGTGGTTGGGAGAGACCACATTCATGTCAAAGATTGTGTTCTTGTAGACCTTAATGAGTAACCGTCTGTTCGCGATCTGGGATACCGTTTGTCAGACCCATGACATTGAAATAATGTTGTCCCCTTGTTCTGTTCTCACTTGATGAAGCTTCGATTGCGCTCTGATGATCTCTCATGATGTATAATAACTTATCCTTTGTTATATCCCCCATA
>Ga0209092_10003615_pt1 | contig 13332 bp, 7 predicted proteins | sample FraStrMetagenome_FD_187446 | JGI IMG/M metagenome (GOLD analysis project Ga0209092, IMG submission 187446) | Marine eukaryotic phytoplankton communities from Arctic Ocean - Fram Strait ARC3M Metagenome (SPAdes) (version 2) | ecosystem: Environmental > Aquatic > Marine > Oceanic | place: Fram...
CGTGCTATGTTCTCAACTGGGGCGGAGATTCGTGCCGCGTATTTCGATCCTTCGCATGAGTTTGAAGGTTTGGCGGTTGACGCTGCAATTGAAGCGTTGAAGAATGCCGATGCTGTTTGCTTTGATGTCGATTCGACGGTTATTCAGGAGGAAGGCATTGATGTTTTGGCAGATTCGTTGGGGAAAGGAAAGGCTGTAGCAGAATGGACTGCGAAGGCAATGAACGGTGGGGTAACATTTCAAGAGGCTCTTGCTGCACGGCTGTCTTTAATAGAACCCTCTAGATCGGCAATAGAAGATTGTCTGAAGAACAATCCTCTTCAGCTCACTCCTGGTGTCGATGAAGTCATTAGCGAGTTACAAAATCGTGGTACTGCTGTCTATTTGGTCAGTGGAGGATTCCGTATAATGATTGAACCTGTTGCAGATATTTTATCAGTTCCTATCAAAAATATTTACGCAAATCATATATTGTTCGACGACGACGGGAACTATGCTGGTTTTGATGAAAACGAGCCTACGTCCAGAAGCAAGGGAAAGCCGAAGGCGCTCGAAATGATTAAGGGCGAAAATGGATATGAAACTATGGTTATGGTAGGGGATGGAGCAACTGGTAAGTTTCGACAGCGATCTCTTTTCTTGATGTATTTAGCAGACACAATAACGTGACTACTTTATTTTCCCAGACGCCGAGGCAAAACCACCTGCTAAAGCTTTTATCGGTTTTGGAGGAGTCCAAGCTCGTGAGCCAGTGAGAGAAAAGGCATGCTGGTTTGTTCGGGACTTTCAGGATATGGTCAAAGTAATAAAGGCGGCTTAATCTTTAAAATTAATCTACGCGTATTATTTATTGAGTGGTCGAGTAGAAACCAGCGAAAGAGTGATTTTGAAACGTGGCCACAAGAATCAGGATAAATATCCAAAGCTTGTACTTACACCATACGAGATACGAGGCCTGTATATGAATCTCCACACCCGTTATTACTCTTCTTTTGCACCATCGGTGAAACATGATTGAAATGTTTGCCTGTTGTTCTAGCAGCCGCACCAAGACGACAAGATTTACACCAGGTTCAGCAACAACGCTATTTCATATCTTACATGTTCTTAGGCATGTTCCGAGAAAACAACTTTTCTTATTCCCGCACCAGGTTTTTCTTTGAAAAACGTGGTCTCCATGAGTGTGCTATTAGTCTTCCCTTTTCATAGACTGTGATGTGCGCTAAATGTAATATCGAATATTGGGATTATCAGTATGTGCATGCATTCCCAAAGTTCTCATATGTTCCTGTGATGTGACGTGCGCCACAAAACGACGACGAGCTGTGAAAATGCGAAACGTGTTTTGAGAAAAATAGTCATATTGTTTAAGAGGAGTACCTAACTAATCGTGAAAGCTATGACTATGACCACAAATGATTCGTTGACGACGTAAGTTCTACACGCACGTCATGTTTCACTTTGGAATCTTTCAGGTTTTATGAAAAGGCCTAAATCTTTCTCTCTCTCATTTTTTACTCAACACGATACACCAAGCACCGAATCTGAAATCATGACCAACCTTGCCGACATTGTTCCTGCTGGTGTACTCACCGGAAAGGATGTACTTAAGCTCTTCGATCATGCCCGTGAAAACAACTACGCCATCCCGGCTGTGAACTGCACAAGGTAAGTTGCTTCAATTGCGGAAGGTGAAGAATCTTCCTGTCAAGGTTTTGGATTCTATGAAACGTATCCTAAGAATTCACAATGAGTTTTCGAATACCCCCTTCTCCCGAGTTCTATCTCATTCAGAATCGATCGAGTCCACATTGGTGATGAGGTACCGTAGATCCTGACGATAATCGGGAGTGATTGGTCCACGAACAGATTTACCATTCTTCGTCTTTGCAATTTTGGATCTTTTTTCGTGGTCGACGGAGAAGTAGACGAAGCGTGCATTACGGGAGTGACATCATGTTTTACCTACGGCATGTATGTACGAAGCGCTATTGTACGTGTACAGTGCCCTCATAGCTATAGTTCGTTCTTTCTCCATCGACGTAGTATTTTGTCTCCGATCATTGTGATTTTTATTTTATAGGCCATTTCTAGTCCCGAACTTACGAATGTTCTTTTTTCAACAGTTCTTCTACCTGTAACGCCGTGTTGGAGGCAGCAAAGAAGTACAAGTCACCTGTCATCATCCAGGCTTCCAATGGCGGAGGAAAGTTTTATGCCGGAAAGTCGGTGAAGGATGCCAGTGCTGCCGTTGTTGGTTCAGTGGCTCTTGCCATGCACGTTCGCTGTGTAGCCAAGCTGTACGGAGTCCCTGTCATCTTGCACACTGATCACTGTTCTAAGAGCGTGAGTGATTACAAAGTGGACCTTATGAAACTCTCCATTGGTGTATCTCATATTTATTGTTAATTCACGCAGCTTCTCCCTTGGTTTGATGGTCTTTTGGAAGCCAATAAGGAATACTATGATAAGCACGGAGTTCCTCTCTTCAGCAGCCATATGTTGGATCTTTCTGAAGAGCCCGATGATGAAAATATTGAGATTTGTGCTGAATACTTCAAGAAGATGGTTGAGATGGACATGTTCCTCGAAATGGAAATTGGAGTTACTGGAGGAGAAGAAGATGGAGTGAACAACGAAGATGTTGATCCTGAGAAGCTTTACACCTCTCCTGAGCAGGTTTATGCCATTTACCAGGCACTATCTCCCATTGGTTCAGCCTTCAGTATCGCAGCTGCTTTCGGTAATGTGCATGGTGTATACAAGCCCGGAAACGTGAAGCTTTCCCCTGAGAAACTTGGTAATCACCAGAAATACACGAAGGAGAAGATTGGTAGTGAAATGCAAAACCCTATCTACCTTGTTATGCACGGAGGCTCTGGATCATCTAAGGGAGAGATCAAATGCGCTGTTGATAATGGTGTCATTAAGATGAATGTCGACACGGATACGCAGTGGGCATACTGGGATGGTTTGAGAAATTTCGAGAAACCTAACAGGGATTATTTGCAGCAACAAATCGGAAACCCTGACGGAGCCGATAAGCCCAACAAGAAGTACTACGATCCTCGCGTATGGATCCGTAAGGCTGAGGAATCCATGGTGACCCGTGTTGGAGTTTCTTTTGATATGTTGGGATCCACTGGTGTTTACGAGCCCAAATGTTAAGAAAAAAATTTTGATTTCAGAAGTTGACATCGTCTAACATGTATATGTCATTCGCGTGACCTCGTCTTTTTTTGCGTTAGATACCTAGCGTCTATTACACATCGTTGATAAAATAACAAATTGAGTAATTTTCTTTCGTAGCATATTGACATCAAATGTGTATTCATACATTTTGTGGGTTGACAAGCGGTACGGACGATATCCGATGGCATCACAAGGAAGCCACCTTGTGAGTATGTAATTCCCTACTTAGGTTCGATGTTAACAAAATGTCGCTGAAATAATTACTTGAAATATCACTTTAAATGTTAAATGATTTTTGAGGAGAGCTCGGATCATTCGACGCATAGCAGTTGTTCCAATATTGTGATTCTGTCTTCAAACAAATAAATCCTTCCTATATTTTTCCAACAATTATGTGTTAAAATTTCGATGTATAAATACTTAATATGAAAATTATATTACATTCCCTGACCTAGTCAACGGCGATTCCCTCATTGTTAAGGACACTCTACGATCGTCTGTTATGTCACCCTTGTCGATTCCATGAGAATAACTATATCTCGCTTTCCCCGTCATTATTTGCAGCGTTCTGGCCTTCAATAGGATTTTCATCTCAGATTGTACAAACCCTACATCATTCTTCACGTTTGTGAATTTCATTAAGCAACTACCCGCAAGCGAAAGATTAGCTATAGGCTCTTTACTCAAGTGGCGATTGTCAACGTGAGATACCAAATAGTGATTCATTGACTTTCTGTACTCTATCGCGTTTGATTCGTTCGGAACTATACCCTTCATTGGTTTTAATCCTAGTAACTTTGGAAAGATAATCTTATGAAAGAAGGAAGGTAAATCATGTTCTGCGCAAGTCACCTTTTTCTCCTGTAGATTACAATGAACTCCCCAACGTTTTCCGAGATGACGACCATTGAAAGAACAACTTTTCCATTTCGGACCATCTGAATTATCCTTTATAGCTTCCAAGATATGCAGTTCTTCTTCGATTGAGATAAATTCTTCAAAAATGAATAATCCGGGCAGAGGCTCTTTAAATGGAATATCTTGCAAGCTTCTTACATTATTTTTTGTATATGTTTTGATAGGTTCTGATATCAAAGAATGCCCACCTAATCCACATATCGACGAATGTGATAATATTTGATGTAACGGAAAGTGCCTCTTGCAAATAGGACATTCTTGAAACCGACTTTTGTTCATTCCCTCTCTCTTTATGCATCCTGTTAACTGAATAGAAGATCGTTCGCCTGCTTGAGATCGAATACCAGAGGTCATTTCCTCAGTGTCAGAATTTGCTTTCGATGGTTTGAAAAATGAAGTTATGGGTAAAGTAGTTCGCACCCTCCTTCTCTTCTTTTCATTGATTGCCTTCATCGCAGCTTCTTTACATAATCTAGCTTTTGTACTTCAATAGCAGTAATCAGTTGATTCTTGTTTGTATCGATGGCAAAAATTAGGAAATTATTCAACTGTATCCTTTAATTGTATAATTCTTTCATTAACGTCTACTATTGTAAACAGAAAATCCTCTTCATCATTAATAGATCAGAGGAAGAGATTATTTTTAGATATGGACAATTGTCTATTGCCTCATCCAATTTTTTTTAACTACTTTTTATTCTACCCTTGTACCTTGTACTCATACCAAATTGGGAGCAGCATACTTTTGGCAGGTCTATTTTTGTAATCTCATCTATCTTCGATGGCTAATCTCGTTGAATTCCGTGTGAGGAATCGAGCCACTCCAAAAATTGAAAAACTATATTTCACATGTCTCATAAAGAAATCAGAGATACGAGTACAATACAGTGCACAACCACATCTCTCAGAGCCATACTATAGTACGACCTGAACCACCGGCTTGTAACATCACTTTACTTTGAAGTACCATCGCAACGCGGTCGCACTTTTATATCGGCACTCCTTTCAATGTATCGCAAACGCATTAAACGTTCAATTTGTTCGCCTCTTTGATAAGTGATGTTGCTACGTTTTGTTCCTGTTTTCAACGAAAGTACTTGCTTCTACGCTCCACAAACTTTTTGCAATCCATGTTGGCATGATTTCTCGCCAAGTTAGCAGATCGCGTGCAGAATCTGCATTGCGGCGATTGACCGTACCTCCTGGATTTCGATACCATCTTCAATAAGTCTATAAACTTGTGTTTGTGATAAACAATACTCGACATTCGACGGAGGTGGGAGCAAGGGTCTGAACGGAGTTCTTCTTCTGACTATTCTTAGTTTGATGAAATCAAAGGACGTCATCAACGGTGGTAAATTTCATATACATATATAAATGCATATAGTCTCACTATGGAAGCGAGGATCGGATGGGAATTGTTTGTTGTTTCACAAAGTCATGATCTGCTATTGTAACGGCTGTTTTCGCTTTCTCCTGTGTATTGCAAATTGCAATTATTGCGGTATTACGGTATTACGGAACTATTATCTTTTTTGAAACCCGTGGCAAACAAAACCAGTATCAATAGCAACAGCATTGGATCCTTTTCTCGTGGGTCGGGATCACCTTACTGTATCACAATTATTTCTGACTAATGTCTTTCCCATCTTCACACAATGCCCTTTCAATCAATAAGGCTGTAAAGGATTATTCTTTATGACTCTAGAACTAACGATGTAATAATTGGTGATCAAAAACAAAGGTCGTTTTATAGGCTATGGTGGTGTTAAGCTTCAAAAACTTTCAACATACCTACTTGGGCAAAAGCGATTTAATATTTCAGCTTGGACTCATTCGATAAAACAAATAAATTACTTGTTATTCCTAATATAATTTCTCTTTAACGAAAATATTATATTGATAAGGCTTGACTTGACCAGATGATTGACGGACTTGTTATTTAGGGGTCTGAAGAAATTACGGGAATCATTTATGTGAATCAAAATATGAAACAAATAATTTAAGGAATCCATTAGATTCGATTGATAAAGTCGTGCATTTATTCTTCATCCTCATCCTCATCATCAACTTCAACGTCATTTTCGAAATCTGGAACTCCAGTTACATGGGCATTGATAACAACAACACAGCCAGCATCCTCATCATCATCGTCAGTTAATAAGAAAGAATTTGCATCATTGTCATCAGTATCGCCCCCACCACCAAAAGCCTTCGCTGCAAGTAACTCATTCACACAAACTTCACAATAACCGATCAATTTATGATCTCCGTCACCCTCGTGATCATAGACTACCAAACGAAGCGGGAGATCAAAATCGTCATCACACAACAAGCTGAGATCAAATTTCTCTTCACTCCAAATGGGGTTAAGATTGTTTTTAACCTTTTCCGATCTGTGTACTGAAACCCACTCTTCTCCATCCTGTCTACACAGTTCGTAAAAGGGGTCAGAGGTAGCCAGCCAGCCTTTAACAACGAGAAGAAAAGGTAGAGGCATACGTTAAAAGAATGGCATGGCAATGTCAAAATTTGAATAAATAAATTTTTATTTAAAGGATGACAGAGTACTGACCTTCGCGATTCTTTAAGTCCACACCACGCAACATCAAATTCAACTTTCCGGCGTCCCACTTCTCCATAATCCGGCAGTATAATGTTCCACCGCCTCTTAACCTCTTTCCTTTAACACCTTCAAACTCATCTGAATCTTCATGTCGCATCCCGGTCTGAATTATATTACCAATATCAAAGAAAGTACCACCCATTTTATTGTCACTGTCCTCTTCCTTATCATACACTTGAACTGAAATAGCGGTTTGCATCTCTGGATCATAGTCTATCACAAAAGTCCTCATCCATTTAGGACTCAGCTCATTCTTAACAACTTCCGTCTTTCCCAAGACAACAGGATCCTCATCCTCGACGACAAGTTTTACCACGGCCATTGGATCGGCAGTCGAAAACGTACCAGTATTGGTCAGATCTTCAGCGGTGAGTGAGATTTGGATTTCAGGCATGATTGCTTTTGGTAGAGAGGAAGATAGAGTCTTTAACTTATTAAATTGTGGCGACAGGATCGCAAATAGCAGTTACATTTTATGTGGGATTGATATCAAGAATTCTTCTTATTTTTCCTTTATTGACAGCGAGGTTTTTCTACTGCTAGTATGGAGGAAGAGGAAGTGCGCGCATGAGCAAGTAGACAATTTCAGAAAAATTACACGTACAAATCTACGATACACCATACACTAAAATCACAACACCCCAACCCGGAAACGAAGTCTCACTCATATCCTGATGCGCACACCAGACAACAAATGAATGAAGCCCAAATACAACAAACACAACCACATCAATTGCCAAACAAATTATATTCATACACAAAAATAAATAGAGTTTAAATAATAGCAATTTTTCGAATTTATCAACAATTACAATGCAGCGTCACCACCAAAATGCTCCCATTGCAAATATGATAACAACTACAACTACACCAGTACAACTTAATTTGAGTGAAGAGCAACAGCAAGCCATCAATAATAATAGGCGTGATATTTGTTCTGAAAGTACAAGAATTAACTACAACAAAAACATAATTAAATTTATTAATTTTGTTGAAGAATGCTGTGAAAATAATAGTTCTTTTGTAGCTGACGGTGGCTCTATTTCTAGTTTTGTACAGCCTTTTGATCCACACAACTCTGAAAATAAAGAAAACTTTTTGATAGGCAAACGTAAAGTTGTACTGGTGTAGTTGTAGTTGTTATCATATTTGCAATGGAAGCATTTTGATGGTGACGCTGCATTGTAATTGTTGATAAATTCGCAACCGGCTGCTGATAAAAATTGCTATCATCTAAATTCTATTTATTTTTTGTGTATGAATATAATTTGTTTGGCAATTGATGTGGTTGTGTTTGTTGTGTATGGCAATTAATGTGGTTGTGTTTGTTGTATTTGGGCTTCATTCATTTGTTGTCTGGTGTGCGCATCAGGATATGAGTGAGACTTCGTTACCGGGTTTGGGTGTTGTGATTTTAGTGTATGGTGCATCGTAGATTCGTACGTGTAATTTTTCTGAAATTGTCTACTGCTCATGCGCGCACTTCCTCCATACTAGCAGTAGACAAACCTCGCTGCCAATAAAGGAAGAAAATTCTTGACAAAAGAAGTGGCACTTAAATCTTTTCTTAATATGTGTGAATGCTTAAGATGTAATTTTTTTCCCTAAATGACATTCATTCGAACATCTAGAGGCAGTAGACAGGTACACCTACATTGTACACCACACACAACAAACATGGGTGTACGAGTCAAAATTTGGTCCTAAATGTCGACCATTACTTTTAAGAATCGCTAATATAGCATTGTCATCATAAGAGCAACTACCCTCGAAAAAACTAGCAGTTACTGACTGTACTCCCTCTACGAGTACATAGACTTTTATTTTGTTCTAGTGGGTGAGTTTTACTGAGTCCCACCACCACCATCGGTCATGAAATCGAAAAGACCCAAATGACCACACTGATTGGATTTTAACTCCACTTCAAACTTTTCATAAAGTATTTTAGAAAAAATACTGTACTTGGGTTACATTTGACGTGATCCAGTGATTTGAACCTATTGCTTGATTCCTTGTTTGTAAATTGTAATTATCGATACCTACCGTGGTATTGGAACATGATAAAAGATGCCTCCTCATTCACTTTTGCCTGGAAATATTGAGCTGAGTAAGAGGTGCAATAAAGAGCAACATGTTCAGAAAGCAACAACATCTTTTACACAAACAGCTACTCAAAATGTTTCTTGCTTGGAAAAAATATTTGATCAACGCTTTTCATCGCCTCTACATGATCGCCGTAGTAACAGCCGTCTGGCGCAAACCTTGAAAGCAGTTAAGAAAAAGTCTGCGAAAAAAGGGATTGTAGGAATGCTGATGGTATCGGTATTGTTGTATTACTTTTTGTTGCAGATACTGGCATTGAACGTGTCCCTTCCAATGACGCATATGCTCGCATTGCAAACGGGTGAAAAATCGGTCGGTATAAGTACGGGGCTACATACGGGACGTACATTACGGGATGCGTTACAGCGAATACTTAGTCGGCATATAACGTCTAGCAACGTCTTAGTTGTTGCTCCGACAAGGTTAGATAATACACGGGAAATGGTGCATAATGCACCTGGCCAGTCGGTGTACGATAAGGCGACCTTGGAAGGACACAATGTGCATTATTTGAATCCTTCTAATTTAAATTTGGATTATTGGTGGAGGAATGAGCATGACTACAAACAGAATAACTGGTTTTTACTTACATTTATAACGGGGTCTGTGGGGTTAACGTCAGAGGGTAAAGATATTGTGAGCTATTCTGTAGATGATGCATTTCGAACAAGCGAAGCATTTTTGAAGGAAGCAACTTTGACTTATGTCATATTGGAAGTGCGTATTTCTCTTCTTCCAGAGAAAAGTGCCCCTTTGTTTGACGGGATACGAGCTGCATCAAAACTTCTCGGAAGAAAGTATAAGGTTCAAGTTATGTCTTCGACTCATTACTTGGGGAGTAAATGGGGACCTAACACACTCCTCACTGATGATAACCTTGAGGCGTTCTTTCACAACGCACTTAATGTATTATCTAATGATAATGGCAGCAACGAAGTGAGCGTATTTCTCTTTGCTACGCAGGGTATGGATCTCGCCATCCCTTCTCGAAAGATACATCTAGGCTATGGGAACAACATAGAAGAGTTATCATGCGGTAACGGGAATTGTGGGGTTTATTCGGATGGTTTTAGTATGCCTTCTTGTCCGAAGAAGCATGCCGCACTAGAAGTGAATTTTCCGCTGCATGGACGGGAAATTCCTACCATTCTTTATAATGGTAATAAAGTTCATGGTATTGACGCCAAACAAAATTTTGATATTTGGTTCAATAACGATAAAATTGTTGATTCCGAAGCCTTGTGCGTGCGTGATAAGAGGAATAAGTTGGTATCCTGCAAAACTCGAACATTGAAGAAAGCCCCAATATTAACAGAAAGAGGTAATGATACACCCCTTACATCAAATCATCCGAATGTTTTATCGTTACTTATTGATCCAATAAGCCGGAATTCTTTCCATCGAAGTCTACCTAAAACTGCGAGGCTTTTGAATGAGCTTGGCTTTATCGAATTCACCAAACACACCGTGGTGGGAGGAAACAGTGGACCAAATCAAGCTGCTCTTTTCTCAGGGGTTCCTCTCACAAATGGTAGGAACGGTATTGGGGCATCTATGTCACACGGAAAACCTGGAAAGGAGAAAAGGCCCCAATGGATTTGGGACGACTTACGCGATAGTGGCTACATCACATTCAAAGCCGAAGATGGATGTGTATTGAATAGTAATATGATACAATCTATTAAACCGCATGTGCATCACGGTAGTGCTCTGCAAAACATGTTTTGCTTTGCATTTGATCGTCCAAACTGCCTGGGAAGTAAGATGGCAGCTTCTCATTTACTTGAGAGTGCGAAGGACTTCATTGATACGTACAATGATGAAACACCTTGGGCGGCCTTCCTTTCGTTCACAGACAGGTATGTCATAATCGTGTCATAATTATACAGCTTTCTTTGGAAAGTGTGACTCACCAAAATTTCTATAATTTTCCCAAAGTCACGAAGATTCGATGACTCTCATTGAATTGTTGGACAATTTGTTCTATAATTTTCTGTCCGAAATCAACATGTCTAACACAATTGTAATGGTGCTTAGTGACCACGGGTTGCATTATGGTCCATGGTTTCAATCGAAGGTTGGGGAAAGAGAGCGAGCTGAACCAATATTGTTTATGAGTCTTCCGTCGACTCACAATGACTTACATAGTATCGTTGCAGCTAATTCTCAAAGATGGACTTCGCCGTTTGACGTCCATGCAACTCTCACCGACATTGTACTTCACAATAGAACTATTTCCAACACCGGGTCGAGTTTGGTCAGAAGACTCCCTGGCTCCCGAAGTGGATGCAGGGGCATTGATGGGGTTCCTAGTGAGTACTGTGATCTACAAACCTCTGACGCAAGTACTCCTTTCAAGTGCTCTAGTATCCCTTTACCACCCAATACACTGTCTTTTTTTGCGGATATGCATAATTCGAATCATCTTAATTTGAGCTCTTTGAAAACATTGAAATCTGAATTCAGTCCCAGTCTGCGGAAACCGCTTTCACATCATTGTAAATGCGCTACTGAGTCACTAGATTGGATTCATTGTAAAAGTCATCCCTGGAGTCTTAAGGGTTATGGGACAAAGAGAGAATCTGAAATGGCCCTAGTTGCTTGCGAACACGATGGCGAATATCATATCGATGTTGATATTCGGCTAAGGAAAGCAAGAAAGAAAAAGTTAAAAGGGTCAGATCCTGTCTCTTTAAAAGTAATGGCAGACGCAGATCAGATGATACAGCGGATGATTCTCTGTTCAGATGCTGTGATTGCGCGTCTCAATTACCGAGCACAGCCAAAGACACGTTATTTCGTGCAAACTGAATAGATTTTTATGAAGCTACTACACATTTTTGGTAATATTTCCGGAAGTATCCGATGCAATCATGATCATATTTATGAAAGTGGTTTGTTTAGCCGCTATACTTCGATTTCTATTTCTTTGAGATTCCTTTTTACCGTTGACCGTTATGTAAAGGAACTACTTCCTCTTCCGCGAGAAGGAGAGAAGTTAGTAGTCCATCTGATACTACTTATTATAAGAGTAGAGGTAGATTTCTGGACATCACGTTAGTGAGGTGAAAATTTGGGCAAGGGATAGTATCGCTATGGACACGGGGTCATGGATGAACCGAAACAATGTTGGTTCCTGATCAAATTCGGATGTCTTGAGTCATCGAGCCCCGTAGGGATCGCAACATCTTGCAAATTACGGGCTGTGAGGAACTTTGTGATCACTCTTTACTCACTCCCAGGTGTGGTTGTTCCAGAGGCCCCCGAAATTCCTGTGGCCAACATCCTGTCTTCTCACGAGCACATTCAATGTATTATAGCCAATTGAAGATGACTGGCGGTGACCAATCTTGATATAACTCAAATTTTTCTCTAGATTTTTCCATGGGTCGAATTTTTGAACAACAGATTTCCTTACTAAAAAAAGAGGTAGTCTAAAGTTGTAAATACGTTTCACCCGCACTATCAATTTTATATCCTATCTCGCAACGTTACATATACTAAAACACGTGTAGAAAGTATCCGATTACCAATTTTTTTGTAGGACAAAATTCACTATTAGTTTAGAAGCAAAAAGAGAGCGTGAAAAAAGGATTATAGGCTAAACCCGAATAATCTAGTTTTGCAGATAAAAGTGAGTCAAGTAATAAAGAAAAATGTAATTATGTCTCTTTCTTTGCAGAAATACAACTTCGATTTATATGCGTTTGCTTCATTTCATCCAACGAGTTAATGTAAGTGTATCTACTAAAAAGTACAGATAATCGGCGATACCATACGAATTGCGAATGATGAGCAGCCATAGCCATCCAGGTCAACTTAGGATGAAATGCAAAAAAATAATTATCTTGATCTTTCCGTGATCCTCCCCAAATGAAAAGAAAACAAACACTTATGAACCACCTAAGACCTTCATACAACAGATCAACTACAACACAATATTTTCTCCATACCGGAACTGAACGTAATCGGTACAAATAAAATTTCAACTTTTTCAACTTCAAGTCAACATGGCCAAGCTGAACATCATACAAAAATCGACAAACCCCTCGTGAGGTATCGCAATGATTCGGATGACCACTCACCCCATACTCATCAAACGTAATAATCCTTACACAACCCGAACCACTAAAAGAAGCCTTACTTTCCACACTCTGAACCAAATACTCCTCAATCACACCACTCACAACACCATCTTCCCATATTACATGAGGACCATCCGGAATCCGATCATCGTCCAAAACCTGAACATTGCAGGTTTCCAAACCAATGATCTGACAGGCCGATAACATCTCTTTGGATCGTATCCATCCTAACTTATCATAGTTACCGTTGGATAGACAGAGTACGTGCACGTTATTTCCTGCGTTGGTTCGGATGAGGTGTTGCAGTGTGGGGAAGAAGAACATGGATTCATCGTCCGGATGTGCTACGATGAAGAGGATTGTGTCGTGTTTGTTCCATAGTGAAGGACTCATGTGTGTGTGTGTGTG
>Ga0209092_10003617_pt1 | contig 13331 bp, 8 predicted proteins | sample FraStrMetagenome_FD_187446 | JGI IMG/M metagenome (GOLD analysis project Ga0209092, IMG submission 187446) | Marine eukaryotic phytoplankton communities from Arctic Ocean - Fram Strait ARC3M Metagenome (SPAdes) (version 2) | ecosystem: Environmental > Aquatic > Marine > Oceanic | place: Fram...
CTTTTGTTCTTAATATCAAGTATGCCAAAGGGATTGAGTTTCATGATTGGAATGCCGTGTGCACCAGGAAATATAGATGTCTTGTCATGACTCCAACTGCGACGTGTTACGCCTGCAGAACTCAGCATCACCAATTTAGGAAAGCGCACATTCCCTTATGGAGATTCATCATTGGGTGTAGAAGGTGCATGTGCAAGATCTGGGATCCCAGTCATATCAATTGATTGATTGGGTGCCAACGCACTTCCAATGGATGTTGTCACCTTGCCCAATAAGGAAGCTTCTGGTGCGTTCGAAAATCCTGTGGCAAACCAAACGGCTGCATCATAACCGTGACAAGCTGTATCATATAGAAGCAGATTATATTTGTTGAAAGCTGAGGTAAAATACGGAATTACTTTGACCAAATTGCTCTCGTATATACGAAAAAAGCAAGCTTCTTATAAAAATAAGCTCAGTGTTGAAGTATATAGTGGCATTGTTTATTCTTCTGTGAGACTACCCCACCAGCGTACCCCACTTTTCAAATATTTTCATCCTCGTAGAGAAAGCGTAGAATTACATACAAATTTACATGTAGAAAAAGGCATCGGTACATTCACGAATATCATAATAAGTCTGACACCCTAAAAGATATTCTCCTCATTTCTTGGTATTCATTGTTATCCTCTATGGTATGTTTCTACTACGTATGAACATAATTATTTATATGTATTAAAGAGTTACGAATTCAAGTACGATTAACACTATAGATAGAAAAACCTTTCACAACAATCTCTTACCGTGGTATGAATTTTATTATTATTCTTATTATTAATTATACAGCAATTATTATTAAAAAAAAAATTCTTCTACAGCATAACACAGGTCATCACCATGGCGCCTTATCCAGAGATCTTTGCGGTTTGTATGTTTTTGAATGTAGTCGTTACATCTATTTCATCATCTAGCATTCAGAAATATATTTTCATGCTTCCATGTTTCGGATCTTATAGAGAGCCAACGCATCAAAATGAAAGTAAACCATTAACAGAGGGTAGCGATGATGGAGTGTCTAAAATTGAGGATCAGGTTTCAGTGCATAAAAAATTGCTATCCAAGTACCTTTGTGTCTACCTCCTAGCAGCAGCTAGTGATTGGTTTCAAGGTCCTTACGTCTATGCACTTTATTCAGCGTATGACTTCACACAACATGATATTGCGAAACTTTTTGTTGCTGGGTTTGGTTCGAGTATGATTTTTGGTTGCTTTGTTGGAGGCATGGCAGATACCGGTGGTCGTAGGAGATATGTGGTACTTTATGCGATTACTTATGCTGCCAGTTGTCTCACAAAACGTGAGTACAGAGATTTATGGTAATCGAACGTAGTTCCTAATATTTCGTAGTCTCACAATATTTCCATTCCTGCGCTTCACACAGATTTCAAAGATTACTGGGTTCTTATGCTTGGGAGGCTCCTTGGTGGAATTGCTACTTCGCTGCTTTTTTCTGTTTTTGATGCATGGCTCATTAAGTCTCATGCCGAGGCAAAACTGGACAGAGTAAGAAATGATTTCGTTTTATGAGATGCAGTCAAACTTTCTATTGTATCCTCGATTCAATATTTTTGTCCCTAATTTTTGCGTTTTTCTATATAGTCTTTCATATCGAAATCTTTTTCAGCCGCGGCTTATGGAAATTCGATTATTGCAATTCTTACTGGTGTACTATCGAACTACATTGCGAATGCAAGTGAAATGTCACCTATTAACCCAAACTCAATGTTTCATACTGGGGGCTATTTAGTCCCTTTCGATGCAGCTTTGTGCACCTTAATTTTTTGTGGAATTTTAGCTCAATCGACTTGGAACGAAAACTATGGTGACGTTTCCGAAACCCAATCTACTTCCTCGCCAGGATTCTTGTCTATATTTCAATGCGCTTTACAAACGTGTATCCGAAACAAGGAAATTCTGATCTGTGGCCTCGTAGCAAGTCTTTTTGAAGGTTCCATGTATATCTTCGTATTTATGTGGACCCCTATATTGACAGATTTGTCTGCGGATGATGCAAGTATCCCCTTCGGATTGATTTTTGCGACATTTATGGTATCATGCATGGTAGGTTCATCTCTCTTCTCCATCATAGTTCGAAAAGTTCGAGTAGAAAAAATTTGCATTGGTATTTTCTTCTTGGGAACCTTTGCCATGGGTACTATTCGAATGGCCTCAAGCGACACTGCATGTTTTTTAGCAATGAATGTTTTTGAAGTTTGTGTAGGGATGTATTTTCCTTCCATGGGTACTATGAAAAGCTCCATTGTCCCGGAAAGTCAAAGGTCTGCCATTTACAATTTGTACCGCGTCCCTCTCAACTTCATTGTTGTTACGATTTTGCTGAAGAAAATTACGCCACAACATTCATTTATGTTGACCGCAGCAATGCTTGCGTTGGCGACCACACTCCAAATTAACCTAAATTTTAGGCGATTGATTTCGTCCCCCAGCATCCAAAAGGACAATCATACCAAAAAGGCAGAGAACGAAAACTCGGTATAGAGTATCGATGTTTAGTCCAATGCAATAGAAAAATAGAATGAAGCATATGCAACATCTCTCTAATTTTTTAGTATATATTTACACATCTTATAAATAAGTACTTTGAAACAGGGAAAGTCTTAAGGATGCTTCTTGAATAGATATTGTGATATTATACTGAATCTGTTCCTTCTTAAAATGATTCGTCTTTAAAGAGACTAGCACGGAAACATCCAGGGGCACTATGAACAAAATAACGATGATCAATGACTGGAGGGAGAGCCAGAGGTACTCTTTCATCATCGGCATCGTCATATGCAATGTATTCCCATGCTGGAGAAATGGTTGGCAAAGATTTGGAGGAAACATCTATCTTTTGATGACTGGAACTTGAATCCTTCTCGTAAGTTTCAGCGATTTCCTTTGTCCAAGAATGTTCTTCCGTTGACGGAGGTAGATGTCCACATGGACCATACCATTCTCTTTCCTTCGGCATATTGTCGGGAACACGCCGTGTCCAAAATCCAACCATAAAAGTAAGTCTATTGTCTAATTCTGTTTCATCTTGATTGTTTTTTTGTTCTTTTTTCCCTTTCCCTGGACAGGGTAAAACTCCGTGAAGTAGATTGCCTGGGAACACCATGAACGAATTATCTGTCCCTTGACTTATGTATGCTTTCGATGCAACATTTGTAGCATCAGGATCCTGATCAAACACTATTGTAGATCCAGAGGCTGTCATTTCGCTATTTTGACTCCCGGTTGTTAAATACAACACAGATGAAGCTAGAGGATGTGTAACTTTTTGTTCTAGTTCCAATAGTGCTTCGTCGGTATCAAAATGCAATTGGTGGCCTAAATTAGCTTGGATTGGCCTTGTATGCGTCCACCATTCTGCACCAATGATGGCATCTGCATCTTTTTTATTGAGAGTTTTGCGTGCAAGTGGAAGGAGATGATTCTTGATAACATCTTCAATTACATTCTTAGGAGAAGGTGATTTTTCTGATTTTTCATTTATTAAATCTAACCAAAATGAATAATAACCTCTGTCTTCGTAGTTAGACTCCTTCCAGAAAGAAGCTTTTGGGTGAAAAATTTTACATAAGCGATCATACAAAGAATCAGGAAGAATACCATTGGAACCAGTAAAAAGAACAGGGGTGAAAGAAGCTTGACTATCTGGAGATAATTTATCACTCCCCTCACATAATAACGATGAAGCATCATTTTCTTTTCTCAAAGCTACAGCTCCATCCCATATATTTGGATGGATTCGATGGGTTATACGAAATTTTCGTAAATGCTTTAATGCATCATTGTGATTCCCAAGGGTAGAACTTAAAAGAGCAGCCATGAAAGATGACGTTGATTCAATTTCAGATGGTGAAAAATCTTGTGTAGAATTTCCTTTTTGTAATTCTTGTTCTTGAATCATGGAATTAATTTTGTCAACACTTTCCATTACAACCACTTCATTTTGGTCTCCTTCCACTACTGGTTTCTGTTTTCCAAATTTGTAGGCATCCTCCGTGTCATTATGATCATCGTCTTCGTCTTCGGATCCAAAGCATTCCATGCCAGGTTGGTTAATTTCATTTTCAATTTTTTCCTCTTCGTTTTCATCCTCCACAACTACCATTTCTCCTCCGAGATATTCAACTCCTGCGATTCCATCTAATAATAACATTTCCGTCCAAACTTTGAGTTCCATGCTTTCTTCATTTTCCTTTTCCTCGGTTACTTTATCAGCATCACCAACTTCTTCTTCCTCTTTTTCTTCTAAAATAGAAATTGCACCATCTCGTATAGCGGAAGCATTTTCAGATGATTTGTTATATAAGAAATAAATTTGCTCTAAACTTGTCATTCGATTCATTCTTAAATGATTTGCTAGTACTGATAAAGCACCAGCATTGTAAGGGAAATACTTGATGGAATTATACAAGTAGGACAGATTTGGATTAGATGTGCTTGTTTTGGATTTGTTCATAGGAGTTTCTTCTTCTTCTTCACTTTTGGCCAGCCATAAATGTAGAAATGTCATGGAAACTAAAACAGGTATTAAGGTTTGAATGGAGTTAATTTTTTTCACTACTTTGTTGCTTGTAGTACTTTGTATTGAGCTAATGAAGGTGTTCAAATCTATTTCAATGGGCTTATCATCCACTGATAAGATAGAGAGTACTTCATTTAGATATTTCTGTGTATTTTCTCTTTCTTTTTCTACCTCATCTTCATCATCATCGAGAATATCATCTTGTCCCATAGATTCACAATATTCACGATAATACATCATGGCTTCCATAGCTTGCTCATTGGATACTGAGTCCATTTGAGGATAGGATATGAAAGATTTCAGTTGGGTGGATGACGCTTCATCATGATTAAGTTTTATTCTTTTTGTGGATGGGGCATTGGTGTTATTATTTAGGTTAGTCATCTTTTGCTGCTAATTTTATTGGATTATGATGGGGAAAGTTAATTTTGAACGTTGAATGTCAACAGAAATATTGGTTGGTGATTGAAGGGGAGAGTTGATGGTTGACTTCTTTTTTTTCACGTATGTAATAAATATACTAATGCAATTGTATGTTATTTTTTTAACGGGTTACTATTGGGAATCCCCGGTGCAGAGTGAGACTATTTATTCTCATCCACGAGCACTACATACTATCTTTGCACATAAAGATCATTCCAATACATAGGTAAATGGATATTTTCCTTTGACGTCATCAACATTGAATGTGTGCTTGAGAAAAAACGAGGTATTGACAACATTCAAATGAATGCATAAAATGACGGCAACAAAGTTATAATGTAATATCAAGACGTTTGCCGAGAATTCTTCCCAACAGAGGCCCCATTAAAAACTTCTCGAACGGAATAAGCAGAACGATCGTACTTTGGATTCAAAGTTCTTGATTCGAGGGTCAAACAAACTGGTTTTGGCAGAATAACAGTTTGAAAAACTTTGGATAATTTAGCTATATTATGGAAATGAAAGGCGATTTGATTCAAAAGGATCGAAATATCTTGAGAAATAAATTTAGCGCATTGATTATCTCTTTCAAAGATGTTGTAATTTTTTATCGTCATAGTTGGTGAAGAACCAATGTCAATATTACAATTCCTTTACTATGGGAAACCTAATAAACGAGATAGAAGCTTATTATTACGGATTTACAAAAATAATAAAAAAACTAACCTCCGTTAAAGTGTGAAGAACGATTCCTTGCAAAACCGAATTCATTAGAGCATTCTGATTGGAGATTATTACGTCAAGAATGATGGATGCTTCTTTTCTTGACAACAATATTCTGCACTCACTGCATGATGCAGACTACATTTTGCAGGGACATGATAATCCAATCAGAATGAGCACGTGGACAGGATTGAAAATGTCACAAATGCAATGACTCCGGAACTGCCGCTTAATCTTGGAGAGATCGGTTAGTTTTCGTGAATCGATATGGATATAAAAACCTGAGCAAACACCAATATAAATTCGATTTTATATCAAACAAGCAAATAATCTAATTTTACGTATGCTTGTTTGTTGCCAGTTTTAGTGCAATAAGTGGTGCGTCGAAGAAATCAAAAAATAATCAAGGGTCATTAAATATATACCTATAACAAAAAATATGTATATAGAAAGTCTGAATGAGTATTTAGCCTATAGTAATTAAGAATGCCAGTATATAATAATTTCAACGAATCGATATATCTAGAGAGAGGAAAAACTAAGAACTCAAAAGTTCATCGCAAATATATTTGAGTTCGCATTTTTCTTTGACTCTTTCTTTCTTTAGTGGCATGATTTGATGTCACACACGCACGAGGAAAAAATAGTTTTTACAAAATAAAAGATACCTAATAAACCAATCTATCTGCTGTATTGGAAAGGGCTTATGTATTTCTTTAATAAACTTCACATGAAGTATTTAGTGCGACTCATTTTTATATTTTATTGTTTTTGCTCCACCCAATGTAGTTATTGTGAGATAATAGATAAATGATGGAAGAATTGAATATATGTAGTGTTATCGAAACGAAAAGGAATAATGATAAGATAACATCGTGTAGCAAATTTGACTGAAATTATTTCGAATTGAAACAAGGCAACCATCATTCAGGCATAATTATTCTTCAATGCATGGGTAACCAGAGTAAATTTTAAAGCTTTGACATGGCTTCCTACAATGTAAAATATATTTGGGTTTTACATGGCAATTATCGAAATTAGAGATATTTGTAAATTCGAAAATTGGATGTTAATTGTTTCCATCATAAGATTACGTTTTGTTTCAGGAGAAAAGTGAGTTACACAGCTTCTGAACAAAAAACATTTTCACAGAATTGATTTGATAAGAAATATTTGTATTTGATGTGAAACGATTATTCTCAGATTGTCAACGACTCAAAATATGTGGTGACATGTTTCTTTTACTTTACCGACCTCGTAATCTACGACAAAAAAGATTCGTTCATCAAATGGATAATATCTATTAAAACAGTTTTCTTGTGTATTTCAAAGGAATATTGAAGAAGTCACTTAGGGAAGAGGTTTTCTCATGGCGTCAAACATTCTTCACACAACGATCCATCCACGCTTCAGTAGAAACAAAATATATAGCTACGGACGTTGAAGCTAATCAAAGCTTTATGTTGAAAAAGACTGCTGAAAAGGAACAATATTGATTGATATATTCCCATCGTCGTAATGACGTGGTTCAGTCTCTACTAAGTAAAAATAATTTAAGTCAAGATCTAGACACAATTATTCATTCCTTCAATCTTTCATACGTTTTCTACTTGAAATTTGAGATATAAGAGAGGACACACGCAAGGCATAAAATATACCCAGATTAGGAATGCTTAGATAAAATCTCTTATTTATTTAGGAATATTTATATGCATATCCTTTAAATAATGAAAGAACGCATTGGTATTTAAACAATTGCTGGGGGGTAACTTCGCCCACGTCATTGATGTGGAAAACATATTTAGAGATTGCATCTGGTAGTGAATTCTATTTCAACATGACGACATACACGTTTGCAAAAACTCTACGGTTTAACCATACTGTATTGTAAAAGTTTTACAGTTGAATGAATACTTAAGTGGAAACTACTTAATTTGCATGCAGTCTCAGTATGCTTGTTGTTAAGAACCGAATGATTTTTCTTGTTCATCGAGATGATGGCTAAATGAAGCATATTTTGATACCAATACATATGGTCAAAATAAAGAATCCTACATATGAAGAAAATAATCAATTGGATTTGAAAATGGTATCATGCTGCACAAGACACAATTTTTCTAACTTTGATAGATTTGCCATCAAAATTGAGCCACGTAACATAACCTTACGTATTCGATACATCAAACCATCACAAAGTCATAACCAATTTGCGGTTCTCCATGAGCTTTGAGAAAGAAATTACAATCACTAGTAATCAAAAGAATATGAGCTGCCTCAATCGCCCTGTCCGTTCAAGAACATCATCTGTTTCGTCAAGCCAGTCTAAAAATGATAAGGGTACTCAACGTAAATCCACAAGCCTTCCAAGTGAAACGGTGGAATATCTCAAAGCTTGGATGATGAGTCCAGAACACATTGCGCACCCTTATCCTACAGAGCAAGAAAAATGCCAGATTATGAGCGACACAGGCATTGAGCTAAAACAGCTTACGAATTGGTTCGTAAACAATCGCAAACGGTATTGGAAGCCAAGAGTTGAAGCTCAATTGAAAAGGAAAGTGCAAGCACAAACTCTTTCTACTGCGACAAATTTGACAGCTGATCGAACAGTTATGTCACCATACATTGCAGTTGCATCACCCGAGAACCATTTTCAAAGAATGCAACCAAAGAGAGCATTGAAACCAATGCATCCAGTTCCTACAAGCACTCCAAGTTTTGTGAACCACACCCGCGCAGTAGTGAGTGATTGCTCTTCTTACGGAAGCGATCATGCTCAATCGAACGATGAATCCAACGACACCGATAATCTAAAACCACCGAACTCAATTTCCTTTACTGATGGCAATGTTGCAGCAAGTCAACGCCCGTGCGAAGTTGGGTCCGAGCTTTTAAATGAAACTGAAGCTCTTACTTTGCATATCTTGAGACCAAGCCATCCTAGTTGTCTACCAACTATAGAAGACGTGACAACTATATCAAATGTGCCAACAGAGTGCATTCTGAAAAGTTATTACGACTGTATCGTCGAATACAATATTCCTCGTAGGGTCATAGGAGACCAAAAGGAGGTAAGAGACATTTTATATCTGTAATTTTTTTCGTTTTTTTCTTTGAAAAAATACTCATTCTATATTCTTGCCTTAATTTAAACAGATTCAAAAAGTTCGAGATACCGCCATCATAAAAGCAAAAAATTTGTACTTGAATCATTTCTTAAAATCTCTAAGAAGCAATGGAAACCGTGGAATTGTTTCAAACTTCACAACTTCTTCGCTTTCACGTAGTAATTCTCCAATTCTTGCAAGCAATAACGAAACAGTCCAAACGGAAGAATTCCGACCATATAAGCGACCCCGTACAATTACAGATGGATTCGTCACCAAGAAATCGGCAACTGTCTCAAATAACAGCCATGTCGAGAATATGATTATTCAACCACGCGTTCGTTATGAATCCGAAGATACAAACAAATGGAGAGACGTTTGCAGTAACGCAAGAACCTTTTTAGATGATAGGCTCCCCACTCTCGAAGAGGCTGCTCGCATGTTTGGTTACGTGAAGAAAAACTCTGTTAAGATGACAGCTTAAAGCAAGCAAACTTTGACAATTTTTTCCTAAGAAGCCCTTTTTGATTGCACATATTATATGGAGCAAAATGTCATGCAGCGAAACCTATGAAAATAACGCTATTTCGCATTACATGTGTCCGATTTAAATTCTGGACTTTGTATATCTATCGTACATATATCCAAATCATTTTCATGATTCTTTGGCTATGCTAGTTGATGACCTTTAGTGTGAAAAACAATCCAAATACTATACAAACTGTACCTTAAAAGCAGCACAAGCTAAAATAAATATTATTCGTAAATATATTCTTTAGCGTATCTTTTCTATTTTCTATGCTGCCTTCCTTGTGATCGACAGGTGATACTCTTTAATTACAATCATTACGGATTCACATTTTTTTCTTCTGATTTGTTATCTTACTTAATTTATACAAAAATTACATTTAGCAAGTGTATAAGATTATAAAGTAATTTAAATGGAAGGTGAATCTCCATTCCATAAAAATTTGAATAAGAGTTGCAAATCATAAATTAATTTTAGCTGCATATATCAAGTCCTTGTTTTTGATTTCTATAGAGCTTTCTTTTTCTGTCATTTGTTGCTAAGCATGTCCTTTAGAAAAGAAGATACGTTCTTCAACATTCCTTCTCGAGTCGATTATTCTTGATTTGCAAAGTCATCGTGCAAAAATCAGATGCTTGCAAATTTCAATTCATAATGCTTCAAACGTCACTCATTTCAATCGGAATCAAGAATCTTTGTTCAGAAATATTTTATATTGAATATTCAAAATGACGTGAGTTGGATTTGGGACTCCTATGTTCTAATGCATTCAAATACGTAGGCAATGAAGCAAATATTAGAGAACAATGACATCAAAATCGAGATTCGCATTGAATCTCCTAATTAGTGCTTTTAGATGCCTCGGTTAAACCTTATTATCTAATTATTTATATATAAGGTCTATGTTGATTTTTTCTTACCCATCACTTTGCTAGTAAAAAGAAGACATTCAATTGAGGCATGTTTACTACGTGTTCAAAAATGCGAACTCTGAGGTAGATGTGGCCACTAAGTACATCTATTATGGAAAAAAGTTTCAAGATTATTGCAAGACTGAATTTTTCTTTGAGTCAAAATGGAAATCAATCCCTTAATTATTCACATTCCAAATCAAATCGTGATGTTTTTTTAGTCCACAATGGGCAAAATTTACAAGAATATGCATTCCATCAGCAGTCGCACACACTTCTTTTTCTCTTTCTCTCTAGAGAGACAGGTGGAGAAGGACGGTGCAAATGCTCCACAATTGAATTTTAGGAATAAGTTAGTTGCTGTATTTTCTACATATTATTTTCAACTTAGAGAACTTCATGCACGCTTTGGCCATTATTTGTCAAAAAATAAAAAATACTACTAAAAGATTAAAAAATGCGTAGAGTAAGCGTCGATTAAGCGTCATATTAATAATTGTTCTGCTGGCGAACAAAATAATGCGTTCGTTTCTTATTTTTAGTGGACAGCAGTAAAAATTAGAGATTTATAGCACGTTGACAGCTGACACAGACTCTCTAGGTTAAAGCCGAGATTTCCCTGAGTTGTATTATCATCATTATCAACGGTAGTCATATTTCATTTGGATTTTCAAGCCTATTTTCCTATCACCAGCAATTAAAAACAAAATAAGATAAATGAAAGAAACAAACAAAATCGAATTTTCACATCCCGCAGAGCAAGCGATGCCGAATTTGATGAATGATATTTTTATTCCATCTTATTCTAGCCCTAATCGTAAATCCAACATCGTTGTTGCAACGTTCAATCTTGTAGCGACAATTGTGAGTAAGGTTTTTGTACTTCTCCCAAAAGTCTCTTGCCCCTTTAAAATGCATCTTATATATTACTGTATCATTTTTATGATCAGGTTGGTGGTGGGGTACTATCAGTTCCACTAAGCTTCGAAAAAGCAGGTATTATTCCAGCAACAATTATGATGATCATTGCTGCAATAGTGACCGACTTTTCTCTATACTTGCTTTGCTCATGTTCAAGAAGAACAGGTGCCCAATCGTAAGTTATCATATTTTTTGTGAAGTAGGAGAATATCTAGTCGACTAATCCCTTCGCCACTCTTTTTTGTTTTTGTAATCAAAAAGCTATGGTGAAGTATGTTTATTAGCCTTCGGAAAAGGATTCGAGCTTTTCACAACCTTTCTTCTCTTTGTTTTTCTCATGTTTGTCGTTGTTGCGTACATGGTTCTTATCAAAAATATATGGACTCCAGTTATTGGTGACTTTTTTTTGACTCCATTGAAACCAATATTATTTGGAACTACAGTTGAAGAGACTGGCAATGGCGGGATAGTATATAGTGAAACATCAGGAAACATGATTTTATTGTTCCTTGTAGTTTTAATGCTACCATTTATGCTCAGAAAAGATCTTCATGCTCTTCGGTACAATTGCTATGTTGGATTTGCTTCAATAAGTATTCTGTGCATTGCCATGGTTCGCCGAGCTTATCAAAAATGCGTCTCTAAACCTTCTATTGATAGTGATAGTATTTTATGGAGTACTCACAGCTTTACAGATGGATTGTATGCATTTCCCATTATCATGCTAGCATTCTTATCCGCTTTTAATGTCAATCCGGTCCAAGCAGCTTTGGTTCGTCCTTCACGACAACGGATGAGATCTGTGATAAGCCTATCCATAGTCTCATGCTTCACACTTATGTATATCTTTGGACTCGCTGGATATTTATTTGCTCGATCCAAAACTGAAGGGAACATTTTACTGAATTTTGATGTTGGAGACAATTTGATTATTTTTGGTAGAATAGGAAGTGGACTAACCATTTTAATGGCCATGCCCATGATGATCCTTCCCTGTAGGCAATCAATTTTAGAGTTCATACCCAATTTTATTAATTGGATTCGAAAAGATGATAAAAATAGTTCATATAACGGGGACGTTGAACAAATGAATGAAACTTCTTCTCTTGCACAAAATTTACAGGATGGAACCACTGACAAAAATTCTTTCAACGCTGCAAAAAAAAGTAAAAAAGAACATGCTTTTCATCCAATCATTCATTTTGTTACGACTATTACTCTTGTTACAATCTGCTACATTTTTGCGATTGCTGCACCTGGTGTGGCGGTAGTGTGGAGTATATGTGGTTCGAGTATGGCATTTCTGATCGCCTTCATCATACCCTGCGCCTGCTATATTGAAATCCGTCAGTTTAAAGCAGGTGTTTCTTGGTATAATTCAAAGATATTGGGGTCTTGGTTTCTCCTCATATTTTCCACCATCGGGGCCATCGCTTGTACTGTGCAAACAGTTTGGAGATTATTGTATTCCAATAATTGATTAGTTTCAGGTCTACTTTAATGAAACCATTTTACACAAACAAAAATTGAGTAAACCAATGAACTGCATTTTATGTAAAAGAAATTATCTAATTGTACGCTTTGATTAAATATCAATTTTAAATTCTGTTCTCTTCAATGCTGGAAAATACTAATTCATAAAATGTTGTTCTTGTTGACTGTATAAGACAAAAACTTTCAGTCTTAGTCATTTGATCTGTTTTTTAATGAAAGTCGCTCCATGTTATTGTGTTCCAATTTGATTATTGTTTCCACATTTTGTATCCATCATAATTCAACTTTATGAAATGGTAAGCCATATTTGGAATAATAATCATCACAAAAATGAAATAAGTTTACAGGGCTTTGGAAAACTAAATGATTCGTGTGCCATCGATAGATTGAAACAAAAAGAAATGCTGTTCAATGAGTGTGGCTAAATGAGTATTCAAATGAAAATTTTATCGTGATAAAAAAATGAACAGGAAAAATATAATAATTTGATGACGTCATGTATATGCATTTCAAGATAGCACCTTTTAATCGTCAACCCGATGACGTATTTCTGCTATATTCTTTGGTTTCGAAATCATGTTGGGGTAGTAAAATTTTTAATAATTTTTTCAGATATTCTTAATATGAATTTATTTTAAATTGAAAGG
>Ga0209092_10003619_pt1 | contig 13320 bp, 10 predicted proteins | sample FraStrMetagenome_FD_187446 | JGI IMG/M metagenome (GOLD analysis project Ga0209092, IMG submission 187446) | Marine eukaryotic phytoplankton communities from Arctic Ocean - Fram Strait ARC3M Metagenome (SPAdes) (version 2) | ecosystem: Environmental > Aquatic > Marine > Oceanic | place: Fram...
CTGCATGCTGTAAAATATATTTTGGTAGACCAATTTGATTTTGGTACGTAAAATATATTTTGCTTTGGTGCTGCATGTTGTACAATATATTTTTGTACAAAAACCGGTTTTGAATACAAAATATTCCGTTTAGAGAGGACCTCGATCAGTCAAACACGCATTAGAATTGGATGAGGCAAATGGAAATAAATTGTGGAGCAATGCGATAGATAAAGAAATAAATGAATTGTTAGCGCATGATACATTTATCATCAAAGAAGACAGGAAAGACATACCTGAGGGATATCAATATATCCCATCTCATATGATACTAGATGTCAAGTTTGACGGAAGAAGGAAAGCGAGATTGGTAGCTGGAGGAAATTTCACTACACCGGACGAATATGATATATATTCAGGTGTGGTATCAATCGAATCAGTAAGAATCCTGTTGTTTATAGCGGATTTAAATCATTTGTTAGTGATAGCAGCTGACATATCAAACGCATATTTGCATGGTAGGACGAAAGAGAAAGTCTATACAACAGTGAATTACGGGGAGCTTACCGGCAAGGTACTGATTATTGATAAGGCTCAGTATGGCTTGAAGACTAGTGCCGCCAGATGGCATAAGGCATGTGCTGGTGTGCTGCTCAAGATGGGATTCAAACCAACAAAAGCAGATATGGACCTGTGGATGAGAGAAAAGAATAAAGAATATGAGTATATTGCAGTATATGTAGATGACCTAATAGTGGCATCTAAAGATCCAATGTCTGTAATAGAAGAAGTGAAGAAAATTGGAGGTTTCCAACTCAAAGGAGTTGGTGAACCAGAATATTACCTAGGAGGTGATATAGAGCGTAAGAAAAGAAAAGATACTGGTGAATTATACACCAAAATCTCAGCGAAAACATACATCAAGAATGTATGTGAGAAAGTGGAAAGGATTTTTGGCATAAAACTCAAGAACTATCACTCACCGTTAGAGGGAGGGTATCATCCCGAGTTAGATCAATCAGAATTATTGGATGAAGATGGAATTTCACAATATAGAATGCTAATAGGCAGTCTAAACTGGTCAGTAACGCTAGGAAGATTCGATATCATGTTCCCTGTTGTAGCAATGGCAAGGTATAATTCGATGCCAAGAGAAGGCCATCTTAAAACCTGTCTTCGGATTTTTGGCTACCTCAAACATCATGCGAAAGGTGCAATTTTGTTCGATACAGAGATACCTAATATGATAGGTGAGAAACTGGAAACGAAGTATAATTGGAGCCAGTTGTATCCTGATGCGGAAGAAAAGTTGCCGTTGGATGCTCCAAATCCTCTGGGAAAATCGGTAAAGACCTGGATCATGTGGGACGCTGATCATGCACATGATATAGAAACACGGCGTTCGGTTAGTGGAGTGTTGGTTTTCTTGAATAACACACCAATCAAATGGCATAGCAAAAGACAGCATACCGTTGAGACTAGTACTTACGGTTCGGAAATGACATCGTTGAAGGTAGCGGTAGAGATCGCCATCGAGCTCAGATACAAGTTAAGGATGTTGGGAGTACGAATCGACGGACCGACAGAGATGTTAGGTGACAATCGTTCGGTAGTAATGAACGTTAGCAAACCAGAGAGTATGTTGAAGAAGAAGTCGAACCTGTGTTCGTACCATTATTGTAGAGAGGCCAGTGCGTGTTCGATAGTAACTTACCGGAGTGTAACGTCGAAACAGAATTTTGCAGATTGCTTGACTAAAGCATTAGCACCAAATTTGCTATATGATTTAATTAAGCCTTGGTTATTCAGGAATGACCTAGGTTGAATGTGTAAGAGATTTGATTTAGGTATCACATGAAGAAGAATATTAATGGGATTACAATCACGTGACGTCAGGAGTCGTGTCACATGATATGGATCATATGATCCTAAATAAATAAATAGGAACTGGTAGATTTAATACCAGAGAATATGTGGTAAGTATAGGTTCCACATGTAGTTGAAGATAATCTGCTGAGATATCTTTTTGCGACTTTGTAAAATAGTGAAGACGCATAGATGGAGTAAAGAAACAGCTTGTTTGTATGTTTTGTTATGAGATTTAGAATAGAATAAAAATACAAATAAAGCACACAATTTGATAAACTACATTATTGGAAGTGCACGTCTGATATTTGATCTTTTTATTAAGTTGATTAGTACGTTTATTATCAAAGACAGCTGCTGTGATATAAAATGTCCAGTACAACAAGAACTTTGATTCCACGTTACTGAAACTTCTATTTACGATTCGTTTTTAAATGAATAAACATTACTTTATCAACCTAGAAATATCATGATCAAACTATTGACTAAAGCATCCATTATGATTATAGTATAGACCTCATATGTTATGTCGACAGCCACAGCACCAAAAATTTCAATAAACAAAAATTATATTAGTCATGGACAGTACCTTCTTTTCTGCTCTTTTCAAGCATTTTTAGAGTAACGTATCGGTCTCTTTTCTCCTTTTTCCTTAATTCATGCTTTTCTTTTTCTAGCTCTTCCTCTCTTGGCCGAGGAATACGACCTGAGTTCACATGAATACAGCTATTTGCGTTCATACCTTTGCATTCTGTCACAAAACATTTACAACGAGGATAAAAATAACACCTTCGAGCACGCTTGACTTGCTTCCTACCAATAGATGTCTTTATTGATGGCCGATGTTTCTGGTGCTTACTTTTATCAGATACCTTCATTGCGTTGCGATTCCATATCGAGTTATAGCGCATGAAAGCTTCAGGATGGGTCAATACTCCTTGTGAACCTGAGATAACGAGACCCTGAACAGGATGCCGAACAATGTTACAATGCCTTTGTAATGCTATCGGATTGATATTTCTCAAAGAATGCTGCTGAATAGCATTTTGTCGCAGATTAAAAGCATTACTTTGTTTCAAAGCAAGTGCTTGTATTTCGTTGAAGTTGTCCTTCATCTGATTCAAACTCAACTTGCATCCTACTGGTATACCTGTTGGTCCCAAATTATTTTCGTGGTAATCAGACTTGTTCAAAAGAATGTCACGAGCCATGCTAGATGGAACTTGTTGAAAAACTGCTTTTCTTGAGGCCTCGTGAAGTTCTTGTTCAGCTGCCAAGTTTAACTTTAGAAACGCTGCCAAAGAGAGGAGAGCGCTATTCGTAGCAGACTTGAAGTGTGGAAGATCACTGTTATTCGCATACCCTTCAGCCTAACAAAATTTTACAAAAATCAACACCGAATTGTTATTTGAATACGAAGACACTAAAGTGACCTCCCAAGTTTACGTACCTTAGAAATAAGATCCAACAAACCTGGTCCCATCTTGATTAATTTGTTGACTTGTTGTGGAAACGGGATTTCACACAAGCAACATATCAAATTCATCATTTCACAGATAATTATTTCTTCAATCTCATTCCCAGTTAAATGATCAGTTGAATTACCATTCCTTCGGAGTACTATGATTGAAAATGCAGCTTTTAACCAATCTTCTAGAAATGTGACCTTTTTCATGGACATTTGGTCGAAAATAATTTCAGGCACTTGCTTTAAAGAGTTCTGGATTAATTTGATACATACCAGCATGTATTCAAGAGAGGGTACTTCAGAAGCACGAAATATGTCAGATATGAAGTCATGCATTTTGTTTTCATCGATGATGCCATTCGAGTTGGTGTATTTCGTCATAAGTTTTAATGCTTCGAAATGATTTTGAATGCAAAATGAAGGCTTGATGCTTGTAATCTTCAGGCTCTCTGGTTGAGGTTCTAAGCTATTGAAGTGACTTGCATCTTTTGATGGAAAATAAAATTGGTCGCTGTTATGATCTATCCTGCTTTTTTCATTTGTGATGATTTCAAGAACTACCATTGTTTTAGAGTGCGATAGAGAAGAACTGAAGTTGCCTTATTGTTCGTCTCTGAAATAAAATTGAATTTCAAATGTGTAGAGTTTGGATGGGTGAGAGCGGATTTTGTTATCCGGGCTTAATGTAATGTAAGGTGCTTATTAATAATATATTATGTTCTTTTGAGACTGAAATTATTATACCTTATGTATGTGTTGGGTTTAGTATGTTTTCATATCTGATTTTAATAATTAGAGAATGGTCGGTATATTAGGAGCTCCCTTATTCCGTAATGTACTATCATTGGTTTGTGTGCTTTTCTGTCCAACCTGGATCTTGCGTCGTTTAGGTAGGAACTATTTCCTAATTGTTATGTTTCATATGAGTAATTTCGCTAATCACCGCTTAAAAGGTTTATTTTTATGTTAAGTATTCTTTGTGTGACAACTAAAAATACGTGGCAATTCATAAATAAATACCCTGATTCTGACAATCCGAGTTTATCCAAGATTGTGAGGCATCCTAATCTTTTGTACAACATGTAGCCTCTTTCTTTTTCTTTGAGAGAGAGGGTTGATTTTGATTGAGACGTACACTGATACATAACACTCTTACGTGAAATTGGTAGTTTCAATTGCACTTCATGTCATCCCCAGTCGAAAAGTATCTGCGTAAATAAATGTTGGTGCGGTACAGTATATCTCTATATGTATTAACAAACCTTGCATGATGCAAAAACTTTTAATCTTTTGAATTTGATCAATTTAAGAACCCACATTACAGATTGAGCACGCTGCAAAGTTTAAGAAAGGGCTTATGGTCCAAAATACTATTTATTATCATTTTAGTTTTCTTGATAGTTCTTATAATAAATAAAATCAGGCCATTTCTTATTCGATATTTTTAGATAGAATTTAATATTGTTGATACGATCCAGATGATACAAATAAACCATAATTGGATCTTTACTAAGATGTACGTCACTGTGTTCCCTAGAAAGCTTTTGACGATTGTATGGAAAATATTAAGCTTTTTGACATTATGCCTTTGACATTATGCCTTTTTTGCAGTACCCACACATTTTGAATCATCCTTGATCAATTCTTGTGCATGCCTGCTGTGTCATTGTGCTGCTTATAATTTTCGTCGATTCATGATTAGGAATACTGTTGATGTTGTATGGTAGGTAGTTAGATTTTGAGATGACAATTAAACAAGAGATTAATTCCTTGACGATCATTTTCTTCTAATCTTCCGTATGAATATACTGCTTAAAACGTGGTATGGTACCGTAGCGAAATTATCAGCTACCTATCTTATTGTTTTCTCTAAAAATGTTAAAAATACTCATGAGGCCCATTCGAAAATTTCAAAGTTCAACAATCATCTGTTGTGCTTAGATCACTTAAGCAGTTTAAGCAATAAATATATAACATGATTCACAACGCACGCAATTGTCATATGGGAATGTTGTCGTCGATGATTTGTACTTCTTCACTCTACGACGTATGTAAGATAGGTTTAGTGTAACAATCTATAAATCTACTTACTTGTGTACATTATGAAATTTGCTTGTTGTAACCTGCAGATTACGCTATGAGCGGTTCTACGTTTAAGTAGGATTGATTGGCGAATCTTTACGCTTCCGTGAACCTATGGGTTCCGCCTCAGTGCGATGGCACATTAATACACGCTAAAATAATAACATACCACAACAACTTGTGTTATGTTATGTATCACCCTATATTGCAACATGTGTTTTTTCGATGCCGTACCAAGAAACAATAATCCCGGGACTTCTCATCGTTTTTTAGTTTCTAATGTTTTTCAAAGTATCATTTTCCTAAAAAATCTTTCATTTGCACTCTCAACACAAATCTATCTCTTTCATTGTAATTTTGCGTTTAGAATAGGATGTTATTGATCTTTCTCTGTAATATTTGAGTGTGTGTGTATTTTGTTTTTGTTTTTTTTTCCAGAATAACTCTTTTGTTATCGATGAATTTGTGTAGATAGATTGCGCATCAGATTTATATGCTAAATGTTGGTGGAATGTTTACTTTCAAATCGTAAAACTGGGGATGAAGCCGAAAAAGTTAGCGGGTGGGCAGCAAAGCTAGTTTGCCCATCTCATCAACCATTTTGCTTTTTTTTGCAGCTTTACAATGTGAATTGATCCTGATTACAAATTGTATGATTAATCAAGAATTTATTTAAATTATGACGCAAGAGCTAAAGCTCCTAATTCAACACAACATTTCACAAATGAGAGCAAGGAAAACCGATCGCAAGTTGGATGAAATCCATCTTCACTTTCTTGAAATATCGCAAATAGATCTGAAACTTGGTATGTTGTTTTTGGTGGTGATTGTTTGATCATGGACAATATTGATAATAGTGTGGAACAAATATTTTCCTCTGCAATTGACACTCCCTTAGGGCGTTGCTTTCCATTAATATCTAAAGGTGGTGGCGCGCTATCTCTCTCTTCTGTTGAGCCGACTCTTATATTGGACGTGAGTGTTAAACAACATGCGACTAGTGGCCCTACACATTTGCTCTGTATGTTTGGCTTGGGACGATCAGAAGAGATAGAAAAGTATTGATGTTTGTATTGAGAAAGAAGAGGTGATAAAAAATCGAACATTTGCTTCATTTGAGCATTGTGGTGCTGGCGTTTCTGTTGATATTTGGATTTGATTAATTGAGCAGTAATATGACTTTTCGCCATTTCCATCATTGAATCTATATCCTTTTCTAAGATCCGTTCTAATTTGTTGGTGTCACATGATGGATCAGTATTGACTCTCTTCTTCTCTTCATTAAATTCTTTATCATTTTCATTTGTCATTGATAAAGAAGGAGACAATGCCAATCGATGCGAGTGCATAGAATTTATACATTTTTGAAACTCTTCACTCGCCATTCGAGCAAGTGTCCAATCATGTGTTGCCAAAGCAATTGTTGCATGAAAGGACATAATCTGTTCCTGGTCGCTAGAAACATTAGTATTGGCTTCATGCACCCATCCTCGAGGTATGTACAAAACATCTCCAGGTGATAAAATTATATCTAAATATGTTCCTTTTTGAAAGACATCTGAAGACACAGGTAAGTCAGGAAATTTGCCAACCTGTTCCTCAGGATACGGATGAGGAATGGGTATTTGATTGTAGATCTTCCAATGCTTCTTTCCTAGTAATTGAAGAACAAATACATCGCGATCGTCTGCGTGAGCATTCACAGCTTGAGAATGAGGTGGAGTTAAATAGGTATTCACAAAAACATGTGGAAATGTTTTTTGTAGATCTTGTGTCAAGTCGAAAAATGCAGGTGAAATCAACTGGGCATGATTTTGAATTATACTACACCCATCTAAATAGGCAGCAAATGGGTTTGAATTGTACTTATTTTGAATCTCGGAATGATCAAGTGGAGTTTTTTTGTGAAAAATTAAAGGTGGTGAAATTGTTGGTTTGCCCTTATCTACACTCTTTCTTGATAGCGATGATATTGGACAAAATGGAGAAAATAAACAACGTGATCTATGTAAAAAGTCGGCTAGTCCATCATCTCCTAATTCAACCACTTTATTTAATATAGTCGATGCTGTTTTTATTGCCCGGAGTTCCTCATTATGATTGTTTTTATTGCAGGCTCGAAAGACCTTCGCTTTTAACTGATAAATGTTTGCAAGGAATGATGAGACTGTTTCCTCTTTTCCCAGTATCGCCTGAAGAGCATTAGATTCACTTTCTAAATTCATGTCATTTGTTCGCTTTCGTTTCTTACAGGTGTCAATATATTCGTTTCTGCTTTGTATCGAATCGGACATGATGGCTATCAAGAAAGAAAAATGAAAGTTTCAATGGATAATAATAATAATAATAATAATAATATTAATAGTAGATTATAGGCCATGAATCTATGTGGGACTCTTTAAGATATGTTGTACGTACGTAGATACGTACCTACTCCTTCCTCCATTAATCACTACTTAACTCACAATTACCTAATCTATAGGTTATGAAAGCCCTTGAATGGCGAAAATCTTGTTCACAACTGCAGGACCAAAAACTCGACCGTCAACAGATTTTTCCCCTACCCAAAAATCGCTTCCTCAAGCATAGTAGTAGCACATCCTCACAAAAATCATCCATTCAACTCTTCTTTTTCCACCGAGCCTATGAGTAATTCTTCGGAAAATATCACAAAAGCACTGAAAAATAAATTTTAGCGATCGACGTATCAACTCAAAAATCGCCAAAAATCAACAAATGCGTTTACCCACTGAAATAAACGTACCAGAGGCACAGCCGCCTCAAGCAACTCGTCAATCTCGCAGAATCCAAGGTCTAGTACCATTTGATCCATACGATAGAAACTCCGTTGGCCCTTCGATTCAAAACACAAAACCCTCATACACATCATCGGATGTCCAATCACAAACGTCACACCAGTCGTGCTATATACCAAATGTATCATCGGCGTCAAGCTCACAATTTTCCAAACCAATGTCGAAAACTCCGTCAGCCATAACGATGCAAAGGAATAACAACGAGAGAATACATACACCAAAAATAGCAACAGGTGTCCCATTGTACTACGATCCCAGCCACAATCAAATGAATTACCAATATCCTGACCGACATCAAATGCAATTCGCACAACCACCACCAACCCAAACAGGCTATTACGCACCGTATCCCACATATTCCAAGCCAATATATGATGACGTGACAATCATTTCATTGGCAGCACCATCATCCCTAAGCGAACCATCCAGCCACACCACACACAACATCGAGACGAACAATAAATTGACAGCAGCAAAAGCGACTCCATGACACATCACCAAACGAAAGAATATCCATCTCGCGATATGCCGGTGGATATTAGTAACTCACCTGCCAGAAATCATAGTGATTCGATCACGTATAACAAACAACATCTGCAAACACAACATCATCAGCCACCACACATCATCATTACATCCTGTCTTCGCATGAATAAAGATCAAGCAAACAAGAAGAACTTATCTTCAAAATCATCCAAACAAGTTTCGTTCGACCTATCCAAAAATGAAACAATCCAGATAGAATCATCACACATGGTACTTACATTCTCTGATATAATTCGACAACAAAATCTTCTCTCCCGCCAACTTAATACACAAGCATTAAAACAACGACAATTTGAAAAATTAGTCCATTGAAGTTAACCAATAATCATGGACGAAAGGGGGGTGTTGTACGTACGTACTCCTTCCTCCATTAATCACTACTTAACTCACAATTACCTAATCTATGAGGTAAGTGCAATGCATATTGCAAGGAACGCAGAGTATATTTAGAAGGAGAGTGTAGGTTTATACTACAGCACGAGATGTTGTTATTTATGGCTTTTGCGCTAAATTTTTGATTGGCTGCATTCGTCATTGCCCGTAAGAGATGTTTTGCGCTGTGAATTGAAAACGTATTTCCAAGCACCTGTTTCGCCCATTGACCCGGAGTTTGGGCACGGTAGGTGTTTGTATACCATTTGTCGCCTAAGGACATTTTCCAATTTGTTGTGGCACAATTTAAGATATTATTTTGGCGTTTTTTTTGGAGGGACATTTGGAGAAGGAGTGAAATGTGTGCGGAAGTTTGACGATTAACGTAGTCTGTGTGAAGTATGGGTTCATCCTGTGGGTTATTCGAATACGAATAGTCTTCGGCCATGGGACATATTATTCCAAGATGGTCAATCGTAAATGGTAATAATCTATGTCTTTTGTGAGTCATTTCCTGTACTATCTGGTCTGCAGTGACATGGGAGATATGATAGTGATATCGATCATAGATAGGGAATGTGGATCGGCTGCAGTGGACACGGGATGTTTGGCGACCACATCTCCAGGTCTCATCAACGGAGCTTGGTCGATTAGATGTGGAGTCTCTGGGTGCACATCAGTAGGTGCAATGTCAGATATAATTGGGCAAGCTTGTGAGCTTATTGAGTAGACCGCATCCTCATTCGGTTGTAGAGGTCGATTTTGCTAACCGATCTGCAAGTCAAGTAGCGATCACCATACTTGTCAATGGTGGATCCGCAGATGCATTTCTTGTGAGTTGGCCATAGACGGAGCCGAAACTTCCACTGGAGATTGATACAAAACTCATCTGGCTTGAAGTGATTTTTAAGGGCGTAATTGCCTTAGTGGTTAGGTGGTGCACTAACCATGCCAGTGGTCACTGGTTCGATTCCCGGTGGGGGGTCATTTGACCAATTAATTTTCATTCCACCATTTGTCCACTTAATTAAATTAAATGCGTAAGTCCTCAGCTTGAGAAGGGCTAGTGTTTCTTTGGACCCTCTACTTGTATGGTTCATTGAACTACACTTAAAATAAGATATATTAATTATTATTATGGCTTGAAGTGATTTGACTTATCTGTTCTGGTTATAGATCCCATAGGTGTGGATGTGAGGGAGCTCATCATGGACGGAAAGTGAAGTTCAGTGTCCTTGGGCAGGCTTGGCCACAAGTCTTTTAGGCGGGAGATGGTATATTGGCGGTAAAGTTTTCGTGTTGTTGGACAGCGTACACAACGTAGGGTATAGGTAGCATTTGTGGCGAATCCGACGGCCTTACATATTGAGACACAATGTCACGATAGGTTTGAAATATGGTAAGAATTTGAGGATTGCCAACTTCTGTAGGAGTTCACAATGAGTTTAGGGAGTAGTAGAACTGGAACTGGGGGTTCCTTCAGATTAGGGGAGGCAACAATTTGCGGTTTCATACCGTGTAATGCCAAACGTATTGTGTTGGCTAGGGGTTTGATCAGATGGGGAATGGATTTAGCAGCTGCATCATCAAATCCTAATCCGCCCAGGCCGCTTGGAGTAGAGGCGACGTACCAAGAGTGTTCTGGTATTGACATGCGAGCGCTGGTGTGGACAGCTATCTAAGAAATGAATGATTGAGTTATAGTGTTTATTGTATTGGTGAAGTCAGAGTTGTGTATTGATGTGGTTGAAGTGGTTGACTTGTTATGGAGGATATCGGTCAGAAGAAGATGTGATGTATAGTGTTGAAGGGAGAACTTGAACAAGGATGTGGCAATTTGAGGGTCTGAGATGAGGTGATGGAGTGTGGACACAGCTGATGTGAGTTTTTGAAGTGTCTTATTTTGATATTGCTCTACAAATGATTTATTTCCAACAGGCGCACCAAGGATTCTAACTCCATTTAACGCTTCTCCTTTATCTATACCCCCGCAGTATGTGGTGAGTACAGTAGAGAGAGATCCTGCGTGCTGTGAAGTTAAGAAGGGTAATGGAGAAATGTTGGCTGTGGATGTCAGCACCTTACACTTCTGTTCTTTGAGCTTACACCCAAGAGGTTGTCCTATCGTAATGTAGGCTGAGCGTACAGTCGTCGACATATGCCATCATCAGCGCATGGCTGCCAAGACCATCATCGCCGTTATCTGATTTTGATTTTCGTGCTGCCGCTCTTTTGGAGAGTTCCGTTGATATGGGATAAAACACTTCATGAAGTACCAAGCAGGCAAGGAAGGCGGCAATGGGCAGCCCTGGCTTGAGCCATTCTGTCGGAGGAAAATTTTCCTGGTTCCAGATGGGTCACGATACTAGCACGCGATGGTTGATAATACAGTTAATCGAAAAGTGGGAGGAGATGGGAGAAGTGTAAGTGGATGAGATCACGTGCCTTCACCATGCTTATTGTGTTAAACATGTTTATTAAGTCTAACAGCAATATTACACGAGTGGGAGGGTTTGAGCTGGTTGGTGGGAGGGTCAAGTATCTGTCCACTTCAAGGCGTGAGCTACAAAGTCTAGCCCAGCGTGTAGTCCTATTGTAAATTGATGATGTGCAAGGTGCGCCGCTATGGAGTCCCTTGATACTGCCATTGTATGTGCTGTAGCAATCCTGCGCCATCTTACACCTATACCAATGGGTCGAATGGCTTTGCAGGTGGGCGGGTATTTATAGAAAGAAACACTTTCAGCATATGACAGGTAAGTTTGCACATCTTTTTGAATTTTGCCTTGGAATATCGCCTCCATCAATTTCACTAACGTGTCAAGGTTGGGATAGTCATCATCAGTATCGTGTGAGAATTGAATACGAGTAAGAAATACATCCCGAAGGAAATCCGTTAAATCAGCAAACGGGTCTGCTGCAGTGCCTCTGGTAAGTTTTCTCAGTGTCTTTGACAATAGGTGATTATCGAAGAGTCTATTCCGAAATTTGAAATCAGATTGGGCAAAGATATTTTGGTGAAAGAGTTGAGTTGGTTTTGGTATATTCGCAGTTGATGTGTATGTTTTGGGAGGTGGATGGGGATGTAGACCACTGGAAAGGTTATCAGGAGTATAGGGCATATCTGGTAGGGGGTCTTTCAGGAGTTGAAAGGCTTTCTTCCAATTGTCATTATTGGTGGCTCTTGTGATATGTTCCGTACGTGTTGTGGAGTTGGGGGTTGTATATGCGGGTGGTGCAATTATTGACAGGCAAGTTTATCATATTAATTTCTACTTTTTATTATTTATTTCTACATTATATAAAATTTTTATTATTTTAAGTCAAAGATTAAAAGAAAGTTTCAAATGAAGCAGACTCTTCTTTGCGCATCAGCCTACCCTATATTCAGTCCACCTTCTATGATGAGCATCTCCATCATCAAGCTTGCCTTAAGATACACTGTTTGTCAGGTGTGGACCCAAAAAATTCCAAGGCATCATGCGATGAAAGCAGAAAGGTTATCAAACTTCGATACCAATCTGCTTTTATTGATGTCCGAAGACATAGAGAATACTTCACGACCCCCAAGAACGATTACCTTTTTTCCAAGAATAATACAAGACTCGTAGCATTCAATAATGTCTGTTCTTCTTTGCCAAAAGATGAGCTGGGTGAGGTGTGGGAATTGATGAGTGTGGACTTACCTTTTCCCTGTGAAAGGGAGTTTTATAATGAAGATATCGTGCCCGGTTACGAAATATTTGCCTGTGACAAGTGCTTTTTTATGTGTAATTTGTCAGCAAGATGAGGTCTTGTCCAAGGAAAATTCCTCAAAATGCGACGGTTAGGGTGACGAGGCGTTGTTTTGTACCAAAAATGTATAAAACGCCATCCCAAGTCAATTACAAGAACAACAAAAACAAAAGGATGAAAAAAAAAGGAATCCTCATTTAAAACCAAATCCTCCTCCTCCTCCTCCTCATCCGCATAGAAATAAAAACCAAAATCAAGAAGCACCACCAACCAAACAATTCGGGAGACTCTGAGAAATTGATCTTGTATACATATTTCCAAGAATGAATTATTTCCCAAGAATGAATTGCTTTTCCAAGACAGTATGTATTTTGTATCCACGATCAATTGTTTATTCCAAGACTATACTTATATTAGTCCGCATCGATTAAACGGATATTACATACGCAATCGACT
>Ga0209092_10003620_pt1 | contig 13304 bp, 9 predicted proteins | sample FraStrMetagenome_FD_187446 | JGI IMG/M metagenome (GOLD analysis project Ga0209092, IMG submission 187446) | Marine eukaryotic phytoplankton communities from Arctic Ocean - Fram Strait ARC3M Metagenome (SPAdes) (version 2) | ecosystem: Environmental > Aquatic > Marine > Oceanic | place: Fram...
TCTTTGTTGCAGCAAAAGATGCCCCACTTGCAGTAATAATAAGAACCAAAATGAATCCAATCCCGTAAGTAATAACTCTTTTATTTTTGTGGAAAGGAATTTTTTCATGAAAAGTTTCAGCATAGCTTATAGGTATGTCAAATTCAACATCTTCCACAGCTTTCGCTGTGACCAACCCGTGTGATTCCTCTATGATTCCTTCATCATCACCTATAGTATATTTAGCCAAACCATTTTCTTTAACATCAAATATCAAATCGTTATGTTTGTTACTATCCAGTGCATTCGCCTGTTTCGCGTCTTGATTTGGCAACAACTTTCTTTTATCACTTGTTTCGACATTTAAGAATATCGATTCTGTTTTCCTTTCATGGGTTGCTTCTCTATTTCTTATTGATGTATTATTTCGTGTCAGATCTAAAGAAGATTTTATAGCACCTCGATCCATACCTATCAAATCGACTGGATTTCTGTTAGAACTAAAACTTTTTGTCGGTGTAGAGCTCTCAAATACAACTCCAACAGCTGAAATTGCAGTAGCTGGTGCTACTTTTTTACATCCTTGTGTATGGATGTGATTCACTCCAAGTAAATCTGCCGTTGGTACTGTATCAACTGCATCTTTGCCTTTGTTTCTCACATTGTTCACTTCCATTGCATTTTGTGCGAGGTCTTTCACAGGTCGAGATAATCTATCAGGACTTGCAGGCATTTTTTGTGAATCCCTTTGCAATACGGAGGTCCAAGAATCTACGGCGTCGTTCGCCGCGGAAATGCAGTCTTCATTTGATTGAACAGTTTCCTCTCTCTCTAATGAACATGAAAGGTTTGAAATAATATTTTCAGAAAATTTTTCGATAGAACTAATATCTTTGATGGTATCGGGTGACAGGAAAAAAATAGCCACATTTTCAAGCGCTCGATATAGTAAAATGCGGTCACTTTTGCTGCGATCTTCGTCATCATTCATTTTCAGAGAACTTGTTATGGATTCACCTAATTGTTTTGCTGTTTCTAACGGAAGCGCTCGTACAAGATCCAAAAGCAGAAGATAACCTTGTGACTTAGATGCGTTGTCATTATTCAGTACCAGTTGAAGAAAAACTTTGATCAAACCAATCGGGCCTTCCATAAAAGTATGTAAAATTTCCACTCGTATGTCCTCCCTGATATTCGAAATGATCGCTCGTAAAGTCTCTACACTTCCACTCATATCAGCATCAAAATTTCGTGCAAAAGGAATCCTAATTGCTTGCGTTAGCTCAGATTCATTAAGTCCTTCAATAATGTACGATAGCAAATTCAAGTCACTAACTTTTGCAGGCTTTGCGCCGTGCTCAAAAATACGATTACCAAGTATGACCAAGACACTATTTCGCGAGGTATCGTCTCCTTCTCTCATAGAATCTGCATAATCTTTATCATTATGAGAGGGAATTCTTTTTTGGAGCTGGTTGGCTAGAACTAGCGCTGGAATGTATATTTCATGATTATTGCCGTTTAGTGGGACACGAGCTACTTCCAAGAATGAATTTATGTGACTTCTTGTTCTTTCTTCAGTGAGTTCTTCCGATAGAATTATAAACGCTGATTCAAGAAGATCTGCTTTAGCTGCTTCACCAAAGTTTCTTGCTGAGAGACCAAAACCAAAATTTTTTATAAAATGGCATATACAGAAAGCACTATCCATGCTTGGTTCTAAGAGAAAAGCATGCAAAAGAATGCTTAAAATTCTATCACCAGCTTCTTTTGACTTGCAAGCCGCAACCAGTTCTTTGGATGAAAGATTTCACGAAATGTGTCAATAATATAAGGCAATTGTTAAGCGATCAATTTATTGCTGAAGAATATCTTACCTATCCCCGCTTTGATGGAAGCAGTCAAATCTCGTCGCATATCTTCATTTTCTAAAAGTTGCTCGGTTAAAGCAAATTGCTTTTCCATAGAGGCTTCATTGCAGTCTTCGGTCAAAGCCAAGAGAGAGCGTCTTAAAGGTGAATCTAACATAGTTTATATATATGCTCACATGAAAATGAAATTATCTATAGCCTAAAATCAAGATTAGTATTGCTTAATCAATCTTCGCCCGAATAGACTTTCTCGTGAGAGGGTCATTTAGCAGTGTCATAATGATTATAAAATAGCCTAATGGTTTGTTATCATACAGGAAGAAGTCTCAAAATGACTTTCTAATTCTAAATAATTGTCACTGAAGAGCCTAAAGACAAAGTATATAGGGATGAAAGGATACGTAAGACAACTCCGCGTCATATTGATAACCAATGAAAGTCATAATTCGCTTTTCTTTTGCTTCTTACACAAGAAAAATATTCTGTGCATCTCAACAAAAGTGAAATCAAATCTCCACTAATCTCCCATTTGCTTTTCAGGATTTATTCGTGATTCAGATTAATATTAATTGGATACATTCATACTCTCAAAGAGTCACCATCTTTGTTACTATCTTTTTTATTCACGAGTTTCTGAACCTTTTTTATAATACCAATCGAAGTTATTAAATATTTTAATGACATACGACAATTAGAGGATGGAATGATCTATGATATCAACTTTTTCCATGTTGCACGAATTTTCTCTGAAGTGATGATATGCTACAATAGGCCTATTTTTTCTTCCCATCATCGATCACACGGGTTAGGCCAAAAAGCTTTTATGAGCTCAGATGTCTCTTCACAAGTTGTACCTGCACGTCTACATTTTTATTCAAAACTGATCTAAAGTAAAATAATTCTATGCTTTCAGACATTGTCCATGCTAATCTACCCTTTTTTTGTAGCTCAGATTTTAAAATGGTACATATTTATCCAATTTAAAAAGAAAGCGCTCGTGTTATAAAGAATAAAATCGCAACAAAATGTTTGAATTACAGAATCGATCTGTTTGGTATTGTACTTTGAAAATATTGTAGTGTTAAATCAAAACTCAGAAGCAATAATCAATGTAACAGATATATCGCAATTTCATTTCAATCCTCACTAGAGGGCGTTGCTTTAGCTTGAGGCATATCATATGCAGAATCTTATGTGAGGACAAAGAAAGTTGTCATCGTACAGAAAGCTTTCGTAGCACTTGTCATTTCCATAAAAACTTGTTAGTCTTGATATAAAAGATCCAATCAAAAAAGAAAAGTCAAAATAAAGCAATACATAACAAAACAATTTATCATGAATACAACTCTAGTTCCAATAGTAAAAGATTAAAATCTCTGTTTAAGGTAGAATAAGTGCTTCAGATCCTTAACGTCACAATTTGGAAACGTTAAAAGAGGTGGAATGGATATAGAGAACTATCTCGTGAATGAAAAGCTTTCGCGATTCATGAAAGACGAGATATCTGTTTGCGTAGTCTTTCATTTTCAGCTTTCAATTCACGTAGTGCAGCTGATAGATTTTCATTCAGTACTAAGCTTTCTTTGGCACGTTCCTCAGCCTCTCTTGCTGCCTCGGTATTTCTTGCAATGAACCGTGGTAAGTCAACACTTCCAAGAACTAACCCAGCTTTTTTCCTTATCCTTTCATTGTCTAAATTTGTCAATTTACAAAGCCATGGGAAAATTATTATAATCAAATCTGTAAGATGTTTACTTCCAGTGCGCAAAACTTCACATACAATGAGAGCAATTTCGATCTCCACTTTTTCTTGAAAGTAATTGTTTGGTTCTCCATTTTCCATAGACAAAGCTTTTGAGTCCTTTTCCTTCCTTGGTAGTGATGATACTAAGATATCTCTCAAAGAATTTTCAGCGATTTCTTTGAGAATGCTACTGTTTGGATCACATTTTCCCAATCCAATAATACATTCTTGAAATACTTGAAGACATTCTGTGCAAATGTCGTCCACAATTTCGTCCATGTGACTTTCAAACTTCGAAACTTTGATTGCATACAATGCACCTTCAGAAAGAACACCTGCAAGACTTTTATAGCTGCTCTTTGGTACATGCAAAATACAAGGAGGCAGCATTTCCAAAATTGCACCTGTACGACCTATAAATTTTGCATAGGTATCATGTTCATTCTGAGATAACATAGTCGATAACATCTTCACCACCCTATCCCATAGCTCAACAAGAAGTGTAATTTCCTTGGCGGATTTGCTTTTGGCAAATTCAATTGGTTCTTTTGTGGATTTTATGATTAAAGATGCTGCTTCGAGTCCGCCTTGTAAGCAGGAAATAAGCAGCGTGTATGAATCATTTCTATCAAAGTCTTTTGCGTCTTCTTGCATTTCTATTTCTACAATATTCTCTTGCTCCAAAAAACTCGTTAGAATCATTGTTAGCACAACAACTTTGCTGATATTCGAAACTCCTTCCTTCACGAAAGTATTCGACGCGTTTCTTGCTGCCTCGTATTCTAGAAGTTCAAAAGCTAAAACAGAAAAAATAAAGCGTTGTGAGTACGATGTTTTTTTAAGATGAAAAAGAAGAATTACTCACCCGAATTACTTTCATTTGCTTCCGCGGTTTCTCCTTCCTGGGGGAAAAAGTTGCTGCTTACGAAAGGTTAGTTATGAATATTGAGCCAATCGCATCACTACTTTTGTGTCCTTACCAAAAGAATGCTTTACCACCCATCACCGCGAGTCTCTCAAAAGCTCGAGCACTTCCGTGTCTGCACATACTACTTAGTAAATCTAAACATGATCGCTGAGCCTGTGTCAAGTAACGAGAATTCAAATCACCGAAAGCATGAATTGCAACACTATTTATCATGTTTACCATCCTCCCTTCTAAATCATCTTTCTGGACTTTGGTGCATACCATGAATTGTACAGCACTATGAGGGGACAACTCATTTTCCTTGCAACACTCGTAAAGTTTTGTCAGTCCTTGCGTTAGTTTGTTTAAAACTTGTAGTATGGATGGCTCAGTAAAATAGGAATTTTCCTCTTCTTCCTCCTCTCGATGGTAAAGAATATCAGAAAATCTCTCCAAAACATCATATGCTTTAAGGAAAAAAGTCCTTCGAGTTTCCTTAAATGTTTGCAGACGTTCATGCGATAATTCTGACAGACTTTTATCATGGTTTTGAAGGGATACTAAGGGTTTTTGTTGCACACTTCTTAATGCTCCGTTTACAACTTGCATATTTGTTCCAACTCGGACAGGTGTAGCCGCGGCCGAGATACCTGCCTCGCATGAGAGTTGACAACAAAGAACTAAAATATCTATTCCAGCGATCCTTAGTTCCATTGTGTCTCTTCCACCACTTGCATTAGCTGAACTAAAGGCAAGCTCAATAATTTGCTCCCAAGTGTTCCCAAACCATGATATATTATCACTAGATTCCATATCGAGATGAAGGAGCTTCGTAAAGAATTGTCTCAACACGCGTTCAATGCCTCTTAAGGTCAATACTTGAGTTGCACACCATTGCTTGCTATCCGAGTCTCGGGAATGATGAACAGATACACGATATCTTGAAGGCATGGGAGAAGCCGAAGATACTTCAGCATTCTTTTTATGACTGCTACCCATTTTACTGGAAACTTGATCCAATACTCCAAAAATTGTTCCTTCCAGACATCCCTTCCATTGATCGGATGTGAATCGATATCCCAAACCTACAACACAGGAGAACAGCGTGTTCACCGAACAATTTCGTACCTAGATAATTATTGCACAGAAAAAATTATCAGTGTGGGCCAAAAACAAGGTAAAATAAACCAAAGAATAAAGACTTTACCTCAGCTCTTTCATCACAAGCCAAGAATGCCAATTTCGCTAAAACACTCTCCAACGCGTTCGGGGAAGGATCTTGATCTGCGATTGTCCAAAGCATACCAGTTGCTGTCAAACTCGTATTCACGTCAAATTGACTTTGTCCGAAACAAGCACAGCAATGCAGCAACGCATTTCTAGTTGCATTAGCTTCAGGAGAAGGTGCAACCGGCAAATGATCCAAAAAATCGTCCACGATCAGTTTGAGGCATCTAAAAGCTAGTGCACCACAATTAACCCATGACTGAGAATTTCTCATTGGACCAGCCCCTGAAAGAGCTGAAATGGAGGAAATTAAAATTGGCCACGCGTCACCAGATAGATTATGACCGTTCGATTCTAAAATAACATATAAAGAATTTAGACCCGCCTCTGCAGCATCTTTGGCAGGGGTTTCAGCTATTGTCTCACAGAGGGGTGATAAAAGGTCTGCTTGTGAAAGGATTTTACTGTCATTTCCTTCATCTTCTATCGGCATTTCAGATGCTTGGACAACAAGATAGCTTTCAAGTGAGCAATCACCAGTAATTCTTGTCTCACGTTCAAAATTATTAATTTTTTTTTCATCCCCAGCAAGTTGAGAAATAACCAAACTAGCAAGAGTATCGATAGCATATGCTCTTACACTCGCGATTTGACTTTTCGAAGCAAGCTCACATAGATGGTTAGTTACAGCTTTTTCACATTCAGAAAATCGAAATGAATTCATTAATGTGACATCAGTCAACAAAACAAGAGAAAAAGGCAATGATTGAAAAGTTTCTTTTTTCGTGGTGGGTTTTGTAATGGCCATATGTGAAAAAGCTGTGTTAAAAAAGTCGCCACGATATGCTTTAGAAGAATGTACCCTTTGCTCCGAAAGTTCATCTTTAATATCAATGTTGGTCGAGGCTTGATTTGTAAAAGCTCTACCTGCAAAAGACATTAATTTACCTCCAAATGATGTTGAAGAGTTTCCCTGTGAATCCTCTTCCTCCAGATTTGAAGATGATAACTCCGATTGAGCGTTGATATCAGGGTTTTCAGAAGAAGATTCGATCTTTGATGTTGAGATAGAATTTCGTTTCGAGAGTTGGACAAGAGCAGTGATAAAAAGCTGCAAAGAGTTTGAGTTTAAACACGTCGAAAATGAAGACAATCTACTAAAAACACCAGATAATGCTGTGGCTTTGTCGTACGCTGTGGATGAAAGATAAGGTGATGAAATTGACAAACAAGAGAGTTGTTCCAGTGTTGCAAGTATCACCCGCCAGTTTGATAACAATTCATTGTGGTGTTTATGAATGATTTCAAATATTGTAGATATTATTTCAATATGTTGGTTTTTGATTTGGCTTCGAAATTCGATGTATACATTCGGTTAAAAAATGATGTATACGAGCATTAAAGCGAAAATAGAATATGTACGAGAACTCACCAATTTCCTTCCATTTTTCCCCAGTTTGGGAGACTTAGACTGCATAATGTTTTAATCAATGCTTCAGAATGAAGACCATCTTCACAACGAAGTGGTATACATGTGTCTACTAGGTCCTTAAATCCAGTCAATACTCTATTCAGAATGTAATTTTCAGACGGGAACCTTTTTAGAAAGTGTTGCAAAACTGCCATTATGGGAGCAAAAGAATATTTCACAAGAAATTGGATTTGGGGAGCAAGCTCAGATGATAAGGTGCGCATTGATGATGAGAGTGACAATATGCAATTGAACGCGAGCCAAATTGCTTCACCATCATCACAAAAAGGAATCTGATTCTCATCAAAAACATGAGTATCAGGACCGTTTGGTTGAATAAGAGAGGCATCAATGGAAGGGGAAGATTCCCAATCATCATACAAAGTATTGATTTGGCTTGCTCGGCCAAAGATTAAAGGTTGGAGTATAACATTTGATGTCGCTGAGGAGTTACTTATTTCGTCAATTCTCGAAGACACAGTCCGCACTACTGACAGAATACCAGATTTATTGCTTGAAGCAGTGGTGGCAAAGTCTGAAACAGTTTCTGCGATTGTAGCGACCAAGTTTTTTTGATCTTTTTGAGTGACATCTGAACTGTAGAGAAATTTCATCATTTCGGAATCACCTATCAGGGTAAATAGTGATTCCAGACCCAACGCACTTTGCCAAAGCAAATTATTGGAAATGAGAAGAGGGTAAGATTCAGAGGAGTTTACTTGCGTTGAACGCCATGAATTGGATGGTTGCGGATCAACATTCTGTAGAGTCTGCATGATTGTGGAATAAATATAACCATCTTCAAATTTGTCGTTATCACGGAATGCCTCAGATGACGATGAAATAAAACGAATCATCGCCGTGAGGAGTATATGACATTCACTTGCTAGGTCTTTCTGTTTACCGAATTTCTGGAGGATTGTACATGCAAGGCGAGTTGAACGCAAGAGTAAAGAAAAAGCTTCCCTATCGCCCATCTCATCAATCGTTGCACGATCATCTGTACTACCTGTAGTTAACGTTTGCTCTGTTACATGGAACTCAGAGAGCAAAACTTTAGATATTGCGGGACATGCTTTAAATCGAAGCAATTTTGCAAATTCAGAATTAGGACTAGCTTCATCGTTTGAAAATTCAAACAAAGCAGGTGTATGATTTATGATCATATTCAATATCTCGAAACAAGCACTACGTGGCGGAGGTTTCACTGATCTCTTTTTTCCACTACTACCACCTTGCATTAAAAATGGTCCGGTTACTTCAGATTTTAATTTATTTCCTCCTTCACGATTTTCTGAAAGAGCACATAAATCTAAGAATGCACTTGATGCAGCTGTCTTTGTCATGTTATGAAATTCTTTATTCTTTTCTGAATGAATTCCAGCTCGTTCGAACGTAACCAGCAGGATTTGTTTGAGGGTAGACGCAGCAGCTCGTCGCATGTTCTCATTAGCTCCATTCACAGAAGAGCTACCAGTACTAACATCACGTTCTATACTCCTTTGATTCCTTTTTTTGTTCTTTTCCTCCTTAGTACTTTCGTTTCCGGAAATCAAGGTAAGACAAGCAGAAATAGCTTGATGTAGAACTTCTTGCCCTAATTCTAGTTGATTAGATGAAGTCATAATTGTAAGAGTTTGCAAAACTTTCAAACCTATAGCTTCATCATCTTTGGGCGTTCGATGACCTGATCCAGAGGAGGAACTGTAATACCCCCCAGGAAGCGAAGATGCTGCACCGATCAAACTTGCCATTACCCCTCCAGATCCTCTAGATTGTTGAGAAGTAGAACCTTCATTTTGGAAATTTCTACAACAGCATGCTGCCTGTATACCCAAAACTCTGGCAATATGAACACTATCCTCAGGACAAACCGCATCTCCATTAATTAAGAGTTGAATGGCGTTTAGTCCTATCAAAAGCAGCGCTGAACTGGCATCAGGGTAATTACAAGCAAGAAGGAAAGGTCTCAAAACATCCTGACTTCGAAAGAGTGCTGTAGTTGGATGCGGTGCTGTAGATGACCCTTTCTTAGATGAAGTAGCTGCCCGCACAGCTGAAACATATTGAGACTGCAATGATCGTAAAGTTAATATGGCCCTTTCTGACGCTTCTTTGACACCTGTGTACAAGGAAGCATAGTTGAAGAAAAATAAACACGAAAATTTTTAGTTTGTCAACTCTTTGACATTTTTCCAGGAAAAGTTAAATGCAAGGGGTGGAGTACTACAACCGTAATGACAAATAATAATGCTTCGTCTAGCGACATGAATTACCTGGATGTTTCTGTGAATATTTGGTTTTGAATGTATGCTGCTGTAAGATCTTCAAAAGAAACAAAACAATATTTAATTATTATCACTGTCTCGCCAATGTCATAAGACTCACTTTACGAGCTTCGCTTCCGAGATCTCTAAGATTTTCTTCCACTTGCGCTATGAAATTCATTTCCTTCAAATCGCTTCAAACCTGCGAATCACTTCTGCAATTAAAATCACAATCGAAGCAGCAGCAGAATGAAAAGTATTCAGTAATAATGTAAAGAAATGACTATGCAAAATGCATTCTACTTCTTCTGGAACATAATATGCCTTTTCTGCTTTTTTATTGTGTGTGACCATACTCTGTATCGTGGCTACATTTGTTAGGTATATTTTCAACATGAATTAAGCAAAAGGTCTTTTTTATTTTGTATTTTGGAGGCAATTAAAATCGATCAGAAGACATTTAATTAACAATCTCCAAAAATAAATAGACACATAATTAGGAAGGGTTCAACTCTAATTTCATTAATTAAAATAATCGAAGTTTAGAGTCATTTATTAAAATTATTTTTAAACATACATAGTATATTTTCATATGCTCTATTACAGTGTGCAATATGACAACCGGGTCACTTTCACGCTTTCCCTCAAGAAAGAAGCTCAATTTCACAATACATTAATCGACAGCAGATGATAACATATGTTGAAGTTTACATTTTCTCTCAATCAAATTTTGCAAGCTAACAGTATCCTTGGGCAGGATTTCTTTTTACCAACATTTGGATCTTTTAGGAAAAATAATAAGAACTCGTTTCGTCATTGTCATTTTCCTGTACATTAAAACTATTTCGTGATGATTTTGTTGCGGTTGACAAACTTTAGTACACGGAAAATTTCAAAAACAAAGAAAGACCTTGTTAAATAGCATTAAAATATTCAATTTGATCAGAAGAACTAAAATTTCTTTTAAAAATATAGGAAAAGTTGATGTTGAAAAGTTTCCTTCTCCATGGTTTGAATTCGTGATAAGAATGACTTAGACGACTATTACCTACGATTAAGAAAAACATCAAATCTCTTACTCACTTCCCAAATTCGTCTCTTAAGAAGATCATATCCTAGAAGGGCTTCATTTGGAAAAGTTTCATTATTGAAATTGCACCACAAACACATTTTCGCCTACATCTAAATGTGCTTACGTGATAACTCGGATACATTTCCGTTCTCTGTGATCACAACATGTCTGACAGCAATCGCATATGATTTCTGGGTCATTGTAGATGTCCAAACAATCCATTGATAACTCAGTCAAATTCTGCGCATAAGTTAGGTCACAAATTTCTTCAGGAATTTCTCCAATAATGTTGTCGTTGTAGTGTGCCCAAAATAAACCTTCGGAATCACGACAGTTAGCGCCCAGATTGTAAGAAATCAGGTAATGAATCTGAAACACAAGAAAACCTTCACTTACTTAAGTTCTGAAGATTCCCGATTGTAGACGGGATTGTTCCGCGTAGATCATTCATTCTCAATAGAATTTCGTTCGCGCTTGTTAAAAAACCAATCTCTTCTGGAATGGTACCATTCAACTTATTCCCAGTAACATCTAAATATTCAATTTCAATTAATTGTCCAACACGAGTGGATATTGTTCCAGTAAGGTCATTACCTGCAAGTCTAAATTGTTGAAGTTTTGTCATATTGAAAAGTTCCTCAGGAATAGATCCACTAAGATGGTTAAAATCTAGATCGAGAATTTCTTTAGGAAGTAAAAATGCGTGCAAAAGAGGTCAGAAAAAATCGACAAATAGAAGCAACACTGGAAATTTCATTTCATGCTTACTCGTTTTCCCCATTTCACCAAAAGAAGAAGAAATCGTCCCAGTGAAAGCATTCGCATATAACTCAAGACTCTCAAGTTTAGGACTTGTAAAATTAGGCATGGGACCACGTAACTTATTGTTGGAAAAATCAATCCATCCTTATTTCAAGAGTTTAATAGGAAGAAAACGATGAGGTCACAATTTTTAACACAAAATTACATTGGTACCGTACCAAAAAAATACTTACGCAAACCGTCAATATCCGCAAGACCAGAAGGCAGAGTTCCAGAAAGATTATTATCAGCTATGAGAAGACCTTTCAATCGAGTCATAGATGAGATAGAATCGGATATAGTGCCCGTGAAAAAGTTGAACGGAAAGTCAAGTCGATCAATCTCAACTAACGAGTACAATTCTTCAGGAATTGTTCCGGTCATACGATTATCTCCAATTTCAAACTCTAACAGGCTCGACATCTCACCAATTGTCGGGGGAATTTGTCCTCTCATGAAATTTGTACCTAGTAAAAGTTTTGTAACTGAAGATAATTTCGAGATCTCCCTTGGTACAGTCCCGTGAAGATCATTATTAACTGCAATGTCAAGTGAATCAGATTTATAAGTGAGTCGTCGCATTTCTTAAAATTTAGAGGCAAGCAGCGACTATCATATGAGAACTTACCTTGGTTAACAATTGTAACTAAATCATCATCATTGCATTCGATTCCGTACCAAGTACACTCGTGTTCTTCATTTATGAAAGTAGAATTTCCGTGTCGATCTCTATAAAACTTCGTTGACCACCATTTATCTCCTTTTGTCGAGAAATAAAGAATAGCAAGAACATATCGCTGCACCAAGTTTGGGTCCTTAGTTGACAACATCCGTAAATCCTCATTTACAATCCAATCAGCAGCCATAAATTGGGGCGTTTCTCTTAGTTCAAGAACGTCTTTGAGAATTTCTTCATTCTTAGTGTCAATTTGAAGAGCTAGCATGAGGTCAACATCTGTGTTAAGATCCAGCACTTGCCAAACACCAATTCCATCCCTAGCCGTGGATGGAGCTGAGGAGGAGACTAAACTCGGAGCATTAGTAATGCGCTCATTTACGATTTTTTCTTTCACCCCACCGATGGTCGCACCGACTGTAATTCCGGCGATGAGAAAGACTAAAACAGAAGAAAAAACCCAAAACTTTTTCGTCTTATGAAGTGGAATCTTTTCCACGAGATCTACTTCTTGAGCAAAAGTGACGGGGCCATCATTCTTCACTTTCTCTTCCACTGCAACGGCCACTGCAAGACCTTCATTTGAAGAGGGAATCGCTGATCCATCACCATCTAATACATATGACACTAATACATCTCTCTTATCTTCGTCGTCGTCTAATCCATGGCCCATAGGCATGACAGTAGTGCTGTTGAAGTCTGCCATTGCTTCCATAAAGTTTGGGGTGAAGCCTTGATTTATCTTTGAAAAGAATAGCCTAAATAGAAGTAATTAGAGAATCCTATGTAGACTTTTAATTAGCAACTAGAGAGAGTATCTTTTTCTGAATTAAATCTGCAATTTTTCTTCTAAATAGCAGCTGATCACTCAACATTTAACAAAATTTCTCTTGTTATTAATAATTGGCAATTAAAGGACGGGATTGAATCAGAATAATTAATTAACAGAAAGGTTTGTAAGTAAATATTTAAAAATGCTACTGTCGAATTAAATGAATATGTATCATATATCAATACGTAGAAAACTCTTTCTACTATTAAAAGGAATCGCTATCAAAGATACAGCAGTACAGGCTTCACCGTGAGTTTCTTTAGCTCTAGATACAAGTCGTATTTTTTTGCAACTGGGAGTGCAACCGTGTAGACACCAGTAGATTAGTAATATGCTATTATTCTGTAAAACATTTCGTATTGTAGTCAAAATCACGCATGAACAATTATTTTTCATATCCTCAAACTTTACATGGAAAGAAGAGGACGAGCAATATTTTTGGAGAATTTGATATGCT
>Ga0209092_10003622_pt1 | contig 13301 bp, 9 predicted proteins | sample FraStrMetagenome_FD_187446 | JGI IMG/M metagenome (GOLD analysis project Ga0209092, IMG submission 187446) | Marine eukaryotic phytoplankton communities from Arctic Ocean - Fram Strait ARC3M Metagenome (SPAdes) (version 2) | ecosystem: Environmental > Aquatic > Marine > Oceanic | place: Fram...
TCATGTATAACTATTAAAATAGCTGCTATATTTTTAATCTAACTATTAAAGTCGCAGCTACAGATTTAATTAGGCGATCGCGTCTAAACGTAGACTAATTTAGCCGGATCATTAACTGTATATTGCACATGATGCTCTTGAAGGTATTTCGCCCACGATATCATTTCGAAATTCATCTTGAGGTGTTTATATTTCTTTCGAGGTAGTAATCAATAGAAGATCTCCTGTTGTTCCAATCTGATGAATTCAATTGGGGTCTCTGTTCGTTAGGCCTTGGGTTCTTTACGGTAGAGGCGGAAAAAATAAAGTTTATTTGCCTGTCTTGACCATCTTCTTGTGTTGTCTCCGAATCTGAAGTGAATGACCAGGTTGTAAGGGTCGTCATATCACTGCTGATGCTTCGGGTGTCGTCGTCGGTGTTATCTGTCTGTACTATTGTGCTTATTCAGTTTTGGGGAAGGCAATTGAACAATTTCGAAAATCTAATTCTTACCGAAGCGATGAAACGATGAAAACCGGAGCAATTTGAAATTGTGAGAGACTTGACAATTTTTGCGCCGCATTTTGAAATGCTATTGAGTTACGGTCATTCTACTCAGTTTTGTTGATCATTCATTCTTAATTTTGGTTATGAATAATCTTCATTCAAACGTAAATTAGTTGAATCTAATAAAATGTGAAGAATGTAATTAATTTGTTTTGACATCAAATATTATATTATTTGACTCGTTCTGGTGTTCTAGAATACGTAGTAAGCAAAAGAAAATTCGGCTCTGTGTTCCTTGCACCTATTGCATCGTTCATTCAGGAAACCTTAATTACTTATCTGATTTGAAATTTATGTAGAATCTTCGTAGTTTCCCATATTGACCTCTTAGTTTTGGCTCCTCGAGCCAAAATTAAGAGGTCAAAATGGGAAACTACACGAAGATTCTACCTAAATTGCAAATCAGGTGCGTAATGCTGAAAATTATTGCAACTAGTAGAGATAATAACTATTTCTTTCTTTTTTCATTTTTCATTTTCTCAACCGAATTAACGCAGCCGTCAAATCGAACCTTCTTCTTCATTTCAAAAGCTGATTCTCCAACATACCCTTCTCAACAAATGATGACTTGTGTTCAAATACATAAGTGTATTAACATCTTTTGTACATTGCTATTCATTTCCTATAGAACCATTGCTTTTTCAAATTTATGCATTTCCACCTCAAGGATATTATCAATCCATCGAATATCACTATTTTCAGTTCAACCCGATCCTCGAAATCCTAATCTTCGAAATAGTGAAACAGATGAATGTGAATCTATTTCATTTGGTCCCATTGAGAGATCTAATGAAAACACCTCATTGTATCATTCTAAAAGAAGAGATTTTTTGAAAACAGTGTTTTACACAATTCCATTCATTGCCAATACTGCCAATACAAACGCACAAGAGCCCGAAATAGCTTTGGATAATGATCTCAGTTCTAATACTTTTACTTCGTCTGGATTTAGCAAACAAGAATACACTAATTCTATCACAGCTTCTCGTGATACCAATATTTCCCCAAAGGAGGCCTATGATACAATCTCAAAGGATTATATATCCGATCAACCCATCAAAGATGCATTAAAACAAAACCGTATCCCAAAAGCATTGGATTTAGGTGCTGGGGCAGGAGTCTCTACACAATTATTATATGATATGGGATATAAAGACATTGATGCTATAGATTGGAGTGGGGACGCATGGCGTAGATTTGTAGGTGAAAATGAAGAGGATGACAAAGGAGGAGTCCGATTTTGGGAAATGGACGATGAACGATTTCGTGATATTTGGCGAAAAGGACGTTCAAATATGTTTAAGAAAGGGAAAATACCGAATAAGGATAAATATGATGCCATTGTATACAATTTTGCAGTGAATGAAAATAAGGCTAAATCCATGGCAATGGAAATGTTGACGGAGACGGGGAAATTATTAGCTCCAGTCAATGTGCAAGATGATTATTGGATGAAGCAATCATATAGAGTATATGATCAGGGTGGGAAACAGTTGTGGCAAACTGGAGATGTTGGAGCATGGAGCGTTCAATTTCAACCGGATGTCACTCAAGATTCATGTCAGGGCATCTGGTGTGCGCCCTTCAATGGTTATAAAAAAAGGAATGAAAACAACATATGATACTTTAAGAGGAAAAAGAGGCAAAATTATCATCCATCATGATCATTTCTTCACTTTGATTTGTGTCTTCTTTCTAAATACGATTCTTCGTCAACAAAGACACATGATAATACAATGCTCTGCTCGAAGATGTCAATTCATATTATTTTCTTGTAACAAAATCGAACCACAGCTGAAATTTGAAGTCTAACAGTTTTCGTTTTATCATTTCCAAACTTAAGATTAAGAAGAGATATCATCTCATATGCAAACGAGATAATTCTCTATGAATAAAGTCAGTCTGCGGGAGTTAGAATACATCCTTTGGAAACAAACAATAATTCCAAAGAATTTTAATAACATTTGCTATCACCTCTTCTTTTGGTCTCGATTATGTTTTAAGACATTATCTCTTTCTTTGATCCTTGTTTTACACAGTTGCTCTTAAGAATGATCGTTTTTACGTTTTTACATCTCCATTCTGTTTTTGTTCTCCATCAGAGGATGAAACCATCCCCAAAACTTTAATTTTGTGACTCGGGTAGCCGATTCTGCTTCAATGTTCTTTTTTATTTTCGAAAAACGATTTTACTTCAGGAATCTGATAATGTGATGGAGAATTCCTGGCCCTGTGACTTTTTTTTTCCCTTCCAAAATGCTTCTTCCCTCTAAGAAAGGAAATCCATGTATACATAATTGCAAATGAAACTGAAATCGCAAAAAAACTATAAATTGTATCGTGTCTGCTGTGTGAATATTGGTTTTTGAGGGTGCATGAAACTGGTATTGAATTCTTTGCTTCGAAAAATGTTAAAAAAAATTATTATTTTGTAAGTTTATGAGATATGCGTATTCTGGATAAAATTTTAGTCATTCTACTCTTCACATAAACGAAAGAAGAAAAGAAATAGAAAGGCACCTGTGTCGTCCTTGACTATATGAGGTATTCAATGAAAGCCCTAATTGTGGACTTTGATAAAGAATAAATAAGTTATTTTAATTGATCGAAATGATTACAACTTCCAGCGATACTGTCGTTACTCCATGTTACTTTTAGTGTAGCTGGCACATGAAAGTTATGTGGCAAAAGTAAAACACAACGGTTTCAGAAATTCGCAACCATTAGAAAATAGTTATATAAAAAGAAAGTTTGAACAAGAACGATTTCTTCATGTGCAATGTGTTCAGGAAAAGCCCAAGCTGCATTGTAGAAGGGCTTGCTTTTAAAAGTTACACTTCGTATCAGGTTTCGGATGTAATTAAAAAGTGGCGAGAAAGAGAAATGACTAATGAATACGTGTAGCCTTTATTGTGAATAGATTAATGGTAGTATAGCATCCATTGTAGTGCATGTCTATCTTATGCCAAGCGTATGTTTTTAAAAGCACAAGAATGCCCAGACAATTGAACATTTCCTTTTTAGTGTTTTTTTCATTTTTGACACTCCTCGAATTGATACGTTTTGAATAGACACAAAGGTAGTTTCGTATGCGCACATCAAATAAACACCACAGAAAAAGTCTCAATTTAAAATCAATCCGCTGTTGTGCACATTTTAGTACCGTATTTACACGATTAATAATTTTCTTCTTTCGTTAAGAAAAAATCTCTGCATCTTTGGGAGAAAGTTCATGGTGGATTGTTTGAACGGTTTTTGTCTATGGTACTGATTGAGAAATCGCATCCTCCTGTGCATCTATAGAAGAATATTTTGCAGAAAAATGTTTCATAATGGCTATAAAACTCATCCAGGCAAGAAGAGTAAAATTATGAATATCAACATTAAAAATGAAAATGATTACAAACCACATAAATATGAAAATGTGAGGTAAAAGAAAATGCGGAGGTCTGCTATAGTGAGCATCTTCAATATATAATGTTTCTACATACGAGTAGATATATTTTTGCAAGTCGTATCTTTTCCAAAACAGGCAAATCAAAAAGTAAGATATGAAATCAAAAGATACCGTCGGCATTGCTCTCATTGGTTGTGGATGGTGGTCTCAAGGATGGCACCTTCCTCATTTATCCCAGAACACAAGTGATGGAGTTAAAATCATAGCTCTTGTTGATCCCAATCCACATCCTCGATCTACATTAAACCCCAATTTGCGTTCGTTAGAGGAGCTTTCTCAATTGTATTCCTGCCCTATTTTCTCCTCCATTTCTGATCTATTTCAAAATGAGTCCATTTTGGTTCAATTGGATGGAGTCATTGTGTGCACACCCCATGCAACCCATTACGAAATTGGTCGAGAAATTTTAACACACAAAAAACCTATTCCAATTTTTATGGAAAAACCCATGACTACTGATTTACAACACGCCCAACAACTTCATAATCTCGTACTCCAATCTAAAAAATTCTCCTCCTTTTCTTCACCACCAGCACCATTTTTCATCAATCATTCTGCCAATTATCGGCCTCAAGTCCTCAAAGCCAAAGATTTAATACAAAAGCATACCATAGGGGCCCTCCGTCACATAACAGCTTCCTTTGCATCTCCCTTATCCTGGCTTTTTGACGATCCTGCAAATATTGGATGGAATACTCCTTCTCATAATATGCTTGGAAATGGATTTGCCTGGGGTCAAATGTCGCATTTGTTAGCCTGGATTTATCATGTTACAGATTTATGCCCTAAAACTGTATTTTGTGTGATGACGCATTCCAAAACATCTGGAGCAGATGTTGCACATTCGGCGACTATTACTTGTGAAAATGAGGAAACGACTGTTACCATGAATCTTTCGGGGACATGTTTGTTACCTGGACGAGAACATTCTGATGAGCCTGTAGGTAAATCCATTTCAATTGAGGTTTATGGTGAAGAAGGATCCTTGTTTTATTCTGGAAATGATGGTGATACAAATTCTGGAGTATTGGAATTACGAAAAAGTGAAGTTAACAGTGGTAAACCAGAGTATATACTACCCAAGCAAGGTTTTTTGTTTGAAAATTTAGATACCGAAGGTAAAGGTCCGGAATCCCTTCAAGAATTTATCAAAGCATGCCAAGGAAAAGATTATTATGTTGGTGCAAGCAGTCTTGTTGGACTGAAAACTGTGCAGACAATTGAAGCCATGTATCGGAGTCATCATAAGGGTACTGTTGAAACAATATAAAATGTGTAGACTATAAATTTATGTCGAATGCTAAAATTGAATTATAATGCTTCAAATTATTGCAATATTTATATATATGCTACTTATTCTTTTTACTTTCCTTAGCTTCGTGTATTGTTTTTTGTCCATAAAAATTATTCGCCTCGCTATCTCTTTTTTATTACCATTGAAACAAGGTTTTCATTTAATCTAGATCATCATCATCATCCTCACTCAAATATACTGCAAGGTTGTTGTAGTACTCTTCATCCTCATCTTCCTCTTCTGAAATTTGTCGAATCAATTCTTCTTCATATTCTTTTGTAAACCGTAAAGATTTGTTGTGGTTCCATTCGACACATTGAGATGTTATATCAGGAATTGACCAATCTAGATTCGATTCATCTCTGTAATACATCATTTCATGATGAAAGGACGGTGTAGATTCTGTAACAACCGTTTCTGTATTTGTTCCTATGCAGTCAATTTGTTCCAATCCCTCTCTATCTTTGTCTTTAGATGAAATGTTTATTTCCAATTCTTCCTCTTCTTCTATATCTCGAACCAAAGCAATAGCGTCTTCCAACTCCATATCTTTGTCTCCCAATTTTCCTTTTAAATCATTCTCGGTATCTACATTATTGAATTTGGAAATGTCTTCATTCTCACTATCGTTACTATCGATAAGCTCATCTTTAGTTTCATCACCATCATCATCATAGTCATGTTCATCTTCCATGAAAAGACGACTCAACAATTGCTCCAATCCTGCTGGAGAAAGATCCACTTGACTACGGTCTTCTGTATTCGAAAATACTGATAAAACATCATGAATCTCTTTGGAAAGTCGTTTCAATTTGCGTTTCTTTTGTTTCAACATTTTTTCCAGAGGCTCACTTAGTAGTTGAATGGATATAGATGTATGCTCAAAGCAAGGAACGTTACTTAAATATTGATCATTTTCATCTCCATCGTGGTTCATATCTTGTTGTTGTTGTTGCTGCTGCTTTGCACGTTGAATATCATACTTCACTTTTAAACTTTGCAATAATTGCAATGCATTTTCCCATCGCAACTCCCATTGATATTCTTGTTGAGTCACTTGTATTATCTTGTTCATTTCTTGACAAAGTAAGTCTAAATCTTGTGGAGGTGTTTCTTCCAATTTTTCTTTCAAGATAGGTATAAGCAAAGCCTCCCAATCTTTGAAATTAGGGTAGGATGCTTCCAAGGAAGAACATAATTTGAATAGAACAGGGGCTACCATTCCAATAGGCAATTCTTGTGCACAATTATTTAAAACTTGAGTATGCAATGGTAAATGCAGTGGAACTTCGAGGAACGAAGCATGCTGGGCCAACTCAACAAGAGTTTGTATGCTTTGTCTTGTATGTTCTCGAATATCATTTTCTGCAAGACTTTCAGATTCACTCGGTTCATTTTTCATACATTCTGGTAAGAGATGCAATAGCCACGTAGTTACAGCGACAAATGATCCATGGAGTGTAGAATATTGATGTGATGGGATAGTTGACAAGGGAGTGTTCAAAGATGTTACAATACTTAATAATTCATTTGCCTGTTGTATTGCATTTTGCAAATCCTTTTGGTACATGATTCTTGATTCTTTGACGGTTGCAAGGTAGTTTATTTGACTTGATGAAATAGCAATATTTGTAATTTTTTTCGCTGTTGTGCATATAACTGCCAAATCGCCCACAGGGGTAGCAACAGTGGAATCTTCCATAAAACTATGTGCATTTTTATCTTTCTCATTCAATGCTTTCTTTGTAGCTGGGGCGGAATTGGTTATGATGCCTCTAGTTGTGGCAATTATAAATGGATTTGGGTCCGTCGTTATTGTTGAATAAGAGCAGGTAATAAAAGTCGAGTCATTACAAGACTGAGTACAACCGAATGTCGATGAGGGTGTACAATGTATGTTGTTGCAATCTCTGGCACGATAAAAGGAAGTTGATCTCCAAAATCTTCTGTTAGAAAAACGTTGCATCACTGAGTTGATTGATTTGTTTATTTGCAGCTTAGTTTCAATGTAAAGGTGTAAGAAGAAGATCAAGCAGATTCCACAAACAAGATGGAGGAACGCATGGATTCTTAACTTGAATCTTCAAGGGTAACTATCCAACCTCCAGAGAACACAAGAAACGAAAGCTAAGCTGCGATTTTCCTGTCAGTACAAATGATATGAGAGCTACGCAGAGACTGGAGTAAAATTGATAAAAAAAGAAAACTTCAATCAAGACTCAATTTGGGCGCATTTTTTGCTTCTCTAAGTCAAAGCCCACGCATTATTATTAAAGGAAGCAGAGCTGTCATAATGATGTGATGTGAGAGGTATCCTTTGTTACAACATATGTAAAGCAGAAATTCTCCATTAGACAATTTCAACCTTTTGAGTGGTTCTTTCTAGTGAATATGGCTGATCTGAATAATACTGATGAAGCATTCTATGAATCTGTCCCCTTGTATTTAACACAAGAAGAACATTCCAAGTTTTATTCACCAAATCAAGAAAATAGGAAAAAACATAAATCTTACCATCAAAAAGAAGATGATCGGAACGAGAACACAGAGTCGACACCATTTTTACCAAGCCAAGACGAAGAATCAACTGATACTGACCCGTCCGACAACGAATCTCATAACGGTGATTTGCTCACACAGCCAAACCTTCCTGACTCGAATAATGAGGAACAGAATAATCACAGAAAAAGTAAATCAATACAGAGAGAGGATGATTCCGATGCAGAACAGTCTCATGTGAGAGAAGTGCCTGGTCCATCCATTATTGCAGATGGCGTTGAACTTGTATATAGCACGAGTTGGACAGATAAAATATTCTTACTCAATTATATTGAGAAAAATATTTGCATTCAGAATATGGAAAGTAGTTCTCAACAAAACTCTTCCTCTACAGAAGAAGAATTAAAAAATAATAAACCATCGAACCAATCTTCCTCCACCATAAGAGAAATCGGTCAGATACATGAAATGTTGCATCCGAATGAATCTAGTACTTTTTCACTTCCATCTTTACATATCAAGAGAATCTGGAAAAAAAGAAGTACCAAATTGACTACACCATATCAAGAAGATAATGGTCCTTTAGCTCTTGCTTATAAATCCGTTTTATCGATTGAGGTAGCGATGGTTACAAACATTCATTCTTCAGCATTTTCCAGAATCCGTATATATTTTTACAATACGTATGCTGATATTCTCTCGAGGCATCTTTCTACTGATATGCGTCTAAAATTGAAAAACATTTCTACAAAATGTCTTTTTCCGAATGTTATCTCAGATGAAAAAAATGATGGACTAATTGTGGATCAAAAGTCACTCCTCTCTCCAACATCTATATGCATCGGATCAAAAAGTAAAATGAGACTTCAAAATACTGCAAAGATCAGATTCGATGATGAAATCAGTATTTATTGGCAAGATGATCCATCAAAAAAAACTCTTCTTCTAAACTCTGAAAAACTAGATTCCTTGCTAGGATATGAAGAGGTTGAAACATTGAATGAGCTGTGGAATGACTGCATTGACGCTGATGCTTCTTCAAAGGATAGAAACGAGTCGGGACACCAACATGGAATAGAAAATCTTGATAATTCAGTCCAAATTGACACAACGCTTCAAAATATCAATTTTCATCAGAAGGATTCTTATCAAATAGGTGGCGAAGAATATCATTCATTAGTAAGTCTGCAATTAAAACAAATATTGTGCTTTTTTCTTTTTTACAAATAATGATTTCATTCCTTCATAATTCAAAAGACTGCTCTGAAAAAGTATTTTGAGAAAGTGAGTTTTAAGAATTCGCCTAAGCAATTTAATTGCTTTGCTGTTGTTTTGTCATCAACAGCACCTAGAATAACGAGTTACAAAGGTGATTTGTTCATGTCATTGACTATCACGGATGATTCCTTTCAAATGCCAAATGTAGACGTTAACGATGAACAACTTAAAAATGATGTAGAGCTGTCTCAAAGATATAGTGGAACACGCATCACACTCAATTCATTTCAAAAAGATAGGAATTCCAGAATATTTTGTAATGCAGGGGACATTATACGATGTCATCGAATATTAATTCAAAATTATAACGGCGATTTGCAACTTTGTGCTAGGCATTTTAGTTCTATAGTCGTTGCTCATCCAAAGCAACCCTTACAAATTCTTGAAAAGAGCAGAAGTCATAGTCAAAATGAAGCTAGGGAGTTTTTCTCGGATTGGGATTTCATTACAGTGTCAAAATCTTTTTCATTTGATCCATTACATGGGAAACGATTCCAAGAATTATGGACTTGGGGACAGCATCGTCTTTCCATATACCCTACCTCTTTTGACCAAGATCAGCACTGTACCATATCTCAATTAGAAACTAACTGTGTTATCTTAGAAGCCGAAAAAGCAGCAGGTTTAGAGAAGAATCGAAATCCACATGTCGAAGTGGCAGGAGATATGACAGTGATGATAACAGATATAGTCCCAATGATCGATACGCTGCAGCATCTCCCCAAAGGATATCTCAGGGTTTGGGATGGAACAGGCGCTTCTATGACAGATGTGTAAGTTTAGATCTTGAAAGAAAAATACTTATTTATTCCTTTCTCATTACATGTTAATATTTTTTTGATTTGGTTTTTTTACACACAATCGATCTTTCTAACAATATTTTTTAGTCACCCCATATCAAGAAAACCTATTAATCATTATGAACTTTCCAAAAATGTACTTGATTCTATTGATAGAGTTGTACACAGAATCAACAAATTACATCCTAAAGAACCCCCAATGTCCCCACCATCATATTTCATTGGAAGAATTGTAAATGTTGCTATATGGGAAAACTCTCATTGGGATGTGATTTTTGGTCAACAGTGGGGTAAAGATGACGAATTTGATGATATTGAAAGCAATATTAAGTCGTTTAGAAAGAAATTTAAAATCGGGAATTTTATTCGGCTCCGTAATGTAAAAGATGGGCGAACTTTGAACGACCAAAGAAGTGAGTGCCTTTGCATAGATTCTCCTCATTCAGAGATTTTTTCTTCATCTGTAAAATTAATTTTTATTCTTTCTACCATTTCCCTTTTCATGTAGGTATCATGGTGCATAGCCGATCCTCCATAACTCTTATACCCGACACAACTTACGAAGTTCGAAAAATATTCTTGAATCATGAAAAGAAGATGAATTTTAATGTTAAGTGTAATCCAAACAGTGACGTCAAAGCTCTCCAAAATAACAAAAGTGCAGATGACGATTGCTACGGAAATTTCGTTGACTTTGTTGCTTCACGAAAGGATCTACAAAATGATCTTCGATTTGACACAATAGATGCTGCTCTAAGCCTTTCAATGCATAGAGTAACAGCCTCATTTCCAATTTTATTTAGAGTGCAAAGACTATATCCGGATCTAAAAGTATGGGATGAATCCCATAAAGCGTTATTGAGTGGATTGAAAAGTTTTTGTTTTCCAGTTATAGATGGATTCGAGTATAATTTTGAACATGAAACCAACAATGGAAAAAGATTATTTTACTTTAGATTTAGCGCTACTATTTATGACGAAACTGCCGAATTAGATGCTCTCATATGCAATAAAGAAGCTGAAAAATTGTTAGGAGTAACGGCGGATGAAGTTTACCTATCCCAGGGAGAGGATAAAGCTACTACTTCTTTGTCACGTTGCCGGCACAATCTGAATATTTTAATGTGTGGAATATGGAAGGGCAAAGTCAAGAGGCAATTTTGTGGAGATTTGAGATATTTCATTTTGGAGTCATGCTGTTTACACAAGGAATAATAATAACAATAGTAATAATACTAAGTAAAAGTCTTACCTGTTCAAGGTTAATTCTAAAATATCTCTTTAATTCATGACTATAATGAAAATGGCACAAACGCCATATTATGAGCTTTGATGTAACATAACAGCAGCTTACTTCTTGTCAATTAGTCAACCTAATCCAGTAAGACACTTAAATTCAAACTCAAAAAGGGATTTCTACATACAGGGAAATCGTCACACAATCCATTCTATGTATGTACCTAATGTATATTACTAACTAATTAGTAGGAGTACCGTATCTTGAAAAAAGATACAAATCTGTTTGAGTGTATTTGAGCGTATTATTCATTCGTCCTTTTTAGGCATCATGTTTGGGAAACGTTTATGGTTGCTCCAAACGGCGATGGTACTATATCCCTCTTCAATCAGAGGCTTTTTCCCTATTTGTCACACTTTAAATCTAATTCAGAACTACAAAATAAATGCAGGATCAACCTACGTCCAGATGAAAAAAAACACAAACAAAGCGAGTACACTTCCACAATTTTCCTCCTCCTCTTCGGAAGAGGACATTAATAATAGTTTGGACAAAATTAAAATTTTGGCTTTACATGGGAAAGGAGGATCAGGACTTGAATTTCAATGCACGTTGTCTCCCTTTTTAAATGCATTGCAGAAACAATACAATGAGGTGGATGTTGATTATTTAACAGCACCATTTGATGGAGGACAATGGTGGACTCTTCCACCAGGTGTAAGATCATTTAATGCAGACAAATATGAGGGATTTGAAATCAGTTCCCAGCTTGTCCAAGAGGCTCTTGCAAATACAAAGTACGATTTTATCTTGGGGCATTCACAGGGAGCAATTTTACTCTCAGCGCTCATTGCACAATCGAAAGATGGTAGTTTTTTAAGCAATGGTACTGGAAAAGATGCACCGGTAGATATTATTCTAAACGGTGCTGCATGGCCTAATCCATTCACCGAATTATTGGAATCTGTTGAAGTGACAGAGGAGGCAAGCTTTCGATGTTTGTTTGTGATTGGAGAAAAAGATAAGATAAATCCACCTGAGGGTGCCAAACGAATAAGAGAATCCATGAAAAAAGGAGGAATACAAGTCTCCACTATATGTCATTCAGGAGGACATTCAGTACCAGTAAAAAATGAAGAAGATTTACAAAGGATTATTGAGTGGATGCAAGATGGTACAATATGCCTGGATCGAAATTCATGCTAATCTTTTGTTTCTTTCAGCTAATTGGTAATGTAGGATTGATGACTTGAACCAATTATAATCATTTATCCATTTATCGTATTTGAATATAAGGCAGTATGCAATAATTTGTAAATTAAATTCTGTTCTACCGTATACAAAAAATCCTCATAGTGACAAGCATTTGTAATTGTTTTTGTTATCTTATCCATCAAAATTTAAAATTCATAAAACGAAGAGGGACGAATGTAAAACTAAACATATCTTTAGTCTGGTTATAGTCGATTTCATTATTCTCTTTTCGAATGTCATTTTGAAACGAAGATGGATCTCCAAATTGCTGCTCATAAAATCAGGTGCCAATATTTCTGTGTTCATGTATGAAAATTATACGGGACAAACTCTCGTCTGAAACAACCACAAAAAAATAGATTCGATCAACCATCGATGATATGTCACATTTATGATGCAATTTACTGACGACTACCCTGAAACACGTAGACTTGTGTATACTTTTATTAAGGATTCTTCTTATATACGTAGTTTTAGAAATCCAATAGATTCCATCAAAGTCGCTTGCAGATAAATAGTGCCATAAGATTAAACCATTTCACAACTCAAAATGCTCCAATTAGTTCGATCCAAAACCAGAATCCGTCAGGCAATTATTAACACTCGAAGTACTTTGATAAAAAATATTCATAGTTCAACACAATCTAGAAGCCACCAATGTGCAGCATCCCTGAGAGGTCATACGAATTCTTCTGGTGTGGTAAGAATCTTCTCCAACCAAAGGTTTCAATACAACTCTGGCAAACGAAGTAATGAATTCCTCCCAGTTGTAGCTGCGGCAGCTTTGACAACAATATTAGCTACGGATAATCAGAAAAGCGTGTGCGATAATAATCCTGCGGTAGAATTAAGCAAAGAAGAGCAATTAGAACGTGAGAGAAAAGGAGACTTTTCACACTTACATGATGAATGGGATGCTTTTATGCATTCAACCA
>Ga0209092_10003623_pt1 | contig 13301 bp, 7 predicted proteins | sample FraStrMetagenome_FD_187446 | JGI IMG/M metagenome (GOLD analysis project Ga0209092, IMG submission 187446) | Marine eukaryotic phytoplankton communities from Arctic Ocean - Fram Strait ARC3M Metagenome (SPAdes) (version 2) | ecosystem: Environmental > Aquatic > Marine > Oceanic | place: Fram...
ATTTACTGTTTTGCGTTGTACAAAAAAACTAAAAATTACTTAGCAAAACATTTATTTTACTTAACGAATTATTTTTGTACAAAAAATGTTGTACAACGAGTGATTATGGGACAGCAGGTGGAGTACTCTTGGTACACACTCCTGTTGTAAGGGTGAAATTACAATTGTTTCAACGGGGTGCACTCTTTTACCACCTATGGCATCCATTTGAATTTAGGTTGAAGATTTGTTATTAAAAAGAACAGAAGAAAATGAAATTCACAAGGGAGCTCACAAGGGAGCTGAAAATGATTTTGTTGAAAATAGATTTTTTGATAGCAGTTGCAATGAAGAACAAACAACAAGTGGAAAAGAAATGGTCGATTCCAACTTTTACCAGACGATTTCACGTTTCCTTCGTTGACGCTATCATCCCTTGTTACAGCATGGCACTTTGGAAACAGGTGCAAGGGTATTCCTCCGTAAATGAGTGCACCCCGTTGAAACAATTGTAATTGCACCCTTACAACAGGAGTGTGTACCAAGAGTATTTTTTTCTACTCCCAACTCCTGGAATGCTTCTAAATTATTGTCTATTACTCTTTGAAATATTTTTTTGAATCTTTAATGTTACGGTGTGAGAATGCATTTAAATGAATTATGAATTTGTTCAATTAGAAACATACCTACTGTAGTATTGATCGTTTCCAGGGAATAATGTAGACTTGGATTTAACAATATCCGGATTTGAAAATAGATACTTTGCAAGAGCCAACACCGGGCAGATATGTGCTTCAAATGGGTTAGAATACACATGCCATGGTGTATCACTCAATTCACCATTCTGATCACCCTTTGATTTACCAAAAAAAATACAAGACAATCATGTTGCCATTCAATGTGACCAAGCCTTAATTTTTCACAATTATTACTTCGTGCCATCAGGTTCCATTCAAGAACTAAGTAAAGATGTGCAAATGCTGCATCCTCATGTCCACTCTCAAATAACTTCTTACACATCAACTTGTAAACTTTAATATTCATGGCTTTTTTGCCCTCTTCATGACTACTACCTGAATTTTCTCTCTGTTCGGCAACTTTCCTTTTCATACCTTGATTAAACTGACACATATCACGTCTAAAATCTGCAGATATTTCAAAGCCAGCAAGCTTATGGAGATACATCAAAGAGCTCTGAATACTTCCATAAAGGCTCTTTGAAAGTAATTTTCCGTCCCTTGATTTTCTTGAAATTTCTTATTTGTCTTGTTGCTTGCATATTCTGGTATTTTGCCTTTTCTTGATCAGTTATAGCATCTACCAATTCCAAAATTCTCTTGATTTTCTCAGAGGTACAGATATTCAAAGCACGTTCTACCCATTTTTTTCAATTCTTTTGTGAAAACAAATTCTGAACTTTTCTGGATTCATTAAAGCCACTGTATCTGCAACCTGAACTGCCAAAACAATCAAGGAAGAAAAAAATTTGCTTCAAGAGGCTTTTTTTTGTGGTCTCATTCATTGCAATATCTTCATAATTTTCATCTTTAGGAAGAAAAGCTGTGGATGTAGCATTTGTCATAGTTTTAAATTGAAAAGTGCAGAAGGTATCGTTTGTATCACCTGTTTTCTAAGATTTCATTTTGCAAGAACATGCCAGTACTAGGTACCATATTCATTACTTAAGTACTAATTAAAGAAGCTATTAGTAAGGTTCACAATATAAATTTGCCACGCAACCTTTTGGCGCAATGTGTTTAAGGCTGTGGCTACCTTCTCTGAATACTCCAACCATTGAAAGTGAACTCGCAAGATAAACCTGTCCCAGAGTTCAATTGGAATAAGAGTATCATCTGACTTTGCTCCTTTCTGTCCATATTCAATTAAGTAATCTTCTTCTCTCTTCAGAAAGGGATCCGAATTCATAGTTTTCTTGTGACAGGATCTGCCTAAATATACTCAGCCGGTTCTATTAATAAGTTACCATCATTAGTGCTACCCTTGGTATGAATAGACATGTCGTCATCTGCTTTGCTTTCCAATTTCGGATCAGCGTAATTCTAATCTCCCCACAGCTTCTGAATAACCATATCGCTCAACTGAGCCAGCTTGCCAAATATATAACTTCTAAAATAATCAACAGATGTATCTATCTTACACATTAGGTGTATGATAAATTCGTTCGTGTCATACGCTAAGCCAACTTCCTCAAATACGAGCTTTCTGCTCACTTATCCAGTTCTAGACTTGTCGCAAGTCAGGAGCTTCTATTACTTTGCCGCTGTGACTGTCTTTGATGATATGTTTCAAGGTTTTAGACAATCCCAAGCTTATGCTAAGATTACCCACTGCCGCTATGATCTTATCCGCCAGGATACCTAAGGAGTACGCCATATTTTATACGCCCCCCAACTTAGCATGAGTCGCCTTTTGCCATTTGAGTCCACTATGTTTCAGCTCGCTCCCTGAAACGACAATAAGGAATTATAGCTATTCCTTTTCGCAAGGTATAGCATCCACTGTCCCAAAGACAATGTTCCACAAAGCTGACTGGCCCCTGTAGTGCTGCAATGGTGTTATCATCATTGATCAGCTCCAAGGTCGATTGCCTATCATCTATCAGTTTGAAGCAAGTTCCTTCCATCTTCTTCAAAATCCTCCAATGTTGAGCTGGCATACTTGCATACATCAGCATCTCACTCTCCATCCCTAACCAAGAATCCGAGTAAAGAGAAGTAGGCCATCCTTCAGAAATGATCAAGGCTTGAGCACCCTTTACCTTTAAATTCTCCTTTCTTTCATTAAGAACTCTCTTCTTAGTACCTGCATGTCGTAGGCTTGGATACAATCCTGGTGCCTAACACACTTTCCATAACATATACACTTCTAGCTTTGCCGACCTCATGTGAGGAGGTTAGCTCCGCTAGTTTTTTAGAGCTCTGACTGCTTTCAACGCCTCCTCCTCCTTTCTTTTGGTGTCATCTGCTTTGTTGCGTAGCGAATCCACCTTCTTATGCATGTTTTCCACAATATATTTGATGTCCTCCACTGATTGCTCCATCTTCAGGCACCTCTTCTCCATTGAATCTATTTTGTATGTTCCGCAATTGTTGACTACTAGAAAGCAAACATATTCGGAAGCAATCGATGGATGATTGGCAATACTGTATTTTTGGTAGTCACGAAGCACTTGGTGGGTGTCAAAGGTTCTCAAAAGTAAACCAACTCCAAGTGACGCGTGATCAGTAGAATCCAACATCTCAGCTAGAATTCCCCGCCTTTGGTAGCAGTCTTCAGCAAACATTCTGTGAATAAGTTTTGAGACTAGTTCCCAAGCATCAGACTCTGCAAAACTTACTCGCGTAAGCTCTTCATTGGTATCTGAAATAAATGAGCAGAGAGCTGACATAAATCCCAGAGTATCGGCTAGCAATTCGCGACACAAGCTGGATGCTTCAGGTCAGTGTACCCACTTAATCGATGTCCGATGATGCTCAAGACCCGCCGACGGATTCTTGAGCCGGATTTTGTTCTCCCGTTGGACCTTCTTCTTTAAACCAGGAAGCCAATAATGTTGGAGATCGTTAGAAGCCAGCAAGCTGCCACTATGGAAGCCCTTGGGCAAAGGGTGTTCAAAAGCATTAAGAACTATTGCTTCATCCGCCGGCGTATTGTTACATATAACTTATGATAATGCACATCATATTAATATTTTCTTTTAACAACGATTAATTGTAAAATAAATAATGCTACTACAACTACTACTACTACTACTACTACTAATTACAACTACAACTGCTACTACAACTACTACTACTACTACTACTACTACTACTACTAATTAATTACAACTACAACTGCTACTACAACTACTACTACTACTACAACTACTACTACTACTACTAACGAAACTTCGATTGGGCAGAAGAAACAAATTTCTACATTGGATCACGAGTCACTCATTTTCATTTAGATATAGTATACAAGTTTGTTGTATGAGTCCCGAACGGATTCTTTTCGAATTATTCGTATGTCTGTAAAATGAATTCCAAATGACTCTTCAGGATGACACATTCATTCAAATAAAGATTGGACATACTAATTTCACACACAAAAAGTCTTTTTGACAACGGTCTCAGCTCAAATATAAAAGGCCTTTCTCCAAAGTGAAAAATATAATTAGGCGAAATGACAATTTTACTAAACTTAAGTCATAAGTTGTTCTAAATACCATTTTTTACGGAGGTTATTTCTAGTCTGAGGTCTTCGAACCAGGCTTTTTTGAGCACGAAACTATAAATAAGACAAAGACTGCCGGTCTCTTTGTCAATAACCCCCCATCTCCGACAAAAACCTTATTAAGAGAAACCGAAATCAACAAACTCTTCATTACACCCACACATCATAGTTTGAAAGAGTTTTGTTCCTTCAAGACGATCAATTTACACGAAGACCTGCAGCAAAAGAAGTTCGAACAGCCAAAAAGAAATTGCCTTTGTCCGAGATTCGAACTCAATTCAATTGGTAAAAGAGTTCGATTACAACGTCATTGAATAGAAGGGAAGGACTCAAGCTATTCATAAAGTCAACCATCAACTAAATTATAGCTGAACGACACTCAGTTGTATTTTGAATTTTGAAAGATCTTGTCTCAATTTGAAGCACAGAATTTTTGAACATTTCGAAGCAAAATGACCCAACCAAACTCTCGCCCACAACTCGTTATGTCCCAACGAATTGGACGCGCCAATAATGCTCATCGCACAGAATATGAGCAATCAGATCCTCCTCTTTCTCGTCTTCGTGGAGGAGGTCTTCATGGAGAAGATGCAGTAGATGAAGAAAGTTACGGCGATGACCATAGTGGTGGCTTTTCAAGATATGATCAATATACTGCAACGGACTTCCACCCCCCAATGGATGGAGGATATGACTCAAGCCTTGAAAATAACAGCAATGGAACAACCATTCCCCAAGCTTTTGAAAACTTGATTTCGAAAAAGTTTTTGGTTCCCGCATTTGCGGCTCTTGGGTTAGTAGTTGGATTATCGGTCTTTTTATCAAATGGTACAAATGATCGTAGTGATGTGAATGGTCTTGGTAATCTCAAAATGAGCAATCCTCTCGATGATGACGCTTTTGCCTTTAATGATGACAATACGAATTCTCCAACCCCCTTCAACCCTTTTGGAACTAGAGAAGTTTTTTCAAACGTTGTTCCAGTCCCAACTCAATTAGCCGTCAGTCATAACGTCCCCAAGATTGCAGGTGAAACTGAGAATCTCATCACGGTTCGTACTACAACCTTTCATCAAAAAACCGGCGAACCACCTTCAGGTGAAGGCTCTAGTATTAACATAAGGTACAAATTTCCTGCTGGTACTCCTACCACTGCTCCTTGGTTCGAATCACAAACACGAAACAAGGAAGGAAGTCCTGTAAATGTCTTGTGGAAATACCCAGCTGGTACTCCTACCACTGCTCCTTGGGGACAATTTCAAAAAGACAGAGAACAAGAAATTCTTAACGGTGGTTTAGATTCGAATTCTGAAAATGCCCCTAAATCTTCTCCGACCAATATCGTCTGGAAATTTCCTGCAGGAACTCCTACCACTGCCCCATGGAAAAATTTTGTATCAGAATCTTCCCCTACAAATCTGAGATGGAAAGTTCCTCATGGAACCCCCACAACTGCTCCCTGGAAAGAAAGGAATGAGAAGACTCCAACAACTCTCTTATGGAAATTCCCTGCTGGCACACCCACCACAGCTCCGTGGAAAGCTTTGATGGAGAACACTTCTCCTTCCAACATGCGAGAAGCCTACCCCGCTGGTACTCCGACTACTGCTCCTTGGAAACAATTAGGCGAAGAATCACGAGAGGGTTGGCTATATAAAGGAGAAAAGAACCGTCATGTTGAATTAGGTATGGGACGAGATGACGATGAACCTGGACCGGAAGAACATACTTATATTCCAACTGCATCTCCAGTCATTCCTCTACTGCAAGAAGATGTAGAAGAAGAAGAACCTGTAGTAGAATCTGCAGAAGAAGCACCACTGACACCAGAGCAGCAAGCTGCCTTAATTGCTGCGGGAGAACAATATCAAGAATTATCAGAAAATACAGATGTTGAACTTATTTCTTATGATGATGACTTAGCTTTGCAAGATGATGAAAGTGCGGTAGAAGAAGGATCTGTGTCTTACAATGTTGATGTTGACGAACCACCTGAAGAAACTCTTGAAGAATCTATTGAGCTTTCGGGAGAAGAAGAAGAAGAATTGGAGATTGATGAAGAGACTGTCCAAATGGAAGAAGAAGATGTTGATGCCCCAATTACATTGGATCAAGATAGTATCACTGTCGAAAGAGGTGAAGAAAAACATCGTACTGTCGAACTTCCAGAAATAGATGACGAAGAACTGATAGCAGATGCTCCCGAAGAAATTGAAGTCATTGTAGAAGATGCTGATGAAATTCCCGATATGGAGTCGACTTCTACAACCACAAATACTGATACTACTACCACAACAGAAAATGTTGTCAAGGTCATCAACAACAAAATAATTGAACGAGTTATTGTACAAGGCGACGCAGCTCCTCAACCACGTCCTCAAGTAGTTAATCATCACTATAATCAAGGCGTCCAAAGACCTGTTCAAAATGTTGTCCAAGGCGTCAACTATAATCCTAATCCTAATTGGAATTCCTGGAATGCTTGGAATAATCGATATGTTGTCCCTAATTGGGGTACTACCACCACCAATGTCGTCAACGCTAATGCATGGGGAACAGGAGTATGGGCTCCTGCCAATGCTGTTAATCCAGGTCCTCAAGTGATTACTGCCGCTGATTCCATGCCCATTCATGTGAACAATCAATTTGTTCAAAATGGTGGCGCCCATTATGCCACAAATGGTGAACGTATTCATTATTATTTAATCGATGGTCGATGGATCCCTCATGTTGCCTCAGGTGATCCCGATCACCCATATGTAGCTTATCGTGGTCCTATTTTAACCAGCCCTCCCGAAATGGTTACGGAATCTCAGGTTACAGATGTGGAAATCGAAGAGCCTGAACCACAGAGTTTTTCAAATATACTTTATGCCACAGAGAATGGATTGGGAGAAGAAGAGATTGCAGCTGACATCATGCAAGATTGTGACACAACTGTGGACAATGACTATTTAGATGATTACCGCGCCCCAAGTGGAGAAGATGAAGCTATTTATGAAATCTATTACACTAATCCCCTCAAAACTTGTGGAACTATAGTTGAAATCGGTGCCAAAACTGGTGATCAACTTTCTAAGTCCTGGTTCTTTGAAAAGGCCCTTCATTGGAAACCAATCCTGATTGAGGCCCATCCTGTAGATTACGCTGAATTAGAAAACAATCGACCTGATGCAGTCAAGATAAATGCAGGATTCTGTGAGGGAACTGAAATGACGTATATGGGTGATGGTCATTTTCAAGGAAGTGGTTTCCATCGAGAAGTCATATCTGAATTTTACTCTGATACTCAAATGACAGCTTCATCTTTATCTCTTGATCAACAAACTTCAGATAATGCTTTCTTGAATAAAAATGTACCTTGTATAGGCATGGGAGACGTTCTAGCGACTAACTCCATTTCCAAAATTGATATAATGTACATCTCTACACCAGGAGATGCTTTAGCGGTTATTCGAAAGATGGACTGGACTGTTCGTGTAGACATATGGGTGATTGAATTAAGTGGCGTCCACGAAGACCGTGACGAAGTGGTACGAAGAGTATTAAGGAACAATGACTATGTAAAGGCTGAATGGGATATCAAACGGTGGTGTAATCCTGTTATGATGGGACATTGCATGCCAAATGAAGTATGGTTAAGGAAAGGTTTCAATCCATTGCCGAGTGAGGACATCTCAAGACGGTTAATGGTTACTGAAAGGAGGAGACTAAGAGCTGCTTCAATCAGTGAAGATACACCTAAGCGCATGCTTAGACATTAGGGAGTTTGGTTCTAAAGGTTTTCAAATTGTAGAAAATGGATCTTATTTCCAGCTCGATATAGATAGCGTTTTAATTATTAGTAATCAATTTATTGTTTGTATGTTAAAGCTTCTAATCTACAGTCAACTTTCTTTACATGCAGTTCTCGGTCGTTTGAAAAAGTACAAAAACAGGCATGCACATTGAAACTTCTCAGTCGAATCAACCTTCCTTCCTTTTCACATATGAAAATCGTGCCAAAACAGGTTGATGATCCGATGCTAGTTCTTCATATCCTGATATAACGCCACAACCGTCACATATCCATTGGCTGCCTTTTCTATACAAAATATGATCAAGTCTTTTGAACAAAGTCATTTTATAAAAAGGCCATCGATGCGTTTCTTTATAAAATGGGACAAATCTATGCAATGCATCTTCATAAATCTGTTGATTATTTTCCGAGATAACTGTGCATATTGTTCTAATTGCACAGCAATAATCATTTTCATTGAAATCTCCAACGATCATGTTTGTATCTGAATGTTTGGACATGATTTCTTTTATCTCAGATTTTCGTATTAAGCCTGTTACCCGAGCTGTTGATAAATATGCTGATCCATCCAATTCAACTGGTGGGCGAAGATGTACGTTTGCTATTTTTATTCTATTTTTTTTTCTTTTCGTTGTAGATTCTTTGTGTCGGTCAACATCAAATGTCCCAACTAATGTTGCAAATACTGAACCTTCAATAGTTTCAGAAGAGTCCACTATATCAATGTCTATAATCGGGATTTTGGAAAGAAAGGCAGATCCACCTGCAGGGCGATTTGTCGGGTGATGAAAGTAGCGGTACGGATATAATGTTGTGAAATCAAAAGATAGATTGAATTCAAGCAGCTGTTCCCATCCAGGGTTCGTTTCTTGAAGGCAAATTATGTCTGCATCTGATTTAAAAATAGCTTCGACAATATTTTTTGAACGAATCTCACTTAGATACGAGGTATTTTCAACATTATATGTAAGAATATCCAAAGAAAACGAATCTGAGTTTGATGTTGAAAAAATGCTGAGATCGTCTGGAGAGAAAAAGTAGCTAGGACAAAAGAACGGTCGAGGAACCAGCTGCCAAGCAAGGTCCTTGAAATCTTTCAAAAGACCAATCATCCTAATTTAAGAATCTTTATAGTTCCGAATTTCCTGCTTTAATGTTAAAAATATATATGTTCGCTGTTCTCTGAAAAGTAAAAATTTTAGGTCTCACAATTTGAGATTGTTTGTTGGCGGCTTCCGCTGTGGGCCCATGAATCTATGGCAAGCAAAAACGGCATCGTGAAGATTACAGATCCGATAAGAGGCATTGCGAATGATACCACATAAAACATGTCACCATACAATACGTACGTTCTTGTCTTGTGTATGATATATTTGTAGTCGTGAATTCGGCAATGCACTGTGACAGATCCCGCACCTTCACTCCTCCGCGTGGAATTTACCTGACCTATTCCGAAGAATAAGGGTGCATTTCGACTATTTATTACATAATGTACATTTATCTATTACTACTCAATACTTAACTCTACGTTGTGGAATGGAGAGAGGAATAAAAATCGAATGCTAATCTAATACGTATTTGAGTGAAGTGTTTGCGGAACATTGTCCGCGCACAATTGCCTAAACATTCGTTAAACTAATGTATCAGAACAAGCAAACAAACGTATTGCTCATCGTTCGCGATATATTCTGCGCTAAAACCTAACATTCCAGCTGTAGTTAAACCACACTGGCGCGGAATTAACTAATAGATCTAGGTTTGAACAATATACCAAATGGTAAACCTCTCTATCATAATGCAAAAGAGCTTCCCCTCCCACCGCCCCATGCTTGGTTAAAGCATCATATAAGTATTCACAATGCTAAACAATTTTCTTAAGCCAGAATTTTTACTTCCATCTACAATTGTTAAAATCGTATTACAACGAATCAATAATTTTATTGATAATACTTAATTGATGACATATCAGAGCTCAGAAGATCGAGGCGTGTCGCAGGAATCCTGCTGATGATTCTCTCGAACAGCAATTTAGTCATGAGGAGTTTTCTCCAGTTATTATGGAAAATGTAAGCGGAGGAAAGGAAAGTTAGATGATTTGTAGGAATAATTATGGGTGAGCTGTGAATTCAAAAACATGTATTTGAAAATAGAAAGTCGACTAAAGTAGCCATGCACAATTATATCTAAAATATTTTGAACTGAATAACCATTATATTAATATCGAACTTCTGTGCATGTAATCAAACTTATTCGGGCTTATCTAAAGAAGTCATTTTATCGGAGTAAGTATGTATTGTACTCAAAAACAAAGAAAGTCATTTTTAAAATTATGGAAATAAGACGAAGTATGTTACTTGCTTTATTGCATATTGAGAACATTTTCGCTTACAAAAGCTTTGCTAAGCAGTTTGTTTAGATTAGAAATAAAACTACTTAGGATGTCATGACAATTAATATATATTCCATTTAATACTAATATGCTTGTAAAAATGATATTATTTAGAAATGATATTAAAACTCATTTAGGAACAGAATTATCATATCGGTTCTGAGCTAAATCTAAAAGAATGCTTGTACGTATGATGTTTATTCTGTTTCATTCGAATCTTAAGCTGAACAGATTATGGATCCATGGTCTGCGGTTTGCAGTTCGCATTAAATTCTTTAAGTAATTACGCATGGGATCTTGATAGTCCTATTTAAATTTAAATTGAAAACATGACTATGAACTTTTTGTGATCTCGAGTGCTGTATCAAACAGAATACTAGGCTATTATGTAATATTTTAATCAGCATTCTCTATTCATTTGATACATGTTAACAACATAAATCCTATCGCTTGAATTCTCCAAAGAATCTTTTGCCCGATCATTGCACCCACTCCAATCAAACTCATCAAAAAAATCAAGCAATAATGGGTGCTGCTCCTACACCACCAAGTACAACCTTAGCTCCTATTCCCTTTGGTACTCCAACTGATACACCTACTGCTATTCCTACAGCGTCTCCAACTATATCTGCTGCTCCGACTGCAAGGAGCTGGGAAATCGGTGAACTTTACTGGAGGCTCGTTGATGGGGACTCTGTTTTTGATGGGCGTATTAACGTCCATCATCAAATTGGATACAATGTAAAACAGAATCACACACACGTAAAGCTTTACGATTACAATTGCGAGAACGAAGTGAACAAAACTGGTTTAGCAGTTTATATACAAGATGTTGGATCAAATTTCGGTTGGGGTTCTTTTTATGCATACGAATTAGGCTTAAACTCAACGTTAATTGGATCTGATACTACATTCCTTTTTGGTGACGGACTATCACAATCCGCGGATGCAACTGGTCAAGTGCGATGCTGCACTCGTATTTCTACATACGAGTCAAATACTCATCACGGCATGTTAGAAGCATTTTATAAAGAAACCAATTTCGTTTTTAATTACGACCTCACGCAAAATGTAATTCAGCTCGGCAATGTGTCTGTTGCGGATGCGAATGCTTTAGATAATTTCACAGCGGACTCTGACACTGATTTCAGTATTGATAGTTATCAATGCAATAACTTTGTGGCCGTGGCTACTCCACATGCGATTATACAGAACAGCAATCTCGTTGTTTGCATCGAGCCATCTCATACAAACAATCTGGACGTCGTGCACATTACTAATTTCAACCTTTTGATATCGGCCGGCACACTCAATAGTAATGGTTATCTGTCATTTGATGCAGTCAAGTTTGGAACAACCACTTGGACTCCAGACCCACTCACTGATGTGTTAACACAAGGTAAAATTATCATGATCAGTGTGCCCATAGTCGCGCAATTCTATCTACAAGGCAAGAATTCAGTCGATGTGACTGGTAATGCTTTCCTTGAATTTGATTCTTCAAAGACTGATGCTCCTATTGGCTCTTTTTTCAACATGGAAGTTGATTTGGAAGTCGAAACTAGCGCTGGTTGTTTCTCTGCTCTCCTCAAGAAATTCCGAGCTCTAATTTAAATCAACAATTTTACCCATGTGGAAGGTTTTATTTGGTTTCCCTGCATTCACAGAATGCGAATCAAGTCGATTTACTCTTGGCTTTACCAACATGCAAATAATCTAGTAACTTAAAGAGACAATATTCTCTTTCATATGAATGTACTACAGCACAACTAGATTCGACCTAATGTATTCAGATACTTTTTTGATATTTTCCGAAACATTCCTGATATAGTTAACGTAGATATTAGTTCACCACATGAATGTTAGATTTGCTTGAGTAGATTTTGATTGTGTCTAACCCATTGATTTTTAAAAACAATAGATGGTTCACCAGAAATGTAATTTCATTAATTCGCATCTCTTGCATTTTTGGCTTCATATTACTGTTTTTTCAATATCATCATGTCACTAATCTCCTCAAAATATACACAAAAATAAGTCAAACTGTCAGCAATATTAACTGTGCAAAATCTTGTGTTTCAAGAAGACGAGAAATGCGAAGGTGCAGTCTCCAACTGCCACAGAGAAATTGTATCTGCCTACGTCAGCATCACAATCAAACAAAAGAAATGATTTTATTTCTTGACAATAAGAAAGAATTAAATTTAAACGATACAATTCAGCAATATTCATTGAATGGAGATCCCACCATATTATTGTAAGAACATAATTCAAATCTAAATTTTGAAATAGGAGACTCGCAATTTCGAAGGTGGTAGTAAACAAAATTATTACTTTTTAAGGTTTTGGATAACAACAATACTCTACATACTAATACATATTAGAGTATGTGTAGAACCCACTTCCAGGTGGAACCATTCCAAGGTGCAACCCAAGACACAACCAATCTAAGAATAGACATAAATGAAGTTAGAACATCTTTATGCTTTACTTACCCGTTGTATTGTTAGTTCTAACTTAACAGGTAATTACTTCATATACTCTGCCTCTCGGAAGCTCTCGATAGCTCCCGGACGCATCATCTTCACCATGCCGGGTAGTATCGACTCCATTGTCGAAACATTCCTACATCCCACGCTTACTCCCATCGATGGACAACCAAAGTTCGCCTCCATTCGACAACTGCAGGTGGAACTCAATTCGAATGCATCCACTGTACATTCTAACTTTGGAGATGGACACCTCGGTCTTCTATACTTAACAGTATCATAATAATAATAAACAAATTTTTATTTTACATGAAAACTATACAATATACATAGTAGGGAATGTACAGCTCATGGTATCCCTATTCGGACACTATTGTAATAAATAGACAAAGCAAAAAAAATTACG
>Ga0209092_10003626_pt1 | contig 13295 bp, 9 predicted proteins | sample FraStrMetagenome_FD_187446 | JGI IMG/M metagenome (GOLD analysis project Ga0209092, IMG submission 187446) | Marine eukaryotic phytoplankton communities from Arctic Ocean - Fram Strait ARC3M Metagenome (SPAdes) (version 2) | ecosystem: Environmental > Aquatic > Marine > Oceanic | place: Fram...
CCCTTTTTTTTCGGCTTGTCGCCGTGCTTCGGAAAGAGGAGGGGGCGGTTTCGCTCGCGGAGCCAATCAGCAATCTTCGCCAAATAGCGAGAGAATGGCCAAGATGTCTGCGACTGCAACGGAGCCATCCAAATTGACGTCGGCGGAGCAACCGGTTGGCCCGTCTTCAGCAAAGCACCCGAACTGAGCCAGGGCATCTAGAATGTCTGAGGTGCCCACGAGGCCATCTTGGTCCAAGTCTTCTGGGCAGGGCGCGGGACTCAGAGACACCGAGAAAAGGTGATTGGTCACGATGTTGCCCGGGTTGGTTGTCAGGGCGAGGTAAGCCGTCCCCTGATTGAGTGTGTGCCCACCTGCGGCGAGGGCGTCTCCCAACGGCAGGTTCTCTGCATTGCGCCACTCGGCGTCGATCAGGCTGTTGCCAAACCACAGGGTATCCAGTACAGCCACACTTTCTTCGGGCACATCAAAGGCGTATACGTCCACGTCCACGTCGGGAAATGGTGCGTCGAGTCCTTGTGGAGAGGTAAAGCCCATCAAGGTCTGGTCCACGGCAGTTGGATAGGCTGTGGATGGCTCATCCGGCTCGTCCATGCCTTGCAGCGTTAAGGCGACTTCGTCGTTCAAAGAGGTGTGAAAAACGCCATTGACAAAGAAGCGCTCTCGATGGGTGGGCGCGTAAGTGGTCACCAGAGCATCGCTGCTAAAAGAGGAAACCACACCGTCATTGTAGGAAGTGATGCACGCAAATTCAAGGTCATCGGCCAGTGGCTTTTGATTGAGGCCAACAATGAGGTCTCCTTCATTTCCATTGCAATTCACGTCCACATTCCAGAAATTCTGGAACAGGAAATCCCACATGACCCAGTCGTCCTCGATGCCGCCAAACAAGTAGATTCCTGGATCGCCTGAGTAAAAGTAACTCGTTCGTAAATCTCGGACGGCGTCAGACCGCTGCTCGATATCGAAGCCAAAAAGATCACCGAGGTCTTCGAGCCAACCCACCGTAAAGTTGCTGCCGGAATGGGGGGTGCCGGAGGTGATCAATTTGGCCACGCGGTGATGGGCATTCCCGTTGACATCCACTGGCCAATATCCAGGGTTTTGAAGGTATTCACGGGCGCCAAGTCCACCCATGCTGTGTGCGACCAAGACCACTTTGGGAGCGTCCGTGGCTTCCAATATTTCCGCAATTGCATCGGCGATGGCAAGCCCTTGCTTGGCAGCGGCGGCTTGACCGCTAAATAGGCCGTCTGAATTTGCCCCGACATTGGACCAACATTGACCCGAAGCGTTGCATTCGTAATTGATTCGGAAGAAATCAGAGTGGCCCATGGCCAAGGCGGTAAACGGCAGCACCTCCTCAAGGGTAGATTGCCCTTCATCACCATTTCCATTGAGGCAATAGTTCAGGTTGGGCCCTTCAGTCAGTCCGGCATCCCCAGACATCAGTTCGGCCATGCTTTCCCAGCTGCTGGCATCGCCACTCATGCCATGGAGAAAGAGGACAGGCAGGGGAAGGCGGGCGTCGTAGAGGTCGATTTGGGCGGTCAGGTTGCCCGGGCCGAACAAGCCGAAGGCAATCAAGCTGGAAGAAAACAGACCTCTCATGGGGGCAATTTAGGTTTTTGGCGGTTCACCGCGATGCCGTGCGCAATTCGGTCCCGTTCTTGCATCTCATGGAGTTTGTAAAACTGAACGCCGCAGGCAATGATTTCGTGGGCATTGATCTCCGGGGTTTGTCTAAAGCGGGGTGGCGCCCCTCTGCTGAAGAGGCAGGGCGATGGTGCAATCGGCGTCATGGCATTGGGGCAGATGGTGTCCTCCTCTTGGAAGAGGAGGAGGGGGTAGATTTTAAGTTGACCTTTTTGAATCCTGACGGCTCAGAGGCGTTTTGCGGCAATGGCGCCCGAGCGGCATTCGCTTGGTGGCGTCTGGGGCTCTCGGTGCCTGGAAACCTGGCCCGCTTCAAGGCCATGGATGGTCTTCACGAAGGGCATTGGATCCAAGGCGAGCCTTGTGTTGACTTGCGTGTGAAAATGGCGCCCAAAGACACGCCGCATGGCACATACGTAAACTCGGGCACCGAACACTTGGTGGTGGGGCTCGCTCAAGAAGAGCTTCCGGGACTCGACCTGATTGAATTGGCGCGGCCAATCCGCAGTCATGCAGATTTTGCTCCCCAAGGGGTCAATGTGAATGTGGTGTCCACCGAGGTGAACTCAGAAGGGCGGTACAGCATCCGAACCTACGAAAAAGGGGTAGAGGCAGAGACGTTGAGTTGCGGCAGTGGGGCGGTGGCAGCGGCAGCGGTGCTGCGTTGGTCTCTTGGCGGAGAAGCGTTCAAGTTTCGCGCGCCAGGGGGAACCATGGGGGTTGTGTTCGAAGGGAAAGATCGAGCTTGGCTGTCCGGTCCTGTGGAGATGCCATTCAAAGGGGCCATCTTGCCGTCGTGACCATGTTTCGAACTGCATTCTTATTTGTTGCCCTCGGGCTGGCAACTTGGCTTCAAGGCCAATCGGTTCCCTTTCCGCCGGATCCAGCATCACCGCTTCGGTTCTTTTCTGATGCGGCCAAGGCCAGCGTGTTGACTTGTACCCCAGGAAACGAACTCTACAGTGCCTTTGGTCACACTGCCATCCGGGTCACGGATTTGGCCGCAGATCCGCCATTGGATCGGGTCTACAACTACGGCACGTTTCATTTTGGCCAAGGTTTCTATCCTCGCTTCATCAAGGGGGAGTTGATTTACTCTTTGAGTACGAGCACATTTGGGGGTTTTCTTGAAGAGTACATCCGCTCTGGACGCGGAGTGACCGAGCAAACGTTGGATTTGACATCCGAAGACATTGCGCGGTTGGATGCGTATCTCATGGCCAATGCCCATCCGGACCACCAAGACTACCGTTACCTCTTCTTGTATGACAACTGTGCCACCCGGGTCATCACAGTTTTAGAAGATGTGTTTGGCGACCGGTTGACCTTGGATTGTCCCAACCGCATCGACAGCACGTATCGCGACCTGCTCCGTGCAAAATTGGGTGGGATTCCGCTGGTCCGGTTTGCGATCGATGTGGTTTTGGGGAGGCCTGTGGATGCTCCGCTTGGAAAATGCGGCGATGCTTTTCTGCCGGACCACCTTGCGGTGGAGTTGGAGGGCGTGATGATGGATGCGAATTCCATGAATGAGCGGCCATTGGTGCGCGGCCATCAAGAGTTGTTGCCATCGATGATCCGCTCGTCACCCGACAGGGCGGGGTGGCCATTGACGGCAGGGTGGGCTGTGTTGGCGTTGTGTCTTTTGGAATGGGCTTTGGGTCGCCGCGTGTTTAGGCGGATTTTACCTATTGTCACGGGGACATTGGGGTTTTTGCTCGCTTTTCTGTGGTTGGCAACAGACCATAGCGACACGCGATACAACCTCAATATTTTATGGGCAATGCCCTTGCAATTGCTCGGCCCCGGGCTCCGCGAGACCAACCCCAAATGGCGGCGAAATTTGGGGCAAGTCATGGGGTGGGTCGCCGCATGCGCGGCCTTGCTTAGTGTGGCACCTCCCGCTTTCAGTATCCAAGCGTTTCATCCGGCTGTATTGCCATTGGGATTGGCTTTGGCTGTGTGCTTTGAACCTTGGCGCAAACCCAAATCATGAGTTGGAGCAGGTGGTTGATTGGGGTGTTGTGTGCCTTCATGATGGTGGCACAAGGATGCAGGACAGAGCCTGTGACCTGGCGCACGCCGGTGCATGAAGTCCGGTTCCTGCTCGACACGTTGTCTTGGCCAAACTTGGTGCCTGATACATTGTGGACCGCAGGAGATGCGGGATTGGTACTCGAGGTCCAGTCTGAACGCGGCTTGGTCTCCGCACTGGATCTGGTGCCCAGCTTGGATACATCTTGGACCGATGTGCTCACCTTGCCGTTCATAGGCGGTCCCGTTCCGATCGCATCGGGAACGTCGGTTTGGTCCGATTCTGAAGAGATTGGATTGGCGATTCCATTCGCGGGTTTGCGTCGCGCAAGGCTGGGTGGCGGCACCCTTTCAATTTCCGTGACCAGCACGGTTCAAGGGCCTTTGACCTTGCGCTATGCCATCGAAGGGGCGTCTTTTCCCACAGAAACAAATGGCGGAAGCGAGGTGGTTGTCGTCGAGGTGGATTCGGAGACGTCGTCGGTGCAGCTCGATTTGACCGGGGTCGTGCTGGACTTGGAGGGGCAATCTGGTGAGGAATTGAGCCGGCTGGCCACAAGCTGGGAGGTGTTGGTTTCGCCATTGGCCCCGCAAGGCGTGGGGATCATGGGCAGCGACCAGCTCACATTGGCGGTTGATCTGTCGGGCATAGAGGTGGCCCAAGTGGAGGGGAGGTTTGATGCGCAAACTTGGTCCATGTCTGATGGGTTGACGGTGGGCGGGTTGGATGCCATTCAGGAATTACAAGTGGGCTGGACAGAGTTGACATTGGATTTGGTGTTTAACAACACATCGGGTTTGGACCTTTCTGGGGCGGTGAATGCGCTGGTTCGAGAAGATGAAGCAGAAGGGATACAGACCACCACATCTCTGAGCAGTCCAGCATTGGGGCAAGCGGTGTTTTTGACCCGGGCGGCGATTGCAGGCACCGAATCCATGGATGATTGGACCGTTGTGCCCACCCAGGGAGGGCTTCAGTTTTCCTCGACCGAAGGGAGTCTGGCCGAATTCATGGGAACGTTGCCCCAAGCGCTCTCGTGGGATGTGCAAGTCGAGGTCAACCCATTGGGGGATGTTTCGGGTGGACATGACAGGGTGGACTTGACGCAGCTGCCTTCAATGGCCTTGTCCCTCAAGGCACCATTGGAAGTGTCCTCGTTGGGTGCGGTTTTCATAGACACCCTAGAGTTGGTGCCGCCGGATTGGATTGGGTTTGACGGCCTGCTCACCTTGGACTTGGAAAACAGCATGCCCGTCGGGGCCACCCTTTTTTTGGAATTGGTGGATTTGCCTGAATATCTCCTGAGGTTCGAGACAATCTACCCTCAAGAATTATGGGCGATTGGAGAAGTCACGTTGCCTCTAGGGAGCGGAGACCCCAATTTGCCAGCGGCTTCGGTGCAAGAGGTGGAATTGGAGAACGTGCATTTCGAAGCCCTGAGGAATGGGGCGCGACTGATGGCGGTGGTCGTCTTAGAAGCGTCAGAGGAAGGGGCGCGATTCGAGGTGGATCAAAGCATCATCGTCCGAGGTCACCTGAACGGAGACGCCATTTTGTCATTCGAATGAAGAGCGTCGTCCTGCTTGGTTTCAGTCTCTTGTGCATCACGGCAGTATCCGGCCAAACGTTGCCGTTGGATTCAATAGGAGTGATGCCCGTTCAATCCCTCGAAGTCTTCAGTGAGGGAGAGTGGGGTTCCAATGCGGCAAGCAAGTATTTGATGGCCGGGCTGGCCTTTGGTGGAGACGTCACTTTTCCTGTCCAATCCCTGTCTTCCCGAACGGCCCAGAAGGGCTTTGGTTTTGCGGGGGGAACCACACGAACAGGGGTCAAAATGACCCTTCCGGCCATGCGCTTAATCTCAGAATTCGAGCCCAAAGAGTGGAGGACCACAGTGTCTGTGGAGCATCAGCAATGGGCCTCTGTGGGCTGGCCTCCCGGTGCGTCGAGATTGCTCTTTGGTCCACTGGGTTCAGGCGCTCCTGAAGTCAGCTCATTGTCGGGCACTTCGTTTGATTATATTTCCCTTACATCATTAAAAATAGGAGGGTTAAGGTCATTTAGTTCAAGTTCTTTCGGGGTTCCTGTTGTCGTCAATTTTGGTTGGAGCATCAATGCTGGGGAAGTCCACAATTGGCATTCAGGGACGGTGCGAAATGGAAGTGAATACACATGGAACGACGAGGTCATGGCTTTGGATGTGCGTGCGCAACGGGCTCAATCTTCGGGGGTCGGAACCCATGTAGGTTTTGATGTTGGGTTCACCATTGAAGAGGCCAACGGGGGACACGGTCGACCGGACACATGGTCACTGTCCATTTCGGATGTGGGGACCGCCCATTTTAGGGAGTTTGTTTTTGATGAAGTGGACACAGCTTGGTCTTCACCGGGTCTTCCCTTGATCACGGGCGAACTGCCCAATTTCGATTCGGGAGGGGTCAGGGACACCATCATGGGAGCACATCGAAGATCCTTGCCTTCCACCTTGGCTTTTGGTTGGGAGAGAAAGGCCATTCGCCAACCTGGAGTCGTGTGGTCCATCCACGCACAAAAGAACACCTTGGCTCCGCGGCCCCAAGTCGAGTGCATCCGACGCAGTGGGCGAGAAGCGGTGCAAGTGTCGATTGGATTGGGCTATGGAGGATGGGGGGGAACCTACATTCCACTGTCATTCAGAATGCCCTCCAAAGCTGTTCGGCAAGGACGCCCTGGTGGTGCCCTTCGCGTCAATACCCGATGGCTGGCGTTGGCTGGAACAGGTGGACGAATGGCCTTCGGTTTGAATTGGCATCAATCGTTCTAAAGCTTCACGACCTTCGCAGCATGCATTCTCAATCCTTGCACAGCCTAGAGACAGGCTGGACCGCCGGAAACCGCCTTCAAATTATTGCGGGCCCCTGTGCCATCGAAGGAGAGGACATGGCCTTTCGCATTGCGGAGTTTCTTGTGGAGACGTGCACTGCCTTGGATATGCCTCTGATTTTCAAAGGGAGTTATCGGAAAGCGAATCGGTCTCGAATCGACAGCTTTACTGGCATTGGCGACGAAAAGGCATTGGGTATTTTGTCGGCTGTCGGCACACGGTTTGGGATTCAAGTGACCACCGATGTCCACACCGCGGAAGAGGCTGAAAGGGCCGCAGAGCATGTGGATGTTCTTCAAATTCCAGCCTTCCTCTGTCGCCAAACGGACTTGCTTGTGGCCGCGGCCAAGACGGGCAAGGTGGTCAACGTCAAAAAAGGACAGTTTTTGAGCGCGGAGTCCATGACCCATGCGGTGGGTAAAATTCAAGATTCAGGCAATTCAAAGGCCTGGCTTACCGAACGTGGAACCACCTTTGGGTATCAGGACTTGGTGGTGGACTTCAGGGGGTTGGCGGTGATGCGTACGTTTGGCCCCACAATCATGGACCTGACCCACAGCCTTCAGCAGCCCAATCAAGCTTCAGGGGTCACGGGTGGACGTCCCGAACTCATTGCCCATATGGCGCGCACAGCTGTTGCTGCAGGCGCCGATGGGGTATTCATCGAAACTCACCCCAATCCAGCAGCAGCCAAAAGCGACGGAGCGAACATGTTGGCTTTGGATCGCTTTGCAGATTTGGCGAAGCAAATGAAGGTGATGCGTTCGGCGTATTTGGAATCGGTGGCCGGATGAAGCCCAGTCCAAACCGTGGTTTTCGTGGTTGGGCCACAGCAGTGCTGGCCTCACTGTCTTTCGCCATGTGGTCTCAGGACACCGTGGACGTGCGATTGTATGGAGCAGAAGGCCAAGATTTGGCCACTGCGATTTGGTCAGATGGCCAAGGGGTGCTGCTCGCGGGAGAAACCACCAGCGACATCGCAATGGCCCAAGGCCAGGCGCTCTGGGCCCCAGGCGGTCCGGTGGGAAAAAAAGGATTTGTTGCGGCTCTGGATGCGTCCTTGGAATTTCAATGGGGCTTTGCCTTTGCAGGTGATCCGGAGTCCCCTTTGGGTGTGCCTTCGGCCATTCGCGTGGAAGACGTGGTCCGCATGCCAACAGGAGAGGCTGCCGTGCTTTACAATGCGGTGGTGGATGGACATTGGGGCGCTTTTGTGCGTGTGTTGGGAGAGGAGCCGTGGTCTCCGTTTGCACTCAACATTGAGGGGACAGTCCAACAATCGAGTTTGACCCCCGCTGGTCAGGGTACTTTTTTGGTGTCGGGATCAAGTGTGCCGGCTTTCGCACCCGCAGAAACGCCTTCTGGCGTCTTTGTTGGCCTTTGGGAAGGAGGAACGGATGCACTTGACGTCCATTTCCTGTCCAATACCGAAGGCATGTTGGCGAAAGATGCGGCTTGGCATCAGGACACTTTGTACCTGGCGGTAGACGAACCGGTGGAAGGGGCTTCCATTCTTGTGGTGACCCTCATCAATGGGACGCCTGTTGTGGTGGCCAAAGCCCCTGCATCTGACGCCAGTTTAACCTTCTCTTCTTTGGATGCCGGTCCGTTGGGTTTGGCATGGGCGGGAACAGTGGTGTCGGCCGACGGTTCGTTGGATGCAGCATTTGGGAAATTGGGCGGCCCGTCTGGCCTTGATTCAAGCGTTTGGGAGATGGCATGGGAGGCCATTACGCTCAGTGACGCAGATCGGACGGCTCGGCAAATCGCATGGCGAAACGATGTGGTGCGTTGCACAGCACAGGCCACCAATTCAGGTGAAGGTGGGACAGGCATTCTTGTGCAGGAGCGTTCAGGTGAAACTGGCGCGTGGTTTGGCGCTTACACCTTTGGTGGTGAAGGGGGAGAAGACGTGGCCGCTTTGGCTTTGGACACGAGCGGCCGGTTGCTCATGGCCGGTTCGAGCAGCAGCTGGACAGATGCAACGAATGCGGCCTTGTTTCGGCTCCCCTTGGGGAATTTGAACGGTGACTTTGATTACGACGTCGCTTCGTTGGTTCAGCCGGATGAGGCATTCGTGGATGTGTCTCATGAGGAGTGGCCTTGTTTGTTGCCGATGCCCTCTGATCTTCAGTCTGGATACGCTTGGGAATCCCCCTCGCTCCGTCAATGGGCATTTTTTGACCTCCAAGGCCGTTTCTTAAATGGTCAGGAGTCTTCCCGTGTGACTGTGCCTGCGCGCACAGGGTACGTCGTGATGGTCCTCAAAACCAATTGTGGGACCCTGCGGAAGCGCGTCTTGATCCGTCCTTAAACTCTTCGGTCTAGACCGGGTTGGCAAAGTCAATCGACAGCCTATATTTGCCCCCGCTTCCGAAGGGAAGTTCACCCACTTTGTGGAAGGGGGTATAGCTCAGCTGGCTAGAGCGCTTGCATGGCATGCAAGAGGTCCGGGGTTCGAATCCCCGTATCTCCACAAATACCGGACGGTGCGCCCCACGCGCACCGTTTTTTCTGGCTCCGTAGTTCAATGGATAGAATAAGGGTTTCCGGTACCCTAGATGCAGGTTCGATTCCCGCCGGAGCTACTTCGAGAAACCCCGATGAGTGCCTGACTCGCCGGGGTTTTTTTTTGAACTTGTTCAATGGATTTCATTTTCTAAAAACGGTATGTTTTGTGCGAAACAGAAAGGCCAGGATGAACGAAAGAATCAGCGTTAAAAAGCAGGAGTTTTTGCTTCGCCCCGGAGACGTAAATCGAGGGGTTTTCTTTGTTCGGAAAGGCGTTCTGAGATCATACAAGGTCGACGAAAAAGGGAAGGAGCACATCCTCTTGTTTGCTCCTGAAGGCTGGATGGTCGGGGACATTGAAGCCCAAGTCAAGGGGCATCCTTCTGGGGTGTTCATACAGGCCATCGAGGATTCAGAAGTCCAGCGGATTGACCCAAAAAATTTAGACAGTAAAAAGAACAATCTAGCCAAAGAAGGGGGGCGAGAAATGAGCCAACATTTCAACCGTTTGCTGCGCAGAATTGTGACCCTCGAACAACGCGTCATGATGCTCCTGAGCCATTCGGCATTGGAGCGATACGAAGCCTTTCTTGTGTCTTATCCCGATCTAATCAATCGGATTCCGCAATGGATGATCGCGTCTTACATCGGGGTGACCCCGGAGGCGCTTAGCAAGGCAAGGCGCAGCCGAGTGCAAGGCTCGCGTTCTTGACTTGGTTCAATGCCCGGCTGAAATGGATTGCGTTTATTGGCCACCTCATTCAGTCATTCTTCATCATGAGCAATTCAACCCCCACCCGCGCAGGAGACCGTCCGGACATGCAGCATCTTGAAACAGGCAAGACATACGCTTGGTGCAGCTGTGGACTATCGGAAAACCAGCCATGGTGCAATGGTGCACATGCGGGTTCAAGTATGGTACCCAAGGTGTTTCAGGCCGAAAAGGACGGCCCTGCGGCAATGTGCTTGTGCAAGCAAAGCAAGAATCCGCCGTATTGCGATGGCTCCCATAGCCAAGCATAAAGCGGAATTGGGCCTCTTTGATTGAGGATGTTCTTCCGGTGCAGCAGAGCATGGCTATTTTGCGAGCATGAGACTCATGGGCATTTTTTCGTTGGTGTTTCTGATGGCATGTGCCCCAGATCAGGAGCAAATTGTGGGTCGTTTTGAGCGGAATCCGACGGCAGGTTGTCAGTCTTGCGAGACCCGAGGGCCGCTATGGATGGAGTTTAATGCAGCTGAGTCTGCCGGAGTCATTCCGCGATATCACTTTCGGTTCGACGATGGCCAACGACACGGTGGTACCTATCAGTTCATGCAGGTTGACACGAATTTGACCCTGAGCTTGTTTCCGGACAGCAGTTCGGTCTTGTATTCCGATTTGGTGGGGCAGGCGCTCTACACGGAGTACACGATACGGGCGAATGCCGTTCGTGAGCCCTGTGAGGGTTTGTTTCGGAATTGCAAATGGGAACGGGCAGAATGAGCCCATTGGCCCTCGAAACATCCGGCAAACGGGAGGGGAGATTCGCTTCGGGCACAGGGCTAAAATTTTAGTGTCATAGGGCACACGGATTGCGGCGCTTTTTCGTTATCCTTTTGTCGTTCGATGCAGGTGCCTGTCACGAACGGTTTCGATACACAACCCCGCCAACTTTCCGGTACATGAAAACATGGTTCCTGTGCGCTTTCGCAGCGCTCTCAATGCTCGCTCTCTTTTCCTGTGGAGAGACCCAAAAAGACGCCACACATTGGACACCCAACTTGGGCCAGCACATCGTCCAATACACTGCGGGGGTCATTTCTGCCGAAGAGAACATCACAGTGCAATTCTCTGGAGACATTGGGTTGAATATGGTGCCTGGAACCCCAGCTGCCACCCCACTTTTCGACATCGACCCAGCGGTCAAAGGTCAAGTCGTTTGGACGGCTGAAAATGCATTGGCTTTCATCCCCGACGAGAGATTGGCCTCTGGCAAGGAATACAAAGTGAGGTTTGCCTTAGGTGAGTTGGTTGACGTGCCCAAAGACCTGCGCACGTTCACATTCAATTTCACGACCATTGAACAGCGGTTTGAGCTCGACGGCTACGCGCTCAAAGGCCATTCCGACAGGGACCTCCGATGGAACCGGTTGGAGGGAACGGTGCTGTCCAACGACTTGTCGAGCATCGACGAAGTCGCAAAGCGGGTGACCTTCACAGGGGTGGCGCCAGAACGGGTGCAATGGTCTTCTCCGGGAGACCGCCACATTTGGACCTTCTCGGTGGACTCCATTGAGCGTACCGCGCAGCGGTCTGCCCTTTCTCTCGCCTTGGATGGTGTGTCATTTTCTGAGCTCGCGGTTCCACCGTTGAATGACTTTTCTCTGCTCAGTGCACAAGTGGGGCAACTGCCCAATCAGAAAATCACCTTGACTTTTTCGAGCCCCATCCTCAAGAGTCAGCGCCTGCTGGGGTTGTTTCAGTTGGACAACGAGGACATGACCGACGTCCGCATTGATGGCAGCCGGGTAGAATGCTATCCGAATGAAACCATGACGGGCACCACCACCTTGCGCGTTTCTGAGGGGCTCAAAAATGTGTTGGGAGAGCCGCTAATGGCGTCCATTGTCAAGTCGTTCACGTTTACCGTAAACAAACCGGCAATCGAGTTCCTCGGAGAGGGCAATGTGGTGCCGACATCGGGCTCTGCACAGGTGCCTTTTCGCGCCAAAGGGTTGACCGCCGTTGACGTTCGTGTGTTTCAGGTTTTCGAGCGCAACACCCATCAGTTTTTCCAAGACAATGCCCTTTCCGGCGACTCTCGGCTGCGCAGGGTAGCCAGACCGGTCGCAGAAAGGCGCATAGAATTGGGCAGTGCAGCCACGCACCGATGGGAAAACTACGCCATCGATTTAGAGGAGCTCGTAGCGCGTGCGCCAGGGGCCATTTACCGTTTGGAGATCGGGTTCAGGCCGGCTTACTCGAGTTATCCTTGCGAGGGGGAGATGCCAGACGAATACAGGGCTTGGGCTTACGATGCGGATGTCTTTAGTGGATACCAAAGCAGTCGATATCCCAATGGTTATCGGTACCAAGAAAGAGACAACCCCTGTCACATCTCCTACTATGGAAGCCGAAGGTCCATCGAGAAAAACGTTTTGGTGTCCGATGTAGGATTGATTGTCAAGGGAGGAAAGACGGGCTGGCGCGCTTACACCACTCATATTTCAGAGGGGGATGTCCTGCCCGGGGCCACGGTTGAACTCATGAATTACCAGGGCCAAGTGGTCGCCGAGGGCACCACGGATGGGAATGGGGCGCTGAGCCTGACGGCGCAGGGCGGCACGCCCTTTCTTGCGGTGGCCACTTGGAACGGGCAGAAAGCCTATATCAAGTTGGAAAATGCAGCCAGCCTGTCGTTGTCTTCATTTGATGTCCAAGGGGTGGATGTCGCCGAAGGCATTCAGTGCATGTTGTATGCCGAGCGCGGCGTGTGGCGACCGGGGGACACGCTCTTCTTGGACGCCATCTTGGACGACCGCTACAACCCACTTCCACCCTCGCACCCCATGGTGTTTACCGTGCAGGACGCCAAAGGAAGAGAAGTGGTGCGGCGCATTTTGGAGCGCGGAGTGAAGACCATTCACCCCTTGCAATTCAAAACCGATGCCGACGCCCCTACCGGAATGTGGATGGCCAAATTGGAAATCGGTTCGGCCTCCTTTGTCAAATCCTTGCCCATTGAGACCATACAGCCCAATCGTTTGGACATCTCGGTAGAGCCCAAGCAGGACATCATCGATGGCAGTCAGAGCAAGCTGGATTTGAAGGTCAGCGGTGAATGGCTCACGGGTGCCAGCGCAGCAGGATTGAAATACGAGCTGAAGGGGACCTTGAGGAAGGACACCAAAAGCCTAAAAGAGCAGCATCCGGACTTTCATTTTTTCGATGTCACCAAATCGGTAGGAAGCCTTGCACAACGCAGCGTGGGGGGCACCTTGGGCGATAAAGGTGCCGCTGATGTCGTGTGGCAGGCGGGATCATTGGCGAACAATCCCGGTCCACTTGAGTTGGTCACGCGTGCGCGGATTTATGAGCCTGGTGGCCGATTTAGCGTCACGGCACAGCGGTTTCCCTTGGCGCCATTTTCGGCATATGTCGGATTTAAAATGCCGGAAACGAATCCCTACGGCTATTGGGAGACCCAAGAAGACCAGCAGGTGGAGGTGATCCGCATTGGACAGGAC
>Ga0209092_10003630_pt1 | contig 13291 bp, 4 predicted proteins | sample FraStrMetagenome_FD_187446 | JGI IMG/M metagenome (GOLD analysis project Ga0209092, IMG submission 187446) | Marine eukaryotic phytoplankton communities from Arctic Ocean - Fram Strait ARC3M Metagenome (SPAdes) (version 2) | ecosystem: Environmental > Aquatic > Marine > Oceanic | place: Fram...
TTTTTATATTAGATTATATGTAGTTCGAACCTTGATGAAGCGTTTAATACGAGGGCTACACAGGGTGCTACTTGCCACAACTCGACAAATATTTCCAACCTTTCATCACAGCAACAAAACAAACCCAAGCATCCATAGTGATTGGGAAGGTTTATCCTTTGATGCTATTCTACATTTAAAACAAAGTTTAGATGATGCTCATGATTCCATCTTTCAATACTTAGGGTCTTTATCTCCTTCTTCCTCTTCTTCTCCACTCTCCAAGAATACCATATCATTGGCATCCTGTCTTGTACGGTGCATGGGTGCTTGGTTGTATGAAACCGAATTAGAAGATATAAGGTCTCCTTCTGTACAAATTATCCAACAAGCAATCTTGAATTCTATTTGGTTATGTTCACAATAGTAAGGAGTCCAATTTATTGATTGGTTCCATCCTCGAATCCATAGAATTAATGCATGAAGAATTATGTTCCATCTCTCCTTCATCCTCATCACAAGGACAAGCCATGTTAGATGTATCCTATATTCAAGAGGTGGATATAGCAATGCAACTCTTTCGAACACTTTGTGATGGAATTCAATGTTGGTGTTCTCTTATATCCACTTCCCAAAAGAGAGAAGCAAATGTTTTCGATAAAAATATCCAATCTTTTCAATCCACATTAATTTCTGTTTTGGGATCCATTTATAATGCAAATATTGCAAATTATGATAATAGTACTTCCACTTCCTTGTCCACAGAATGGATGACGATTCTTCATGAAACTGCTAGCTTCGTTTCACCAATGTTATCCAGTGTTGAAAGCGAGACCAAGTTGAATGACTCCATCCTAGAAAATATAAAGCAATGGTATTATGATCCTTTGAATTTGATGTAAAGTATTAAAATACAACCTTGAAAAATAATCTAATGTTTAATTTTATCGTTTCTATTATTGAATATCTAAAGATCGGGTTCTTCCAATGATCGTTGCATGTCCTTCAAAATAGCAATACGTTGATGATTCCATTTAATATCTTCCGCCTTCTTATCAATCATTTCCTTTTGCAATCTCCAAATTTCTTTCTTTACATAAAAAATGCGTTTTTCTTTCCATACAGCAATAAATTCTGGAATCCTTGGATCAGGAAAGATCGTATCTACAATGGACTCTTTGATATTAAATGCCGTCTTGGAAAAAACTTTATAAATATCGGCAAGTAAGTCGTAAGCTAGATTGGATGTATAAGTGACAGAATCTTTGAACTATTTATAGTCAAGCATGTTGAGTTCGACTTAATGTCTGTGAACTCAATTGACTTAACTTTCGTTCTGCCTGATTTAGTTCTTCTGACTACCATTGTCACAGAATAAAAAAGTGAACAAGAGTCAGAAATGAGTTCAAAAGTAATCTACTGTAGCACCAAGTAAAACATCATACAAAACGTAATTTTGACGAAGAAAAAAAGAGATTGTACGTAAAATGCAATATAAAATTACGTAGAAAAGAGAAAAAAACGTTCTTTTTTGAGTTTGCTTTAAATCACGCGGCAAAAATAGTTGGTCATCCATTGCGCCAGTTTGTAGCCCTTGAAAGAATGAATATTCTAATTCTTTTACAATGGATGACCAACTATTCCTAGAACCACTGTAAACTGTGTGAGAAAAATGCACTAAAATACGATATTTTTCCAATATTTTGGTAATAATCCTACATACGGGATGAATTTATAAAAACGTAGGATAGCAATTACATATAATATATAAAAACATTACGCCAAATTACGTTTCAAACATTACGCGTAATTCGAATTACCACATGGACGGGCCTAACTTGCATTTTCTTATTTTGTTAAATTTGAAGAAAGAAAGGATTTAAAGTACCGTACGCATTCAGAAAAAAAAATTACGTAAACTGAAGAACAACCCCTCTCCATGGGATTTTAGCGTCTTTTGCAGATATTCGACCGAGAACATATCCGTCTTCCAAGTTTCACATATCGTTGGTTTCCTTTCTTTCCGGATTCACATAGTGTGCAATTTCATCTTCTATCGCTATTCTAGACTCCTTTTAGATCAAGTTAAGCTAAAAACGAGCTTGAATAGCCAATTCCCGCGGATACCAGCTTTTTTCAACGAGTTTTAGCCCTATTTCGACATTGAATAGCACTAAATTCATCTACATTTAGTGAGCTAAAAGAATCGCAACTTTATTTCAAGTTCTGAATTAGAGATCCTTACATCGGAATCCCAATTTTCGCCATCTTTAGTCGCCAATCAGAAAGGAACAAGACCGAGAACGTATTTTCGCCGTTTGCAGTTAGAGATTCAATCGTTTCAAAAATTTCAAATCAAATTTGGTACCTAAGTAATTCAATTTACACCCGCATCAACCAACGGTTTCCCAAGATTCAAATTTTTCAATAAATCCATTTAGACACCCAAGTCCGATTACGTTTACTCAACCCTTTTTTCCTAACTACGTCACCGATACGGGATTCAAATCAAATACGTCACTTCAAAGTGTCACGAAAACTTCTCTTATCCCCGCATAAGAGTTATTAGCACTTTACAGTTATAATTCAAAAAGGCCTAGCGACATCGATTTAATCTTATGATCAATTTCCTGGGAAAAGGTTATTCTAAAAAATTTTGGCTTAAGTACTTTATTTGGGTTTGGGAAGACGACTTATTTTACGCCATTCTGAACGACACTTCATTTTACTATGAGCAAGTTTGGTGTGACTACTCCCGTCATCTCAGTGCGATACAATCTCGCGAGGCAATAGTGGAATTCTGGACGGAATGGAGAGATAATCTCCGGCTTAAATTTCCAATTCTTGAGTCTTTCTTTTTAAGTACCGGAGACCTATCAACAGCAGACAATTATATTAAAGCCCTGATTTCAGAACGTAATCCAAACTTTCGATTCATCCAAGATCTAGAATCATCACTTCCATTTGAGAAAAGCATACATACTATATGTCATTCGGTGGAATATTTAACAATACTTCTGAAGGACAATTATATTTTAGACTGGTATATCGTTGAAGATATTTTTCACCATCAAGAGCATATTAAGAAATTAATTTTGGATATAGTGAAGAAAATCGACCCCACTTTATATCAAACTTTGATCAATTCGACATAACAGTCACATAAAATCAGATATCGGAAAAATTCTTCCTCAAGTAAACTGCTGATCGCATTTCTCAGTACTATACCGTGTATCACAATCACTCCCCTCCTAAAGATCAATCTCAACCATCGTCAGATAAAAATCACATGCTAACATGTCATCAAATCAGGAAAGAGATTACTATAAATTCTTATTTACACCTGAATCAGATTCCGACATCGAATCGGACAAAAATTTATCTTCCCCGGATTCACTAGAGGACCTCAATGAATACGACCCAAACTCAGATTTCTTAGAACAGGGCAATTTCATACTCCGTCATTTTTTCAATCTAGATAATATTGAGAAAAACACCGAAAAAACACATGAATCCACAGTATATAATACCGATTCGGACATGGATTTGGATTCGGATTGCACAGACTCGAGTATTAACTCATGGGACAGCGATAATTCTGACCTCGATTTTGAAAATTGTTCTTCTGATACTATGTCTATACCTGATATGGCGGATCTGTTACAAGAAGACGACATACTGGATTTATTAGGACAAAAAGATTTTGTAGAACCAAAGATACCCAAAGCATCCACTGCTCCTCCGTTAACGGCAGACAAACTCGGTACCTTTAATATACAAAATAAGTTTGACCATGATACCGCCGCCGAACTATTTATCAGAGAAGACATGACCTTTTTAGCGCTACAGGAACCTTTTGCACATTCAAAAATGCAAAATGATTCATGGGACTCTTATCAAAAACTTGAGTTACAAAATGCAAGAATTACCAGTTATTTTACTAATTATCAAGTCATAATGTTTGATAGTTGGAAATGGGGTGGAAAGATATTGTTGGAATTTGAAAGTTTTGCCTACGGAAGAGTCACAAGCATAGCTTTTGATCTTGGTAATAACCAATTATTAGGTATCATCAGTGTATATGCATCCACTGTGGAAGCTACAGCTAGCGGATCAGATTCAATGCAAAACGATGAGGAGCAATTGAATAGTACAGCGGAATTAATTAGCAAGGTCAAGGAAAGATTTTCGTTCAAATATCCAGACATGTGCATAGTCGTTATGGGAGATATCCAAGAAACATTGACCACTGAAGATGTGGACAATATGGGAAAAACCAGATATAAAACGCCAGAAAATGGAATTTTGCGATTATTGGAGAACTCCCACCAATCCATCGTCCGAGAAACAAATAAAGATATTGCATATATCACCAGAATAGGCAAGGAAGGTGGCCGAGGAATCGATCATATTATGATCCCAATATGTGATAAATTCTCTAATTGGTTCGTGAAAGCCAATATATGCCGCAATATAGGTAGCTCGTATTTTCCATCGGATCATTCGCTACTGCTATGTCATCTTAATAGAACAGGCCCTAATAACATGGAGGACGGTGAAGACTCACAAAAATACGACTACAATAAGATCTTTCGCATAAAGTTAGCTCAAAAAGGGGAAAATAAAGACGAACTATGTTTAGATGAGAATCAATTTAAGGACTGTGCGAAGTACAGAGAACAGAAAGAACTGTACGAAAAAATTCAGGGGTTAACAGGAAATGATTCAGATACTACTGATTATCTTTTAGGAGATATTGAAAAAAGAACTAATCAACTCTTTAAAAAGTTATGGTACGAAGGTCTGATCCAAAATGTTAACGGAAAGGAGAATAAGCTCGTAGAAATCTCAGATAATCATGCAATTGAGATAGCACATATAGTAACACGCTTCAATGCTGCTGTCAAAGACATTATGCAAAGCTTGTCACTGGTGAAGGATACATCACAAAATAGCACCGCGGGAATTACCCGAGGAAGATTAAGGAAACGGAAAGGTTTCAAATTTTTCGACAATCTACCGATACCAACTAAATTGAGATATCTTCGAAACTCAATTAAAAGGAAATCACGATCAATAAAGCAAGCCCTGATGTGGTTAGAAGAAAGAGAATTGAGAAAGAGAACACAAAATGAAAATCTACCTTGGTCGGAATTCATTCAAATCCTAATTCAAATTAAGAAAGGACAAAATATTCAACAACAGTCGAAAACGTTATATGAAGATGTCATGTTAGAAGCTGCGGATAGAGAAAATCATGTAGAGGCAATTAATCATATGAACTCGAATAAGTTCACAAAAATCAAGATTAGCAATAAATCGAAACAGCATCAATATGCATCAAATCATTTACCTTTTGTACCAGATATCATAGTTACCAAAATAAATTCCTGGCTAAAAGAGGCGAAATGTGATCATTTATTTGGGGCCATTCACAGCAATGATACATTCAAAAACATACTTGATTGCTCCTCTTCCTGGATGAAGTGTGTTGAACAGATTAATATCGAACAGGAGAATATGGAATCCGAAGAATTTCAAACCAATGCGAAGAATCTTTTGCAGCAAAGCTTCATTAACATCAGCAGGATCTCGAGCAAAATAAGCAGCTTACAGAGAACCTATAAGCAAGCGACCCTTCAGTATTTTTTAGATTCCAATCAAATTAGCAATTTCACGCGGAAAATGCTTCCTCAGGGAAGATCTGCCCCTGCAACCCATTCACAAATCTGGGATCCCTCTTTGGATGCATTTCGTAACTGCAAAAATGAACAAGAGGAGCTAGTAGCAACTAAAGACTTCCATGGGAAGTGGATGGGCAACTCTGCTTCCGCCGAAGTATGTGCATTTGCAAAAGTTAAAACAGTAGGCAAATTGGGACAACGTGGAGTCATATTAATGCCGGAAAGGGTGGTAACAAACAAGGACATTAATAATTTGGTACATAATGGACACAAATTATCTCCGAAGGTGAAAAAAGCATTCATTAAGGCACACGGGGCACATGTTAGCAGATTATTCAACCCACCCAAACAAGATCACAGCGAATTGTTTTATCCATTCTATCTAAAAGATAATAAAGGAGGAGTAAATGAAGAAGAAAAGTTAGAAAGAAGTTTCTGGAAATCGATTTCGTCAGTTCCGACCAAAGCTCGTCACGACGGTTTTCAACTTGCAGTTATAGGAAGAATGGGTGCAAGATGGCAGCTGCAATTGTTAAAAATTATAAAATTGATCCTCGTTATGCGATACGTACCGGAAAGTTTGAAAAAGATAGCAAGATTTCCTATACCCAAGCCAGGAAAAATCAACGAATACAGGCCAATTTCCCTCTGTAATGATCTGTATTGCTTCCTAAATGGAATCATCACAAAATATTCTAGTGAAGGAATCGAACGGGCCCGCATACTCCACGAAGGTATCGTAGCTTATAGAAGAGGGCGAGGGTGTCACTCCCTAGTGACGATTGAGCAATGCTTTAGGGAAGATTGCGTTTCGGGACCGTGGCCGGCAGTACAGTTGGATGAAGATGAAGAAAAGTTTTTCGACCGGGTACCAGTAGAGATAATATTAGCGGCAATGAGGGTAAACGGGTTCCCGGAGCAGGGTTTTCTCGAATTTAAGGCCAGCGCGATGGGCCCTAAATTAGTAGAAATAATTACCAACAAAGGAAGGGCGTTCGCAAGATTCATATGTGGTCTAGAACAGGGCAACCCAGACAGCCCGACCATTGCGAATTTAGTCATTAAATTCAAACATGACGTATGGGAAACAGTTACAAATGAGATCAAAAAGATTTTCCAAAAACAGAAAGGGCACACGAATGAAAAATATATTTTTAATATAATTGATCCAGTAGACGGACTTGTCATGCTATGCAGAATAGGTTACTGCGATGACAACTCCAAGTATATTAGAGTGGAAGATGAAAAGGATCTAGTTAGATTAGTGGAGTACTATTTACAACTCGCAGGAGACCTCAGTATGGTCACCAAAATTGGCAGAAAAAGCTCAAAATGCGACATCCAATTTTATAACATTTCCGCAGATATGACGATTAAGTTGAAAAAATGTACATCGATTGCGTGGAGCTTCAAAAGCGACGGACCCATAGAGGAGGAGGTTCCTTTCCGGGTTTATTTGAAAAAAGAAGAATATGAAAAACTCAAACAATCTATAAATTATGATAATCTTGCCACGAAAGAAAAAGAAAGTTGGGACAAAATCATCAATTCCGAAGCTCATCGGCATCTGGGAATGACAGGAACACTTTCGGGTTCGACGTTGGAAACTTCAAAGCAATTTCTAAGTAAAATGGAGAATCGATTACATCAATTGAACATACGTGCAATGGATATCCAGCCACAGAGGAAATGTATAAACATGTTAATCAATACTATACATAGTTATGTTCCTCTGCAGGCTAATCATTCAGGTAAAACATTAGCCAAATTTGATGACACATTAGCAGATGTAATTAGAAGGAAGAACGGAATAACAGCCTCTGATTGCAAACATCGAATATTCCTTCCCATAGAAAAAGGAGGTTTAGGAATTTCCTCAGCACTGGAAATAGATGTCATCGCAGTAGCACGCGAGATGGAAATTGTGAGCAACAGCATTTCTCTAGATTCTTTTGCATTCCGAACGCGAATAGCAGATGCGAAGTGTAATAGAATTCTTAATAAAGAGAAAATGTTCTTCAATCATGCTCAACAAGCGATCGATAAATTAGGCAGATACGGTATCCATGTTAGGGATCGTAGTGATGGAATGGTTAATGATATTTTAAATCATTTCAGTACATTAAAACGATACGCAACAATAGGGCAACCATCATACTATAATGGAGATGGTCACAGTATAGGAATGGGAAAAGCCAACAATTTGATGTTAGCTTTCGGAGGACCTGTTCATAATTGTGCATTGACTCTACAACAGAATCAGTGGAAAATAAATGAACAGATTCAGGGCAAAGATAAAGATAGTTTGATTAAATTTGAGGACATGCTAAAAATATTACCAACTCTAAAAAGAATTAAAATGCACGATTTCAATCGTTTATTTTCGTTCTGGGAGTGGATCAATGAAGCAACCATACCAGTATATGTGGTACCAAATATCAATAATAAATGGATTTCTAAAATCCCAATAGAGTTTCGGGAGGAGATAATATTATCAACAGTCGACTGGGAGCGAGCGGATGAATCGCTACTACATTTAGCACAAAAGAATATGCAAGTATGCGCAGCCACAGATTTAAGTTTCAATCCTACAACAGAAAAAGTAGAAGTACATCCAGATAATATATTTGAAAGACAGCTTAATTTGTTACTAAGAAGTAAAAGTCCTATCATCGTTGCAACTGATGGGGCCTTAAAATCCTCAAACTTAATACACAGCAACGTCTCAAGCTCAGCGCTCGTCATATGCATGTTAGACATCAAAGCAAATGAAAGCATAGATAGTGAGGAGTGGACACATCGTCCAGTAATTCCAATTATATCACGCTGCTCCATGCTCCCAGGGAAGATCGGACAGGAAGAAACTGACATAGCATCCGCTGAATGTCATGCTTTATTAATGACTGAATTAACCTTACCCTCTTTTCTTCCTCGTATATTTCTGACCGATAGCGAAGCAGTGAGGGATCAGGTGATACATGCAAGAGAAAACATCGACGGGGAAATAAATAGAACATTTATTCGATCCAACATCGGTGGCATTGGAAAATGTATAATGGGAATATTAGCTACCCTAATACATCAGAACACAATAGAAGAGAAATTGCAAAAGGCGATTAGTCAAAACCCATTGGTGGAAAATGTGGTGGAGACGCTAAAGGAAAGGAATAGTAAATTTCTAAACGTAGCACGTACCTGGACGAAAACATCGCCAATTCCATCGATGCATAGCATAGAAGAGTGTGAAAACAAAGTTAGTCCCAACCAGCAGCCAATAAATTGGAAAAAAGAATATTTCGATGACAATATATATAGAAGCATATTGAAAATAAATTCACACCAACTGGATAATGAAGGAATCAATATATCGGATCAACAAAGATACCCAGCTTTGATTCCAAACCTATGCGTATTGAATGCAAATCATATTGCAGACAAAATAGCGGACTTACCTACCATGGAAAAATTCGCTTCGTCGGACCTCCATAATTACAAAATCCGAAATCCCCCATCACCATTACGTTTTTACATAACGATTGATGGTCAATCAGTAGACAAACACATCAGCGCAGCTCTACAATCTGTATTTACGCAGGAAAGAATAAAAAAGTTAAAGACGAAAGAGACTCAGGGTTTATTGTGGCGATTGATTGAATATACAACGGCATCTTGGGAGGAATTGTCCATGCAGAAAGGATTCTTCCGCTCCTTATTGGGCTTAAGTCGAACCCATACAAGAAGCATTTATAAGGATATCAACTATAAACAGGGATCACTGCTTGAATACACGGAAGCACTGACTTCGGAAGAGGATAGATCGCACATCAGGAGTATGAAAAAGAAGGCGGTAACAGAATTACTCACAAAATGCTCATGGTGTCCAAAACAATGCGCACATGAAAGTCAACATGGTAATAGAATGCATGCTCTGTTATACTGTGGCCATACAAATCTAAAGGAATTCAGAACAAACCTACGGCACTCACTTAATGAGGAACTATGTAATCTCATTCGCATGATAGAAACGTATTCAAACAAGGAGCATACAATAAATTTCATTCAAAAGATATCTAGCACTTACCTCCATCTTCAACGATCGCAAGAAGGTAGACTGCGGAAAATTCATGATAACCTCAATCATACATATGCATCACTAAACGAGTTGAAAGCAAAATATAATGAGAATGATACATTGAATTGCATACTATCCAATACGCACCTCGCTGCTATAGAGCTTTTTGGCCTAGTTCCGCAACATGTAAATGGGATAGAATCAGATGCAAATATCGGGACAATTGATTGTATGTGGCTAGGCCTAGTGCCACGAACAATTGATATTCAAGTCAAGTCGCAAAGGCGAGTGATTCGCAACAACATCGATCATCTGGAAAATAAGGTAGACATATTGGAGAATTTTGAAGATAAATGGAAGTTGATAAAGGGACTAATTCTAGGTTTAGCAGCGGGAATACATAAAATCATCAATTCCACTAGTAAGGAAATGACTAGTACGCTGCAAAAGAAACACAGTCTGGACGCGTACACTATTACAGCCGTGAAGAAGAGAGTGAAACGAACAAAAGCACCTTCGGAACCATCAATTCAAAATACATCAAATTCAATGTGCACAGTTTGTCAGGACAATCAGTTAGAATCAATCATCCAACGCCCACTTACGACGAAATGCTCTGGAATTACATGCAGCGAAAATAAACCGAACTGGTTCATCTTTAAGAACTTCAAATCAAACAAAATAGCATCAGGAAAGAAACATTGTTTACGATGCACGAGGCACTCATCAGCAATACGAGCAGCCAAGACAACTCTCGAAAATTTTTCAACATCATCATCAACCGTCGCGAAAAAGAAATTAATCAAAACACTTTGCGACACCTCCTTAAGCAACCCCTCGTATTTTAGATTCATGCAACTGCTTCAAGAACATCTGCCAACGGACAAACAGAGAACCAAAACAAAATACACAAATAAAAGCAGAATTTCGGATACTCATAAAACAATGTGTAAAACTCTTGCACAAGTGTTCAAATTGGAAACACATGTACAACAACCCATAATGATCATATCAAATCTAGCTGACTTACTCAAATCTACACTCCAGAATAGTGAGCACAACATATGTGAAAATCGAAAAAGAGAACGAGAGGCGGGAGAAAAGGCTAAGGTTATGATGGAACAAATAGAAATATCACCTATGGAAAACGAAAAGGAACCAGTGGAATCACGCAAAACGGAAGAGATGAAGCCAACCATGGTAATGAATCCATCAGAAAGAAAGGACAGAGAATATTATTTGAAAGAAACGTTGATGGAAAATGGTCTCCTTTCAAGTATGGCAATAAGAAGAGCTATAGAAGTATTTCGGCATAGGAACAACGCGCATCACTATTTTGCCAACCCGGAAGCAAACTCAATTTTAGAGAGTTGGGAGTCCACGCAGGGATGGAGGAGGGCAGCCAGGATGTTCGGATGTCATCGAGTCATATGCGACAAACCTAATGGCATTTACTTTATACCAATATTCGAAGGAAAAGCGGTAGCAGGGTACTGGGTAACGGCAATCATTCACAAGCAGGGACGCCATCGCAGAGGTTATATCATGGATTCATTGGGCAACGCAAATACACATGCACCAATATTTAGAAAGATTCAGGAATTATTCAAAAGTAATAGCAGCTCCTTTGCATGGACGAGCATACCTTGTTTTCCTCAAGTAGAAGTGGAATGCGGCCCGCGGACCATCATGCACATAGCGCAGGTACTAGAGGAACTTGACAAAGGCAGCTCACTTGATGTATGCATGGAGAAGGCAGCTCTATTGAATGCAAATTCCTATTCGGCATTATCGATACGAGAATCAGCAGCAAATATAATCGGAAGATTCAAAAGCGAAATGTGGACCAATCCAGTACAAATCGGCGGAATGCAGGAAAACTGTGAATCAAGGGGAACATCTTCGCGGCCTAAACGAAATAAACGACGAAGAAGAAATAGATCGGCGAACACATCTTCATGTATAGTTTTATCGGAATAATTACGCACCATCAATCAGCAACGGATAAACGTCGATAATACGCAGAAAACAAATTTCTTAGCCACCCATTTCCTCCTTGGCTTTATCCCAGCTACCTCTCTATTTTTTTATATATTTTTTTAGTCCGTTTTCCCTTTTTTTTCTTTTTTTTTCGTTATAATGGTAACTATGTCCTTCGGAGTATGCGGGGTAAGTATAGGAAATCATCTATGCGTCCAAAAAGTTGTGTTTACGCAATATTTAACCGATACCCCTATCTTTTAGATAGGTAAGATATTTTCTTGCGGAGAAGTGAAATTACGGAGTCTGTCTCAGTGCATCGCCATTAATACACTATAAATATACCATTACAAACCAAACCGTACGCATTCAGAATTATTCAAGAATACGTCAGCTGAACGACCTTATTTTTTTTGCATGGATCTATGCATATAAATAAATATCATATGCAAGGTGTACTTGATGAGTACGTAAATACCACATAATTTCATTCGTGTCACATCTTCTTACGGTATGGTATATTCAGCAGAATCATTACTGATTCCCGTCGTACGCCACGATCTTCTGATATTGCTTATGTCAGATAATAAGTAATGTGCATGTGGGGGCTTAAGTGTTGAAAGAGCGTCGATGCAGAATTTTGACAAAATAGGCATTCGTCGTAGGAAAGAGTGAGTGAGCGTTTGGGGAGATAAGAAGGCCCCGAAAGGAAAAGAACTCGATGAATAGGAAAAGAATTTAGTGACTATGCGCGTTTTGTTTAAGAAAGGCATAGGCAGAATTCTGAATTCGATCAACTCTCCTACTGATGTCTCCATGTGCAGTCGATATCTAGAACAGTCCGTATCGCCGGGATACCCTTGGACGTGAAGCAGAGTAAGAACTGTGGGAAAAGTTCGAGTAGGGGATTGGAACAAGAACAGTTAAGTATGGTTTGAAAAAGGAAAAAGGGGAGAAACTTCATGAAGTAGAAGAAGAGAGGGCTATTGTATGATGCATCATCTGTACCATGGTACTAGTACTTCGATTGGTCCCGTTTACTTACGTCAATAGTCAACGTCCAACGCATCATGTATTATGGTACGTAGGAGACTTAACGCATCATGCGAACTAACAAAGGAGAGCTTCCAAATGTCAAGTATCTACGTCTCGTCTACAATCGAATATCTGGATTTGACATCAGAAATATTTATTCTTTTTTTTCTTTCGCATGAAGTCGGTAATTTTTTTTGCATGGATCTATGCTTATATAAATAAATATCATATGCAAGGTGTACTTGATGAGTATGTAAATACCACATAATTTCATTCGTGTCATATCTTCTTACGGTATGGTATATTCAGCTATATCTGGATTTGACATCAGAAATTCGCATGAAGTCCGTAAAAAAATCTAAAAATCCTTAACGTAATCCTAACCATTACTTAATATTATTATATTATTATTATCAAAGATTGCAATCCACAATATAAATGCACCTGCAATAATAATTAAGATACAGTACCAATAATCTACAATCACCCATTCAATCTATTTTTCATTCATCATTATCATTGTACACACAATTTTAATTCA